>Ga0209488_10000914_pt1 | contig 25024 bp, 20 predicted proteins | sample Rivendell_Oct201_8_FD_188349 | JGI IMG/M metagenome (GOLD analysis project Ga0209488, IMG submission 188349) | Vadose zone soil microbial communities from the Eel River Critical Zone Observatory, Northern California, USA -... | ecosystem: Environmental > Terrestrial > Soil > Vadose zone >...
CGCGAGTTTCGAGTTTCCGGTGGTCATACCGCGAGGGTCACACCCGTTCCCATCCCGAACACGGAAGTTAAGCCTCGCCGGGCCGATGATACTGCACGGGCAACTGTGTGGGAACGTAGGTCACCGCCGGGATTAAATTACAAAAGGCCGGTCCGGGTAACACCGAGACCGGCCTTTTTTGTTTTGCGCCAGGTCCGCAGTCAGTTTCGGCGACTCGGTGCATGGCCTGCGTGCGAGTGACTGAAAAATCCCGTGTTGCCCACTACCCACTAATTGCTCTCTTCATGTACGCTAAATGCATGCTCGAAGAAAAAGACTTTCAACGAAAAGCGGACGCCGCGTTCGAGGACCTCAAGCGCCGCATGCTCACCGCGGGCGATGAACATGGCTTCGACGTCGAAGGCGAATCCGGGAAACTCGAAGTTCTCTTCGAGGAACCCGAGGAAGTCAAATTCGTGATTTCCCCTAACACGCCCGTCCGCGAAATCTGGATCTCCGCGCTTTCCACCAGCTTCAAGCTGGGCTGGAACGAATCGCGCAGCGCGTTCGTCCACGAAAAAACCGGCGAAGACCTCCGCGCAGTCATGAGCCGCGTCATCTCCCAGCAACTTGGCGCCCAGGTGACCCTGTGAAATCCGGCAAAACATTTTCTTTCATCGCTTTTCTCGCGCTCTGCGCCGCATTATCACCTTCGGCATGCCCCCAAGTGCCCTCCGGCCGCGACGTCGTCAAACCGGACATTTACGCATCACTCGATCCCGTAGGACGCGGAAGTTCGTTTCAGATTGCGGTTGTGATGAAGATTCGCCCGGGCTTCCACGTCAATGCCCGCGAAAAATCGGAGGACTACCTCATCGCCACCGATCTCAAGGCCGCGCTTCCCGCCGGCTTCAGCAGCGGCGAGGTTTCCTATCCCAAGGGCAAACTTGAAAAATTCGCCTTTTCGAAAATTCCGTTGAACGTTTACCAGGACACTGTGATTCTTCGGCTGCCCGTCACCGCGCTTGCAGGCGCTTCTCTCGGCGAACAGCGCATTCCGCTGAAGCTTCGCTACCAAGCCTGCAGCAACGAACTTTGCTTGCCACCAGTCACACTGTCTCTCGATGCGGTGCTGAACGTCGCCGCCTCAGCCTCTGCCGCCAAGCCCGCCCACTCCGAAATTTTTGGAAAACAATAGACCCGCCGCGTCACTACGCAAGATTTGTCGCTGATAACGGCGGAGACTTTCCAGACTGTTTGAAAGGAAAATTGCTCTAGGCTTTGCCGAAACCGGCCACCGCGTCGCGGAGGCGCCGAACCACGCGCTGCTGGCCGAGAACGACCATGGTGTCAAAAAGCGGCGGCGCCACGGCTTGGCCGACGATCGCCACGCGCGTGGCATTGATCAATAATCCAGCTTTGACGCCGCTGGCTTCGGCCACGGCCCGGGAAGCATGGTCGCAAGCATCGTGGTTCCACTCGCGAAGCGCTTCGAGCGCATCGGCGAGTTTCGCGAGGAGCTCCGGCACCTTGTGATCCTTCCAGAATTTTTCCTTCGCTGCGGCGTCGCGCGTGAACTCGTCGCTGAAGAACGCGCGCGACCACGAAGAAAAATCCGGCAGCAAGCGGATGCGCGGCCGCAGCAAATCGACGGTCTTTGAAAACCACGCGTGATCCCTGCCGTCCGGGCCGGGAGCGGCTCCGGCCACCCACTCCGGTTTCCACAAGCCGCTGCGCTTCAATTCATTTTCAACTTCGGGCAGCAACTCCTCGATCGGAAGTTTCTGCAAATACTGCGTATTAAACCACTCGAGTTTCGGCCGGTCGAACACGGCGTTGGTGCGGCTGACGCCCTCGAGCGAAAATTTGCCGATCAAATCCTTCGTTCGAATAAATTCTTCGTCTCCGCCCGGGGACCAGCCCAGCAGCGCGAGAAAATTGCGGAACGCCTCAGGCAGGAAGCCTTCAGTGCGGTACATGTTCACGTCGGTTGCGCCATGACGTTTCGAAAGGCGAGATTTGTCCGCGCCGAGAATGAGCGGCACGTGCGCAAAAACAGGAGGTTCCGCGCGCAGCGCGCGGTAGAGCAGCACCTGCTTTGGAGTATTCGAAATGTGGTCCGCGCCCCGAATCACATGGGTGATGCGCATGTCGATGTCGTCGACGACGACGCCCAACTGATACATGGACTGGCCGAATTCTTCGTCCCCTTTTCCGGAGCGCAACAGCACAAAGTCCTCGATCTCCTCATTCGCAAACTCGCGTTCGCCGAATACCGCGTCGAGGAATTTCGTTGTTCCGCCAAGAGGAACTTTGAACCGCACCGCCGGCTTCACCCCCGGTGTGGAGGGCCGGCCATCGCGGCACGAACAGCGCGTCACGCGGCGCGGTCCGCCAGCCTTCGGTTCCTCGTCCTGCGCCGGTTCCGCATGATCCCCGCCGGCATATTTTTCCGCGGGGCAATAGCACAAGAACGCCGCCCCGTTCGCCAAGCATTTTTTCGCCGCCGCGCGGTACAATTCCGTTCTTTGCGATTGGTAAAATGGTCCCTCGTCCCAATTTACGCCCAGCCACTGCAAGCCATTCAGAATTCCCTGCACCAGTTCGGGCTTATTGCGCTCGGCATCGGTGTCCTCGACGCGGAGAATCATGGTGCCGCCCTGGCGGCGTGCAAACAACCAGTTAAACAGCGCGGTCCGGGCTCCTCCCACGTGCAAATAGCCGGTGGGTGACGGGGCAAATCGTACTCTCACGGCAGATGTTATGGGAACGGTGTCACCCATTGTTAGCGCATCTTTTCAGTTAAATTCGAACTCTCAGTGTAGCCAAACCCGCTCTTTAGGTCCAATTGGCGGGCTTATGGGCCAAGGGGAATGAACGCGCTATGCCCCTTTGTATTGAATCGGTTACCTCGAAGATGCTGTCTCTTTGGCTACCAGTACGCCGGTACGCTTGCTTCCGGAAAATCCTGTAGAACATAATCACAAGTACTTTGATTTGTGTTCGGGCGCGACCTTCCTGCGTCGCCGCACGACTGTCCTCTCGTGCGCGTAGCGGGGTTGCGGGTACACAGCTGAACACGAGGGACTTTTGCGCCTTCGTGACTTACGGAATGTCGTCCGCGATGCGAGCGGAGAATCGATTGCGTTCCTGATGCCTCAGAGTTTTATTTCATTGGCGCTGCTGATCGCCACCACTTTGGTGGCGGGCTTCTTCGCGTACATCCACAGCATCAAGCGCCAGACGTATCTGCTGCTATGGACTGCGGCGTGGGCCGTATTCGGACTTCATTACGTGGGGCCGACACTGGCTCCCAATATGGCGTCGAGCCCAGTGCAGAGTGCGCTGAACCATTGGTTGTTCGCGCTTTCCGGGGTGCTCTTTTTTATAGGGGCACAGCTTTACTCCCAACGGAAACCCTGGAAAATTGCCGCGCTCATTGCGGCCGTACTCTTCGGACTCTGGGCCGCAGCCAACCTCATCAACACGATTTCGGTTTCCGTGCTGGTTCCCGCTTCCTTGCTTTACGTTGGCGTGGCGGTGGTGTTCTGGCAAGAAAGCCGGCGACAGGAAACGCTAGCTGACCGATTGCTGGGTCTTTCCTTCGCTTGCTGGGGAGTCCTATGGATGGCGCTCTATATTCTGAATGCGACGCCGGAACTCCAGGGCGCAGGCATGAGCGTGGTTGCCGCCGCTCCGTGCGCGTTCGTCGCCATGCTCATGGTCATGGCGCTGTACGAAGAAGAAAAGCGCCGCATCGAACGCAACATGCTGGCGCTTTCGAATCTCAATCTGGCGACCTCCAGTTTCGTGGGCGGCGAGATTCAGCGCATGCTGTCGCAAGCGCTCGACCGCGTGCTGGGTGTCGTGCGCCTGCCTGCCGGTGCGCTCTTTCTTCACCACGGTGATCCCCAGGGCCCCACTTCCGTCGTGGCCGTGGGCTTGACTGATGAGTTCTGCCGCGCCGCTCAGGATGAAGGCCTGGATGACTATCTGGTGAGCCTCGTGGCGCGTCTTGGCGGCTTGCTTGGTTTTCGCGACCTGCGCGACGACTCTCTCTCCGCGCTCGAAAAAGAAAAATCCATCCGCCGGTTCCGCGAACTGGCGCTCGCGCAGGGTCTCCGCAGCGTGGTGGCCATCAGTCTGCAAGCCAAAGAACAAGCCTTCGGCGTGCTCCTTCTCGGGACACCGGACAGCCGGCGCTTCACACCTGCGGAACTACGGCTTCTCCTTGCGCTCGGGCATCAAATCGGCATGGCCGTGGAGAACAGCTATTTGATTCAGCAGACTTCGCGGCGCACCGAAGAGCTTCACGTGCTGAACGAAATCGGCCGCGCGCTCAGCTCGACGCTGAACAAGGAAGACCTGACAAGGAAAGTGTGGGAGGAGCTGCGGCGGCTCTTTGACGTGGAAAATTTCTACATCGCGGAGCTGGATCCTTTGCGCGACGAAATTCAATTCGATCTCGAGATCGTGGATGGCGCGCGCCTGCCGAAGCGCGCACGCCCTGCCGGGAACCACATCACCGAGTTCATCATTCGAACGCGGCAGCCGGTGCTCATCCGCGACAATTACGTGGCGGAGATGAAAAAGCTGGGCGTCGAGCCTCTGCGCACAACAGGGTGCTTCTGCGGCGTGCCGCTGGTCGCCTACGATCATTCCATCGGCGCGATGGCGGTGTACTCCGACCACGAGCGCGTGTTTGACGAAGGGCACCTGGAGCTTCTGCGCGTCCTCGCTAGCGAAGCGAGTATCGCGATTGAAAACGCCCGGCTATTCAGCGAGGAGCGCACCAAGGCGCGGCACCTCTCGCTGCTTAACACGATTTCGCGCAACGCCATCGCCACACTTAATCCGGACGAGATGCTCGCCAAAATCACCGAACAACTCGAAGCCGGGCTGACCTACGATCACATCGGAATCGGCGTCTTGGACTACGCGACTCGCGAAGTCGTCATCCAAGCCGAAGCCGGAAAACGCCGCGGGACGCTGGGGCAGCGCATTTCCCTTGGCGCGGGGCTGATCGGCCACGTCGCGCGCAATGGCCACATGGCGGCATACCGTGCCGCTTCTCCAGCCGATGGTGCATTGAAGCCGCAATTACCGGATACCGTGGCGGCCATCGCCTTGCCGGTTTTTTACGCCGAACAGCTCCACGGCATTCTGTACATCGAGTCATCCATACCGGTGGACTTCTCCGAGGAAGAAGTGCTCCTGCTGCGCACGCTGGCAGACCTCATCGCCGGCGCGCTGCACAACGCGCTTTCCTTCCAAAAAGCGCAGGAGCAGGCCATCACCGACGGACTCACCGGCGTTAAGACTCACCGTTTTTTTATGGAAGCTTTGTCCGCGGAGTGGAAGCGGTCCACGCGAGCCGGCCGCTCCTTTGCGCTGGTGCTCATGGACCTCGACCGCTTCAAATTCGTCAACGATTTCTACGGGCATCTCGAGGGCGACCTGGTTCTGCAGCGCGTCGGGCAGATACTGGAGACCAATTGCCGGCGCTCCGACGTTGTCGCGCGGTATGGCGGAGACGAATTCGTCATTCTGATGCCGGAAACCGCCATGGAACATGCGCGGCAACTGGCGGGCAAGCTCCGCGGCTGGGTTTCCGCCGATCCGCTGCTGCGCGAGAAAAACATCAGCGCCAGCTTCGGCATCGCGTGTTATCCGCTCCACGGCTCGTCTCCGCAAGAGCTCATCCAAGTGGCCGACGCTTCGATGTATCTTTCCAAACATCAGGGCGGCAACGCCGTCTCAACCGCCGATCACTTCGATCCCAATGAAGCGAAAAAATGGAAGCGCGACGTCCTCGAAGCGTATCTGGGTGTGACCCTCAAGCGGCTTTTCTCGACGGGACCCGAGGCGTTTGAGGAAATTTACCAGCGCTTGCGGCAATTCACCGAATCGCTGGCCGCCACCGAGCCGAATCACGGCAAACCCGCGGCGGCCACGGCGCAGGGCCCGCAAGCACTGCCGCAAGCTGTTCTGGACACGGTCACATCGCTGGCGTTTGCGATCGACGCCAAGGATCACTACACCCAAGGCCATTCGCAGAAAGTCTCTGCCTACGCCGCGCTGATCGCCGAGGCGATGGGGATGAAAGACCCCGAAGTCGAGGAGATACGCCTGGGTGCCGTGCTCCACGACATCGGCAAGGTTGGCATCCCGGAAAATATTCTAAACAAGAACGGCCCGCTCAATCCTGAAGAGTGGGAAACCATGAAATCACACGTGAAGTTTGGCGCGAAGATCCTCGACCCGCTCACGCCGCTCGCGCGCATCCGCGATATGGTACTGCACCACCACGAATTCTTCGATGGTTCGGGCTATCCAGAGGCATTGACCGGGGAGAAAATCCCCCTGGGTGCTCGCATCATTGCCATCGCCGACGCCTACGATACGATCACCAGCGACCGTACGTACAAGAAGGCCCGAACTGCGACAGACGCTCTCGCCGAGCTGGAGCGTTGCGCGAATGCGCAATTTGACGGAGCCATCGTAAAACTCTTCGTCCACACCATGCGCGCGCTGCCGAACCCCATCATTGAAGTTGTCGCCGCCACCGGCCCGGTGCGCGGCAACTGACCCCGCCTCTCCTGCACGGGACGTGATCAACGAGCGTCGAGGTCCACGTCCTTGATTGGAAGATCCCAGTGAGCTTCCAGAATTTCGAAGCGGCGTTGTTCTTCTTTCTTGTAGGTTTCCTGGTCGGGATAGAGCTGCTTGATCAGAACGGAGCTGTCAAAATTGTCGTTGGCGACCGCTGCGCTCTTGAAGACGATAGTAACGCGGTAGTCCCAACGGCCGTCTTCGGTGGTGTGATAGCGCGGAACAGCCATGCTCACCTTCAGCATGCGGCCCAGCTCGATCTCTTTTTTCAGAACCGGATAATGGTTCTTTTTGAAGAGCGCCAGGAATTCTTCGGCATGGCCCCACTTCGCTTTGTAGTAGTACTCAATCACGAACGGTTGATCTTTTCCATCGGCGGCCATGGCGCTCTGCTGCGCTCGCACTCCGGGATAGGCCGCGCTCAGCAACGCAATGAGCGCGAAAACCACGATCACTGGAAAAAACAGCCAGTGTGAAGCTCGTTTTTGCATATTCTTTCTCCGCTAGATCAGCGCGTCAAAATGACTCGTTCCTCCCTGCAATGCAAGCAAAATTTGCAGTGAGGCGAGCCGCGGCCGCCTAGAAAAATCGGAGCGTAACTTTGAGAGAAAATAACAGAGGCGGGCGTTGCTGTTCGCGCCTCTCGAAAGTGACAGGACCTTAACGAGCGGCCCGATGCTTACGGAAGGACTTGAATCGAGGGACCGGTGTTGCCGTGCTTCGCGGTGAACTGAAACTTGACCGCGCCGGTGTTGTTGCTATAGTCGGATTCGGGCAAGATAAGATCGGGATTCACATGCATTTCCAAGACGTAGGTGCCATCCACAAGGCCGTCGATTTGCGCGAACTGGCACGGGATTTGGGGCGGATACTGATCCTCCCAGCCAACCGACAGTCCCTGAGTCGTATCACAGTTTTGATAGGTAGCAGGCCCGGCCGTGGAAAGGTACCGCACGTCATCCGTGATGCAAAATCCTTGCTTACGGGTGGACATCAATTCCCCGCTAGACAGGGCCAGGGCGATCAGCTGAGCATTGATGCCCGCATCCGCGGAGATGGTGAGATCTCTGTTGGCGACCCATGCGTTGTATCCATCTAGGGTCCAAACGCGGTAGACCGCAAACTGCTGGAAGTGGTAGTGCTGGTGACAGTCATCAAAAATGAACAGGTTTCCGCAGCTCCCGGGATTTCCAATGACGAGATCCGCCTTGCCCACGTTTGCAGTGCTCCCATTGAAACGCAGGAGGAGATGCTTTCCCGGCGAGGTGACACAGTTTTCTTTAACGGTGCAAGTGCTGTTCCCGAATGATTCCTCAGTAACAAACATCTGGGCGCCCAACACTGCCTGATCCACAATCAGGTCCGGCATTTTGGGGCCGATTTGCGTCGCGCACGATCCTTGCTGAGCGCGCACGGGAGGGCCGATCGGAGGGCAAAGCACTACGACAAGCAAGGCGACCAGAAATACCTTTAGTCCTGAAATTTTCATGGTTGTTCGTTATCCTCTTCTCGCGATGACATGCTGGATCACGACACTTTGCGAGGCGTCGCGAAATACCGTCTTCTAAGCTGCAAAAAACGAGAGGGAGGCCGACCATGCCAAAGGTCGGCCGCACCTCCCTCGAATTGAAATTCCTCTCCCCGTCCCCCATGCACGCGCGCCTCGACTCGTATCGCCGCGCCTCTGAGAGTTGCGGGGACACTGTCCGGTTACGGCCCGGTCTGGAAGTTGCCGAAGAACACATCATGACGAAGGTCCGTGCTCTTGAATGTGACGGTGATCTGTGTGTCTACGGGGTTTTGATTTTTGTCATCGACGGTATTGGTGGTCACAACGAACGTGCCAGTTCCGTTGGTTGCATCCTCAATGATCGTGTACTTGCCCGGCACCAAGTTAAACAACCCGGGAAAGCAGTCCTTTAAGTGCGCTATCGTGAACATCTTGCCGTCGATTTGAGCGCCGAGGGGGTCAATAACGATGAACCCCCAGCCTCCGAAGTGAATTTCACCCAAGGCCGGTTCACGAATGCCATTGTCATTCGCGTCGATGAACTTGGAGACGGACATGCAAGCAACGGCTTCCGTGCCCTTGACTTTGAAGTTGTCCACCTTGGAGAAGGCGGGAACGAAGCCATGGAAACAGCCATTGCCGCAAGCATTGTCTACCTTCGTTGGGTCTCCAAGAAACTGGCCGACCGGCGTTACCCAGGCTTTGTACACTCCGCCGTTGTTCGGGGTATCGTTGAATGGGCAGAGTTCAACGGTGACTCCACCACTGCCGCCAGTATTTGGGAAAGTCGGATGGGTAAAAGCCGAAGTTATCAGTCCACCTGACACGGTCAATACCCGGAACTGCACGGCATCGGTGCTGAGCAGGGTTTTCCCGCTGGGATCGGTCACCTGAAAGTAGTAATCCCCATCGAGGAGTCCAGCAGCAGTTGCAGGAGCGCTTGGCCCCGGCCCCCCGTCGAGATACACGCCTGAGGGGCCGCATTTCGCGCTGTAGCTGTTTTGGTTGACGACTCCGCCAGTAATGTCCGTGGTGAAAATTGCACCCGGAAGCGGCGGGGATGCGGCGATCACCGGAGTCTTAGGGATCGAGACCAACAGCGCAGCGAAAACTAGTGAGAAGGCTATTACTGCCAACCATTTCCTATTCGAACGATCCATGCTCATGTATCCCTCCATGCGAAATTGAGTGAGATGAAACTTCGTGGTCCCCCAAAGTGCGGCATTGCAGAAACAAGTGGACAGATCTTGATTTGAAACGGCAACTGAACCGAATAGCGAGCACTTCGAGCGCCATGATGGATGCGTTCCCCCGCTCATGGCGGCGACTAGGTCATGTATTATCAGAGACATGAAAGAAGGCTTCTTGTCTCTTTCTTGGATTGCCAGGGTTTCGGAATATGGATGCCAAGTGCGTGCGCATTAGCGGCATGGAAATTCCATATTTTTACCTGCCGGTCGGAAGCTTCGCCGCTGCGGCCAGCGGCAAGGAATCCATCGTGCAGACGTGAGAGCATACCTGATTTAAGGAACCTTCCTCGGAGGCGGCTGGATGCAAACCGGAACGGTAAGGTGGGTTGAAGAGCAGAAATTCGTCGCAACGAGTCCTTCCGGGCACGCGATAACCGTCGATTCCGACCGTGGGTCGAACAAGGCGCCCGGCCCGATGGAGCTGGTGCTGCTGGCCCTGGGGGCCTGCACCGCCACCGACGTGGTCATCATCCTGGAAAAGAAGCGGCAGAAACTCGAATCGCTGGAAGTGATCTGTTCGGGCGAACGTGCGGCGGAGCCACCCACCGTCTGGACCAAGCTGGAAATGCTCTATCGTCTCCGCGGCCAACTCGACGACGCAGCCGTGAAACACGCCATCCAGCTCAGCGAGGACAAATATTGCAGCGTCGCGGCCATGCTTAGGAAAACCGCATCGCTCAGTTGGCGTTACGAGATTCTCCCCGCGGCCACTTAGGCGGCAATTTCAACTTGGAGCTAGACGTCATTTCATGGGCCGCGGTTATGCAGTTCTCGCCGAGAGGTCCTGCGAGGTGGTTGTGCGCATGGCTTCGGGCCCTAAGAGCAAGAACCTCGCGCCCAGCGCCGCCAGGATGATGATCACCGGATCGATCAGGTGCCGGTAGCGAATCTCTGGATGTGTGAAATAAAAGATCAACGGATAAACTCCCAGGACAAACAGATACGGAACCGCGGTTTCGCGAGCCTTCCGGAACGCTTGCAGGAGGCCTACGAGCATCAGCACCGTCGAGACGACAGTCAGGAAAACATTGCCGGGGTAGTGGAACTCGACGTCCAGATTGGACGGGTCGAGGTTCCAGAACGCGGTCCACATATAGGCAAGTCTTCGTATGCTCATCGCGACGAAAAACCCCGGATGGTGGCCGATGAAGCCCAGGGCCTCGCGCCGCTTCTTTTGCATGAATGGGATTTCCCCGAGGTGCACGTATTCATCCAGCGCGGATTGATTTATGGAAGGATGAACCGCATCATCTGACTGGCTTTGGGTAAAACCGTCATTGCCAACCCAAACCTCGAGCCAGAAATTGTCGCGAAGCGGGATGAGCTTATGAAAAGTACGGTAATTGCGCACTTGCCACGGCAGAAGCAGGATTACAAACCCAAGCGCCACCAGGGCTGCGGCGGTGAGCCACGTCCGACGGCTTCTCCACAGCGGATACATCGCCCAGCCAACAAGAAAAGGGAAAAGAGACAGCACAGTTGCATTCGACAGCGCTGCAAAGCCCCACACCGCGCCGAAGCCCAGCCATTCCCAGGTGCTGCCCGGCTGCTCCTTGAGCTTGAGCGTCCAGAGGAAAAGAACCGCCAGCAGCAGGGCGGTCAGGCATGTCTCCCAGACGAACGAACTCGAAATGTAAATGGAATAAGGTAGCAGAGCCCACATCCAGCAGGCCACGACAGCCACGCTCCGCCCAAAGCTGCGTTGCGCGATTAAGAATACCGGAATGCAAAGGAGCGAGGAAAACAGGCCGTTCAAGCCCAGAATGACGAGAGCGGAGGTTCTGCTGTAAATCCCGAATAGCTTGAAGACGCCAGCGAGCAGGTAGGGATATACGGGCGTCATCCAGGCTGTCGGCCCGGTTTGGGCGGAAAAAGGATTGCCATAGCCATGTCCCGCGGCGATTGAGCGCGCAATTCGCCCAATTTCAAAGCCGAATAATAAGTGGTCTCGGAAATCGTTCCACGTAGCGCGGTAGAGCAAGGCGACGAAGATGAGTCGCACTGCCAAAGCCAGGAGTGTAATCGCTGGAAGCGATTGCCAGAGGCGCTTTTTTTCCGCCGCATCCTTCATGATTCTTCTGCTTCCGGCGCCGTGCTCTGTGAGCTGGCAGACAGTCCGTGCGGAGGCGATTCTACCCGGAATTTCTTTTTTCGCATTGAAAGTATCCGATGATGGGCGTACCCGTCGTGTAAAGCAAATGTATTCTCTTCACGCGTCAGAACTCTGGAGGTTTCCTGCACTTGCGACCCATACCCTCTCTCGATTCTCGTTCCATAACCGGCGGCGCCCGCTCGTCGGAAAACTCTTCACAAATACTTCTCCCTCGACTGCCCTTCGTTCTTCTTTTATTCGGGTTGATCCGAATCCCAAGGAAAATTCAAATTGAAAATCCGGCTTCTGACGATTCGACACAGTACAACTATTACTGTTGCAGGAGGTTCTACTATACGTTATATAAAGATATCCCAAATGGGGCCCGTCATCCGGAATTGTTTCCTTGGGATTCTCGTCCTTTGCGCCGCGGCGACGCGTGTCTCCGCGCAGGCCACGGTGGCACCCCCTCCAAATGAGGCAAAGATTCCGCTTTCGAAGATCCCACATGTGCATCACGCGCCCAAACTGCAAGATTTCCTGGAAAACCATCCGCGCGAAGCCGAACTTACGGTTACCGATTTCCGCCAGAACTCTCCCGGCGACGGTACGCCTGCGACGGAGCCCACAACCGCTTACCTCTCCTACGACAACAAGAATCTCTATGTCGCCTTTGTTTGCCATGATGAAGCGGGCATGGTCCGAGCGCATCTTTCCAAGCGCGAGGCCACCGATCAGGACGACGGCGTGGGCCTGCTGCTGGACACCTATCGGGATTTTCACCGCGCGTATTATTTTTTCTCGAATCCCCTCGGGGTGCAGACCGATGCGATCTACACCGAAGGGCAAGGGTACGACTTCAGCTTCGACACGTTGTGGGATAACGCGGGTCGAGTCACCAGCGACGGCTACATTGTCTTCTTTTCGATTCCATTCAAGAGCCTGCGGTTCTCCAGCGCTCCGGAGCAGACCTGGGGAGTGGCGCTGTATCGCGTGATTCTTCGGAAAAGTGAATACGACTACTGGCCGTACGTGACCCAGCGCGTCGAAGGGCTCACGCAGCAATTTGCGCCGGTGGGCGGCTTGGAAAATGTGTCGCCGGGACGCAACATTCAGCTCATTCCGTACGGACTGCTCGCCAATGATCACTTCCTGAATCAACCGAGCGGCGGTCCTCCCGGGTTCGTGGATAAATTCGAGCATCGCGCCGGGCTCGACGCGAAATTTGTCGCCAGGGATTCGTTGACGTTCGACGTCACCCTGAATCCGGATTTCAGCCAGGTGGAATCGGACGACCCGCAGGTCACCATCAACCAGCGATTCGCTGTTTTTTTCCCGGAGAAGCGGCCTTTCTTCATCGAGAACGCCGGATTTTTCATGACCCCGGTCAATCTCTTTTTTCCCCGCCAAATCGCCGACCCCCAGTTCGGCAGCCGCATGACAGGAAAGCTGGGAAAGTGGACGCTCGGCGCCCTGATCATCGACGACCGCCAGCCGGGACAGAGATTCACTAGCGGTCCTTATAATACGCGGGCGGCAGACGGCGTGGTACGAATTACACGTGAGTTCGGCAATCAGTCCTACATTGGCGGTTTTTTTTCGAGCCGCGATTTTGCGGACACCAGCAATCGCGTGGCTTCGCTCGATGCACGTTTGAAATTTTCAAAGAACTGGGTCGTGGATGTTCAAGCCGTGCACACGTGGACGCGGCAAAACCTCAATGCAGGGTTCGATTGTTTGTCGTTTGCGGATTTCTCGAAAGGCGTGGGTTCACAGCAGGGCAACGCGCTGTGGATCGACGCATCGTACAGCGGACGGCATGTCAGTTTTTCCACCATCTACAACGATTTCTCGCCAAATTTCTGCACCGAACTGGGATTCGTCAATCGTATCGACATCCGGCAAAACTTCGCGTTCGGCGGCTATTTCTGGAGGCCGAATAAAAGCAAGATCATCGACTTCGGGCCCAGCGTCAGTGAGACCGTGGACTGGAATCACAACAATATTTTGCAGGACTGGAGCGCGGCGCTCGGCTTTCAAGTCGATTTCACCAAGCAGACGACCATCAACATCAGTCGCGGGGAGGCCTACGAACTGTTCGACAATATCGGGTTCCGCAAGCACAGCACGTCATTACTGGTGTCCACGCAGCCGTATAACTGGATCTCCTTCTCCGCGCGGTACACGCAGGGAATCGGAGAAAATTTTTTTCCCGCTCCCGGTCTTTTGCCATTCTTGGCAAACACGAGGCGCGTGAATTTCGGGCTGACGCTGCGGCCTTCCGCGCGCTTCCGATTTGATGAGACGCTGATTTATTACCGCTTGGGAACGCGCGCAGGCTGGGTAACCCCGCCGTTTTCGCCCGGGCAAAGCGTTTTCAATAATTACCTGAATCGCGCGAAGCTGAATTACCAGTTCACGAAAGAATTGTCGCTGCGGCTGATTCTGGACTACAACGCCACAATCGCCAACACCAGCCTGCTGGATCTGCAGACCAACCTCGGCAGTTTCGACGGAGGGCCCATCGCGCCCACTAAGCAATTTACGACCGATGTGCTTTTGACATATCTGCTGCATCCCGGAACGGCCGTATATCTTGGCTATAACAATGGTTACAGCGACCTCACGCTGCATCCCGGGGCTTCACCTTTTGTAACGGCACAGGGCGCGCCAAACAATTCCACGAGCCGGCTGTTCTTCATCAAATTGAGCTACCTCCTGCGATTCTGAAGAGCACCGGACTGCGCCTTGTAACGCCACGGCGCAATCGCATAAAATTCAGGTTCTTTTGCTTCGGGAAGCAATTTGCGAGGAGCGTTATGTCCCACCGCATCGCGGCAAAAATCTCCGGTGTTGCCGGCTACGTTCCGCCAAAGGTGATGACCAACGCGGACCTGGAGAAAATCGTCGCGACCAACGACGAATGGATCCGCACGCGCACCGGCATCCGGGAACGCCACATCGTGGAGAATGGAATGGCCACCTCGCACATGGCCACGGAAGCCGCGAAGGCGGTGCTCGCGCAAACCAACACGGATCCCGCGGAGATCGACCTGATCGTGCTCGCCAGTGTTACCCCGGACATGTTTTTTCCCGCCACCGCCTGCCTGGTGCAGGAGCGCATCGGCGCGAAGAAGGCTTGGGGCTTCGACCTCTCCGCGGCCTGCTCCGGCTTCGCCTACGCCCTGACGGTCGGAGCCCAGTTCGTCGGAGCGGGCACGCACAAGAAAGTGCTGGTCATCGGCAGCGATACCATGACTTCCGTTCTGGACTACAAGGATCGCGCGACGTGCGTGTTGTTCGGAGATGGCGCGGGGGCAGTGATGGTCGAAGCCGCAAGCCCGAACGAAGGCATCCTCGATTTCGAGCACGACGTGGATGGCTCGGGGCGAGCATTTCTCTACATGCCGGGCGGAGGGTCGCTCCATCCCTCCAGCCAGGATACCGTCGAGAAGCGTATGCACTATGTCCACCAGGAAGGTTCTCAGGTGTTCAAGTACGCCGTGCGCCGCATGGCGGAGATGTCAGCGCATTTACTCGAGAAAAATGGCTTCACAAAGGACGATCTGAAGTTGCTGGTGCCCCATCAGGCCAACCTGCGCATTATTCGAGCGATGCAGGAGCGCCTGGGCATCGAAGATTCCAAAGTGATGGTGAACATCGACCGGTATGGGAACACGACGGCAGGGACGATTCCCCTGGGGTTGCGCGACGCCGTGGAACAGGGCCGCCTGCACAAGGGCGACTTGGTGTTGATTGTCACCGTGGGCGCGGGGTACACGACGGGGGGCGTGCTGCTGCGCTGGGCGTATTAACGGTCGCGGAACCAAATTGAGGTTATTGCGAGTGAGTGTAGCGGCTGAATCAGCAGGAGCGCAGCGAGGCCGCGAGGTCGAGGTTGGCCTGCAGGCGGCGATCCACCTGGACGGCGGCGTAGCGGGCGCAGATGATGCGCTCGCTCTCACTCCAGGCGGCCAGCGCAGGAATCTTCTTGCCAAGGAACGCGTCGAGGCCTCCGATAATCCGGTAATAGAGGCGTACCAAACCTAATCCGCTGTGATTGGGATAGAGATCGGGTGTCAAGTCATGCAGGCCGGCCAAGGTCGGGAAATGCTTTGGCGTAAGACGCCCATTTTCCACTTGGGCAGCAACCAGCACCCGGTCAGAAACCGGCTGGGCTGCAACGCCCGCCAGGACCGCCCGCCAATAGTAGAGGGCGAACTGGGACAGGGCTACGATGGAGATCGCGAGTAGCATGGCGCTATACATCCCTCAGCCTCTAAAGGGATTCTGGCAGGCAGGAAAATAGATACCAATAGCACCGAAGTACCAGCGGGCTGGAACTATCGGATGTAACCCTCTGGAATCATTCGGCTTACGGGAAAGTGCGGCGTCGGCAAGGAAGGCTTGCCGGGGAGGCGGTCCCTCGCCTATCCTCCCTGTACACAACGGTTTGCAAAGGAGAGCGGGCATGCGAAAGATTCCTCACTGGGCATTAATGGCACTTGCAACGGCGGTGGGTGTTCTCCTCTTCGTCCAAGGGCGACTGCTGGCCATACCCACCGATGAGCGCAAGGCCGACCGGGAAGCCATCAGCAAAGTCCTAAGCGAGCAGCAAAGCGCGTGGAACCGCGGCGACGTGGAGGCGTTTCTGGTGGGATATTGGCGTTCGCCGGAGTTGACGTTTTCCGGGACCAGCGGCGTGGCGCGCGGCTGGGAGGGCGTGCTGGCAAGATACAGGAAGAACTACCCCGATCGGGCCACGATGGGACAGTTGGATTTTTCGGAGTTGGAGTTTCGGTTTTTGGGGCCGGAGGCAGCGCTCGTCCTGGGCCGCTGGCATTTGAAGCGCGAGAAAGATGACCTCGGAGGCGTGTTTACCCTGGTTTGGCAACGCTTCCCGGATGGATGGAAGATCATTCACGACCACACAAGCACCGTGGCGCCGCAGAAAACAAGCCCGTAGCCGCGCTAGAGAATTTCCACGATTTCTTCATAGCGCTTGAACGGCGGAATCAAGTACGCGCCAGCGAGTTCGGTGCGGGCCCAAGCAAGCATTTTGCGGGCAACTTCGAAGCCGCGATCGCGGGCGGCGGCGCCGGCGGCTTCCAGCGATTTCAGCAGCGCCTCGGGGATGACCATGCCGGGGACTTCGTTGTTTAGGCGCAGCGCCTGCTTGTAGCTGTTGAGCGGCCAGATGCCGATCAACACCGGGATCGCTGGTTTTCCGCCGAGTTTTTTCAGGAACGCTTGCCAGTGTTCAGGATCGAAGAGCGGCTGAGTCATGGCGAAATGCGCGCCGGCTTCGACCTTGGCATGGAAGCGCTCGATTTCGTTGTCGAGATCGTCAGCAACGGGATTCACAGCCACGCCAATCGTAAAATTCGTCGCGCCACCGAGAGTTTTTCCGGCCCAGTCCGTGCCTTGATTCAGACGATGCAACACTTTGACGAGGCCGACAGAATCAACCTCATAAACGCCGCTGGTTTCCGGATAGTCGCCGACAGATGGCGGATCGCCCGTGATGGCGAGCACATTGCGAACTCCGCCGACGGTCCATGCACCAAGCAGCGCAGCTTGCAGGCCGATGATGTTCTGGTCACGCGTCGTGAGATGAGGAACGGTTTCGATGCCCCGGGCTTCCAGCGCGCCGGCCACAATCAGGGCGTCCATACCGACGCGGGCCATGGCTCCGCTGTTGATATCGATGGCATCCACTTTTTTCGACGCCATAACCTTGTCCACCTGCTCGAAAATGCGATCCAGCGAAAGGCCCTTTGGCGGATCAATTTCCACGCACACCGTGAATTCCTTTTTCTGGAGTTTTTTCCAGAACCTGCTCGCCGGCTCGCGATGGGCAACCGGCGCTGGTCTTAAGACCGTCTCGACGGAGTGCGCGACAGGATGGGATTTCGCGGGGCGAAGCGATTTAACTGCTTCAGCCATGGCGCGGATGTGCGCTGGCGTCGTGCCGCAGCAGCCGCCGAGCATCCGCACCCCGAGTGCAGCTGCTTCCCGCGCGAAGAGCGCAAAATATTCGGGAGAAGATTTCGGATAAACGATGCGGTCGCCTTCGCGCTTGGGAAATCCGGCGTTGGGCATGCCGCTGACGCGAAGGCCGTCAACGGCGGCAAGCTCCTGCAGAATCGGAAGAAGCGCTTGCGGGCCAAGCGTGCAATTCGCGCCGACCACCTGGACGTTTTTGCTTTTCAATTGCGCCGCGGCATCGGAGGGGCGGACATCGCCGTACGTTGTGCCTTCTTCCGCGTATGTGAGCTGCGCCACGATGGGCAAGCCGGAAAACGAGCGAATGGCTTCGATGGCGAGGAGCAATTCTTCGATATAGGAAAACGTTTCGAGGATATAGAAGTCCACGCCGCGCTCTTCGAGCGCCAGCGCCTGCTCGTGAAAAGTATCCTGGATCTCTTCCGGAGCGGGATGGCGCGACTGCACGCCGAGGCCCAGCGGCCCGATAGAGCCCGCTATCAGGACTTCCCGCGACGCGGATTCGCGCGCTTCGCGGGCGATTTTCACGCCGCGGCTGTTGAGCCGCTGCACTTCTTCGCCGAGGCCGAGAGGCGCGAGCTTGAAGCGATTCGCCCCAAACGTGTTGGTCTCGATGATCTGTGCGCCCGCTTCGATGTACGCTTGGTGGACACGGAATACCGCTTCCGGCTCGGTAGAGTTCAGCTCATCAAAACAGCGCTGCGAGCCAACCGCTTCGTGCAGCATCGAACCCATCGCGCCATCCGCGATGAGAATCGAATCCTTCAGTCGCTCATTGAAATCGTAAATCTTCAAGGTTTGCGTTCCCTGTCTGATAAAAATTCTGCACGAGGAATGCGCTCAGCGTTTCTGTTCCATGAGGCTGGCGACGGTGCTCATCAAATCGTATTTCGTGAGGATCTCGAAATGCGCATTTCCCATATCAACAAAGACCGCGGGATTCTCGTGGCTGAGGATCTGGGTAATGCGCTCGACGGGCGCGGTCTTCGGCACCTGCGGCATGGGTTTGCTCATCACCTCGCGAACAACGAGCTTGCGAAGATCCTTACCCTGCAAGGCGAGGTTGAGGATCTGGTCTTCGTAGATCGTGCCGATCGAAAGATTTTCCTCAAATACCGGTATCTGCGAGATGTCCTGCTCCTGCATGGTCTTCAGAGCGTGGAAAACGGTCTGGTAAGGCCGCGCGATAACCAGCTCGCGCACCTTGCCGGTCGCGTGTTTGGCGTTGACGACTTCCGCTGCGGTGATGGCGGTGGCCGTGTCGACATAGCCGCGCTCGTGCATCCACAAGTCGTTATAAACCTTGCTGAGATAGCGCGTGCCGGTGTCTGGCAGTAGCGCGACCACGAAGTCATTCGGTCCCAAATCCTTGGCAAGGCGCAGAGTGCCGGAAATGCAGCCGCCGCCCGAGCCTCCGGTGAATAGTCCTTCCAGCTTCGCCAGGCGCCGCGCCACGACGAAGCATTCTTCGTCGTTCACCTGGATGATATCGTCCAGAATTTTCAGATTCATGGTTGTGGGGAAGAAATCCTCGCCGATGCCTTCCACGACGTACGTCTTGGCCTTGATGGTCTGGCCGGTCTTTACGAAATCGTAGTAGAGCGAGCCGTACGGATCGACACCGATAATTTTGACGCTGGGATTTTTTTCTTTCAAATATTTTCCCGCCCCGCTGATGGTGCCGCCGGTGCCTATACCGCATACGAAGTGCGTAATCTTTCCTTCGCTGTCCTCCCAGATCTCGGGACCCGTGGTGCGGTAGTGGGCTTCGGGATTGCTGGGGTTGTCGTACTGATTCGGGTAGTAAGAATTGGGAATTTCGCGCGCGAGTTTTTTCGCCACCGAATAGTAGCTGCGCGGATCTTCTGGCTCGACGGCGGTCGGACAGACGATGACTTCAGCGCCAAGCGCTTTCAGGAGATCAACTTTTTCCTTGGACTGTTTGTCGGTGGTCGTAAAAACGCACTTGTAGCCGCGAACCGCCGCGACGAGCGCCAGCCCCATGCCGGTGTTGCCAGAAGTGCCCTCAATGATCGTGCCGCCGGGCTTGAGCAAGCCTTTTTTTTCGGCTTCGTCGATCATGCTGATGCCGATGCGATCCTTGACGGAGCCGCCCGGATTGGTGAACTCCGCCTTGACGTAAATCTGCGGCTTCAGCCCCTGATTGATGCGGTTCAGCCGCACCAACGGCGTATGTCCGACCGCCTCCAAAATGTTGTTGCACTTCATCAGTTGTCTCGATTTCTCCGCCGAATGGCCTTCAGTTTAGCATCTTCTCGCGGGGTTCCCCTACTTCGCGGCGCTCACCATTTTGGTACGTCCAGACAAGAAGAGAGTAGATTATTCTTTCTGTGATTTCGAGGAACGGGAGACCAAGATGACGCGTCAGAATATTTCAAGTGGTGCGCCGTGGGAGCCGATTGTGGGTTACTCGCGCGCGGTGAGGATCGGCAACGTCATCACCGTATCGGGAACGACGGCGACGGGGCCGGATGGAAAGATCGTGGGCGTGGGCGATTTGCGGGCGCAGACGGTGCAAACGATCAAGAACATCGAGGCGGCGCTCGTCAAAGCCGGGGCGAGCCTGAACGATGTTGTGCGGACGCGCATCTACGTGACCAACATCGCCGAGTGGGAAAAGGTTGGGCGAGCGCACGGTGAATTTTTCGGGGAGATCCGGCCGGCGACGAGCATGGTGGAAGTGAGCAAGCTGATTGCGCCGGAAATGCTGGTGGAAATTGAGGCGGACGCGGTAGTGGAGGGAGGTTAAGGAAGTAAAGGAAGTAAAGGAAGTAAAGGAGGCAGAGGAGCAGCGGCCTCGTCTCCATTAAGCGTTAGCGATCGGCCGGAGAATTTTCATGGCGTCAGAGTTATACGATTCGTTTATCGCGGACTATTACGACGAGTCGCCGGTCGTTAAGGGGCGACTGCAAGACGTGGCGTTTTATCGCGAGGCCACGCGAGACTTCGGCGATCCCGTTCTCGAGCTTGGTTGCGGCACGGGGCGCATCACGATGTCGATCGCAGAGGCGGGAAAGCGAATCACCGGGCTTGATCTTTCCGAGCGCATGCTCGAGCGCGCGGTGAAGAAACGCGCGGCTCTCCGCGTGGAAGCGCGCGAACGCGTTCACCTCGTACAAGGAGATATGGCGAAGTTCGACCTCGGCGAAAAATTCCGTCTGGTCATCATTCCCTTTCGGCCATTTCAGCACCTGCTGGACTTGCGGCAGCAGATGGATTGTCTGGAATGCGTTCGCCAGCATCTTGCGCCGCGCGGGCGGCTGATTCTGGACGTGTTCCAGACGGATGCCGAGCGCATGCACGATCCCATACACATGCGCGAGATGCTGGTGACGGAATACAAGACTGCCGACGGCCGCCAGGTGCGGATCACCGAGCGAGTCGCCGCGTTCCACCGCGCGGAGCAGCGCAACGACGTGGAGATGATTTTTTCCATTGGCCATCCCGACGGGCGTAAGGAGAGGCTGGTCTTTGCCTGGACGCTGCGTTATTTCTTCCGGTATGAGGTCGAACACCTCCTGGCGCGATGCGGGTTCAAAGTTGCGGCGGAGTATGGCAACTTTGACCGGACCCCAATCCGGGACGATTCGCCGGAGATGATCTTCGTGGCCGAGAGCCGCCAAACAGACGGCAGGTAGGCTACCCCCTGTTTTTTGTAAGTGTTGCATCTAAAGGACTTAAGCAATAAGCAAGTCCTTTGTTTGCAACACATACGAGATGGCGTGTAAGTGTTGCATCTAAAGAACTTAGGAGTTAACATAATCCTGGGGTTGGCCTGCTCTATTTGCGAGAAAAAGCAAGATTCCAGATGAATTGAATCTTTCTCGGGTTTGAAGACTAGAAGCAGCGAGAAGATCCCATCAGGAATCAGCGCACCCCAAATAAGAAGCAGCCGAGGCTGCCGCTTCTTGAAGCAGGTCATAGCTTGACCTGGAAGTATTATACCACATGCGCTCTGACCGGCCGGGGAGAGCCTTCTCTGTGAGCCGACGGGCTACCAGCGGGCGCGGATGCGGTACTTGAGTACGGATGTGCCGTCCTTGGCGACCGGCACGATAAACTGCGCCGCGAATGCCGCCGTCTTTGTGTACTTGTAGGTGGAAGAAAGCATCTCCCAATCGCCGCCGATGGGTTCATTCACCTGCACGGTGACGGGCGCGTCCTTGTGGTTGCGCAGCGTGATTTCAAATTCCATTTCCCAGGTATGCGTGTCGATGCGCTTATAGTCCGTCTGCTTGTGCTCGGCGACGACGTCGAAGGCGTTGCCGATGTGGATGTTCACGTTTTCATCTTTGGGAGTGTGATCGATGCGGTCTTCACCGGCGAAGAGAATGCCGCCTTTTGAGTCCTTCTGATAAACGCGGACGTTGCCCGCAGGAAGCGGAATGCCCAGGCCGTTCTTCTCTTCGTTTCTGAATTTGTAATAGACCATCACCGGATCTTTCAGCGGCGCCCCGGGAGTCTGTTGATTGCGGTAGTAGTAGCTCTGACCGTTGACCATGTAGATTTTTTCGACGGGAACGCCGGAACCCTGAAGAAGACTGATCTGCTTGGTTTCTTTATCCTCGACGGAAGTCTTGCGGCCGAGCGAATAGAGGTGGTATTCGCTGAAAGCTTCCTGCTGGAACTGCTGAGCTGCCTTTGCCATGGGCATAGCTGCATTCATCTCCATCCTCGACCGGCCAGTGTCATTAGCCACGCGGTTTAGTTCTCCGGCAACGAGCTGGAGCCGCGCATTGTGAAACGCGGTACCGCTGTTGTTGACGACGGTAACCCAGCCATCCAGATCGGCGTTCTTGTCGTCGCGCGCGACCGTAAGAACGTAATCGGCATTCCATGACAAGTTGCTCGCGAGATAGGAAGCTTCGATCTGCTGTTTTTTCGCGCCAGAGTTTTCCAGCGACATTAGCAGTGTGGGACGCTCGTAGAGGTTCGCGGGCACTTCGGGAAAGCGATAGCTCTCGGCGAACATTCCGGTGACGATGTCGTTGCCAATCTTCCAGACCGGGCCGTTGTTATCGGAAAGCAGCGTGGCCCTTATCTCTTCGCGCTTGGTCGTGCCGTTTTCCTGGTAGCCGCGGATCAGCGTGACTTCCTTACCGACGTACTTGTGGAGGAGTTTGGCAGGCTCGAGGAGGTCGTATTCGTAGTTCTGTTCGATGACACCGAGCTTTTCAGGATCGTTCAGCGAGCGGAAATGAACGGTCGCCGGATTGACGGTCGCGGCGATGTCCATGAATTTCAGGCGAAACGTGCCGCTGGGAAGCATGAGATTGCGGACGTCGCGAATGAGAGCAATGTTGGAGTTGTAGACAGTAACGTTCAGTTCGGTCTGATCATTCAGGCTGGTGGATTGATCGCCGGCGGATGCGCGCGCGGATTCCTTTTCCTGCGCCGCATAAACTTTGCTGCCACGGACCGCAGAATAAGGAATTGCCGCGCCAGTGGTGAGAATCGCAAGAGCAGAAATCATCCAAAACAGCCGAGTAGTTGCCGGACTCCCAGGGATCTTCATCACTTTCACCTCAATCTGGATTTGCCTTCTCTCTTAGAACGATGCGGGCGAAAATTCTTGCACTGGACGATAGGGGCTCGGGGCCTTCCAGATCATGGATTCGGGACCGGCTTCCAGATCAAGCCGCCGTCGCTGGTTTCAAAACTTTTGGTATTTCGGACGTTCCAAATCGTGGCATGCAGAGCATCCGTGGCACGGATTCCGCCAAGATCCTCCGACAACGGCGAAGAAATCAACGTCCAATGCGCGCCGCCATCCGTAGTCAGAAGAATGGCTCCAACGCGGCCCACGATCCAGCAGACTTTGTCCGAAGGAGCGGAACCGGTCAGCAAGTCGGCGAGCACGCCGCTCGTTTGCCGGGACCAGGAGGCTCCTCGATCTTTCGAGATTTCGACCAAGCCCGCGCGGCCAGCGCGCCACAGGACGTTTGAACCTGGCGCGACAATTAAACGCGGATTGGAGACAGTCACAACCTCCATCATGGAAGTCGCAGCGGTAAGGCCTGCCGCTGGTCCGGCAGCAGGTTCCGGCGGCGCGGCGGCGGCCCGGGCAGCCTTCATTTCTTTCTTCCTGTTGTCCGTCTGGCCGAGCGGAGCGGGACCCGGCACCTTTTGCGAGTTGGCGTTGGTTTGATTCTGAAATTGACCGTTCGTGGCTTGCGCCTGCGGTTGTACTTCTACTTTTTCTTGTTTTGCGGCGCCCGCGGTTTTGGCGTCGCGATCCAACTGCTCTTCGGCACGAAGCAAAGCAATGGAGGATTCGCGCTCCGCGTCTTTTCGCAAGCGGCCCTCTTTGTCAGCCAGCGGTTGCGAAGGCGAAACCCGTGCCAGAGAATCCAACTTCTGGTTCGATTTCATAGCGTCCGCTGCGCCCCGGGTATTCGCGCTGGCAAATTCATCGACAGCGGATGAAGGCTTCGAAAGGGCGGCCTTCGGCGGCGGCGAGGCTTCGTGCACCGTCGTTGAAACCGACGGTGGGGGCGGAGGGGGCGCTTGCTTCGTCGCAATCTGGACGTGGTTCAAACTTGGAGGAGACAGCGGCTGGTTTTCGTGCAGCGCGATCCACACAAGTAAGCCGGCGGCGAGGGCACCCGCGGGGGCAAGCCACTGCCAGCGCGCGCCCCTCAAAAGAAGAGCCCTGCGTGACTTCTTGGGCGGGGCTGCTTGGGCCGCGCGCGGGCTCTGGCTCGGAGCCGCCGCCGGGAACACTTCGACGTTGCGCGCAGCCAGCACCGACACGGCTCCCTTCGCAACGACTTCCTCTTGTTCAAAGGCTTGCAGTGAAATCTCATCCGTGGCTTCAAGTTGCACGAGGATCGCTTGGCAACGCCCACAGCCCACGAGATGCTCTTTCAAGGAATTCAACTGTTCGGGAAGCAGAGACCGCTCGTGATAAGCCGCCAGCGCTTCCGAGTCAGGACAAGCGCCAGTATGCGAAGCGGGGGCTTCGGGCAATCGGGCACCTTCGCCGGCAGGCGCGGCCGAGCGCAGATGGCGTGCCAGCGCCTTGTCAAAACTCCGATCGCGTTCGTCAGGCGCCATGGGCTTCTCCATCCTTAGAACGAAATTCCACCGCTTTCTTGCACCGCGCGGTCACGGCGTCCGCTTTCCGGCTGCCGGGGCCGGCGATTTTGGGCGCGGCAGCAATTTTTCCAAATCGATGGGGCTGTCTCCAGCGCTGTATTCGAAACAGAGGGCGATTTCCGCATCGCTCAGTCCAGGCTGAACCGCGGAACCGTTCGCCGCGCAAATGCCTTGTCGAAGAATGTCCTCGACCGCCTGCCGCAAATCGCGCCGCACGCGGTCCAGATGACGCGAAACGCTGGATTCGTGCTCCCCGAGCAGCCGTCCGATCTCCGCAAGCGTTTTTTCCTCGGCGTAATAGAGGCGGAGCCTCTCCTTTTCCTGAGGTTCGAGGCGTTCAAGCGCGGTCTGCAATGCCAGTGTGAAAGATGCGATGTAACGTTCGCGATGCGGATCGGCGGGCTGCGTCTGCGGTCCGGAGAGCGTCTTCGATGGTCCGTCGCCAGTTTCGTCCTC
>Ga0209488_10000916_pt1 | contig 24979 bp, 20 predicted proteins | sample Rivendell_Oct201_8_FD_188349 | JGI IMG/M metagenome (GOLD analysis project Ga0209488, IMG submission 188349) | Vadose zone soil microbial communities from the Eel River Critical Zone Observatory, Northern California, USA -... | ecosystem: Environmental > Terrestrial > Soil > Vadose zone >...
AATGTCGGAAGCCTTCGGCAGTTGCTTCGCAGCCTTGTCGGTGCTGAGTCCGGGTTTCATCATGGCAATCGCATCGTCCATCCACTGGCGTGCGCGTTTGTAGGCATCGCGCTGTGCCGGTGTGGAACTGCCCACCGTGAACGTCCGGTAGTAACAGGTTCGGTATCCGATGAACGAGTGAATGATGTCGAAGTACGCCTGATCTCCCGGCCGGATGATCCGGTCCGTGAAATTATGCGGATGCGGGCTGCAGCGTTCTCCGGCAATGGAATTGACGGCCTCGACGCAATCCGATCCCATTTCGTAAAGACGTTTCGCCGCCAGCGCCACGATCTGGCTCTCCTTGATGCCGGGTTTCAAAGCTTCCGCGATGTCCTGATAAACGCCGTCGACCATGCTGGCTGCGATGTTCAGCAGCGTGATCTCGTCATGGCTTTTGATTTCGCGCGCCGCCAGCATCATCTGCTGGCCGTCGCGAACTTCGATCCCTTCTTCCTGCAGCGCGAACAGCATCGGCGGCTCGCAGATATCCAGGCCCAGCGGCATGTCAGCCACGCCTTCCTGAACCAGGATCGCTTTGATTTCCCTCGCGGCTTGTTTGAACAAACCGACATCGGGTCCGATCGCGCCGCGCATGCCGGGATTCCCGGCGTGAATATGGTCCTCGCGAAGCCAGGGGCAATAAATCCGGTGATGGCGTGCGGCGGAGCCGAAGTCCCACACATAGGGTTCGCCGTTTCCGGTAATGAGGCAGTACCGGATCAGCTTGTCACGTGCCCACTCGCCAATGACGGTGCTCGATATGTACCGGATGTTGTACTGGTCGAAGCAGAGCATGGAGCCCAGCTGGGAATTGCCCAGGGCCTGGCGGGTACGCGCAACCCGGTAACGGTGAAGGCGCGGAAAATTGACGCGCTCTTCAAAGTCGACCTGAGTGATACCGGGAGCTTGAAGCGGGCGGTGCCAGCGGTGCGACGGGTTCAGATCGCCTTCATCAACAGGAACGAACTCGGGTTTCTTCGACTTCTTCGCCATCTCGTCTTATGCCTCCATTTACGAAACGGAAAGCATAGCGACCGCAGGACCCGATGTACAAGCGCGATTACTCCAAACCTCGTGTTTCTACCGGGTTTCCCGTTGAACTACCGCTGGTCCTGCTATATCCTCGCAACCGACGAATTCCTAATAAAGTCCTCTGTCAGTGCAGTCTATGAACATTCGCGTTCACGGTTTTTCGGATGGCCATCTCCGCGTTGCACGGCCTGTGCTCGGGGTTCTGATCTTACTGGCCTTTCTCACGATGACCATCTGGGGCGGCGCGGCGCGTTCGCAGAAGGCTCCTTCGCCTTCGACCGCGGCACCTGCTGCGCAGTATCGTGCCGTAATCGATCAATACTGCACCAACTGCCACAATGCCGACGACAAGGTGGCCGGTCTGGCTCTGGATAAACTCGATCTGTCGAATATTGGCGCCAATGCCGAGACCTGGGAAAAAGTCGTCGTAAAATTGCGATCGGGGATGATGCCGCCGAAGGCTGCTGCGCACCCGACAGAAGCCGTCCGCGATGGCATGGTGTCCTGGCTCGAGACCTCGCTGGATCGCGCCGGCGCTTCAAAGCCCAATCCCGGTCGCCCGTTGCTTCGCCGGCTCAATCGCGCCGAGTACGCCAACGCAATCCGTGATCTGCTGGCGCTGGACGTTGACACCTCCGATCTGCTTCCCCCCGACGATTCCGGATATGGCTTCGATAACAACGCGGACGTGATGGGCGTCTCACCGGTACTGCTGGAGCGTTACCTCACCGCAGCCGGAAAGATCAGCGCCCTCGCAGTTGGAGACCCGTCGACTGGCCCTTCCGGGCTGACGTTTCGCATTCGACAGGACGCGTCGCAAGACCGGCACATTGAGGGACTGCCGCTGGGCACCATCGGTGGAGGTGTCGCTCACACCACGCTTCCGCTCGATGGCGAGTACCTGATCCAGATTAAATATTTCCGGACCAACCTCGGCGCCATGCGCGGGCTCGAGTATCCCCACCAGCTGGAGATCACCGTTGACGGAGCACGCGTTCATCTCGGAGCGTTTGGCGGCGATGAGGATTTCAAAGCGGCACTCGAAAACATCACGCTGGCGGCCGATTCCGCGGAAACCCGTTCGGAAGCTCGCGTTGCGATCAAAGCGGGGCCGCACGATATTGGCGTCGCATTCCTGCAGGAGCCCGGCGAGAATACGATTCGATTGCAGCCATTCCTGCGCAGCTCCAACGACACGCTCGATCCCACGGGCCACGCGCACATCGACCGGTTCACGGTGACCGGCCCGTTCAAGCCTACGGGGCCCGGTGACACACCAAGCCGGAGAAAGATTTTCCTCTGTCACCCCGCATCCACGGCGACGCGGATGGAAGAAGAGGATTGTGCGAAGAAGATCATTAACGCGCTGGATCAGCATGCGTATCGAGGGTTGGCATCCAAGGAAGACTCGGGCAGGCTCATGGAGTTCTACCTGAAAGGCCGGAGCGAAGGCAGTTTCGAAACGGGCATCCAGATGGCGCTTCAACGTCTTCTGACCAGCCCCAAGTTCGTATTCCGCGCCGAGCGCGATCCACGGAACAGCGTGCCTGGCGTGGTGTATCCCGTCAGCGACCTGGAACTGGCGTCGCGTTTGTCATTCTTCATCTGGAGCAGCATCCCTGATGACGAACTGCTCGCCGTCGCCCGCAAGGGTGAACTCAAATCTGCGACGGTTCTGGAGCAGCAGGTGAAGCGCATGTTGGCCGACCCGCGATCGCGGGCGCTGGTCGATAATTTTGCGGGACAGTGGCTGTATTTGCGTAACCTCCGCAACCAGGTTCCCAACTCGCTGGAGTTTCCGGATTTCGATGACAACCTTCGCGTCGCGCTGCAACGTGAGACCGAACTGTTTTTCGAAAGCATCATGCGGGAAGACCGCAACGTCGTCGATCTGATGACTGCGGATTACACCTACGTGAACGAGCGTCTCGCCAAGCATTATGGAATACCAAATGTCTACGGCAGCCAGTTTCGCCGCGTGACGCTGACCGACGACGCGCGTCGCGGATTGTTGGGCAAGGGCAGTGTTCTCATGGTGACCTCCCACACGGATCGAACGTCTCCGGTGGTGCGCGGGAAATGGATCCTCGAGAATCTTCTCGGCGCTCCGGTGCCGCCGCCTCCTGGAACCGTCCCGCCGTTAAAGGAGACAAGCGAGCGCCCCGGTGGGAAGATACTGTCCATGCGGGAAAGAATGGAAGAGCACCGCACGGATCCAGTCTGTTCCAGCTGCCACAGCATCATGGATCCGCTGGGTTTTGCTCTGGAAAACTTTGACGCCGTTGGCGCGTACCGCACGCGCGAGGCGCGCCTACCCATTAACGCAACGGGCCAGCTGATGGACGGCACGCAGGTGGACGGTGTGGTATCGTTGCGAAAAGCGCTTTTAAAGAAACCTGAAATGTTTGTTCAAACCCTTACCGAGAAGATGATGACCTACTCGCTCGGGCGGGGCCTTGCGTATTACGATATGCCGGCAGTTCGCGCCATTGTGCGCGACGCGGCGGCAAAAGATAATCGTTTTTCATCGATCGTCATGGGGATCGTCAAGAGTACCCCGTTCCAGATGAGAGTCACAGCTTCGGAATAGGAGTTCATATGTTCATCACAAAGAAATCCATTTCCCGTCGAGCGGTTCTTCGCGGCATGGGCGTCGCACTCGCGCTGCCATTCCTGGATTCGATGGCTCCGGCGATGACGGCAACCGCAGCAACGCCGGCAAATCCTCGTCGCCGGCTCGGGATTGTTTTTGTCCCGCTGGGGGAGAGGCCGGGATACTGGACGCCGAAGACAGTCGGCACGAACTTTGAATTCTCTCCGATTCTCGAACCGCTGAAGCCATTCCGCGATTCCATGACAGTCGTATCGGAGCTTTGCGACCCGCTTGACGGGCATGCGGTGACAGTCGCCGCCTGGCTTACGGGCACGGTGCCGAAACGCACCATCGCTGAAGATGTGCATGCGGGAACGTCGATCGACCAGATCGTCGCCAACAAGATCGGTCAGGATACGGTGTTTCCCTCGCTCGAACTGGCGACTGAAGATTTTACCGGCTACATCGGCGGCTGCGACACGCAGTACTCCTGCGCTTACATGAACACGCTGTCGTGGAAGAATCCCACGACGCCGCTCCCGATGGAGATCAACCCGCGAGTGGTATTCGAACGCATGTTCGGCCGGGCCGGCACCAGCACGCAGCGGCTCGAGCGCATGGCGAAGGATCGCAGCATTCTGGATTCGGTGCGCCAGGATGTGGCCGACCTGCAGGGTGGACTTGGTCCCAAAGATCGCGCGAGGCTTTCGGACTATCTGGAAAACGTTCGTGAAATCGAACGTCGAATCGAGCGCGCCGAGAAGCAGGCCACAACGGATTTGAAAGTTCCGGATGCTCCGGTCGGAATTCCGGAATCCTTCGAGGACCATGTCGGATTGCAGTTCGACCTGCTCGCGCTGGCCTATGAGGCGGACATCACGCGTGTCTTCACATTCATGATGAGCCGCGACGCCAGCCAGCGTGTGTATCCGAACATTGGGATCACCGAGCCGCATCACTCCATGTCGCACCATGGTGGCAATCAGGAAAAGATTGCGAACCTGGTGAAGCTCAACACGTACCACATCACGCTCTTCGGTAAATTCCTCGGCAAACTCGGGTCGACGCCGGACGGCGACGGGTCGTTGCTGGATCACTCGATGATCGTCTTTGGCAGCGGAATGAGCGAGAGCAATAACCACTTGCGTCTCGACGTTCCGACGCTGCTGGTTGGTGGCGGCGCGGGTGCGCTGAAGGGAAATCGTCACATCAAGGCGGCGAAGGAAACTCCGCTGGCGAATTTCATGTTGTCGATCGCCAACAAGTTTGATGTCGGCATCGATAAGTTCGGAATCAGCACGGGGACTGTGGAGATCTGATGCGGGCCATCCGAACCGATCGGGCGTGGGGTACGGCGATAGCCGCCTTGTGTCTGGTTGCCTCCCTTCACGCCGCCGACACCGATCGCCGGTTGATCGATGCGGTGAAAAGTGGGAATCGCGAGACCATTCGAGTTCTGCTCAAACAAAACATTCCAATCAATGCTCTCGATGCCGATGGCACCACAGCACTTCACTGGGCTGCTCGGGCCGACGACATGGAAACAGTGCAATTGCTAGTCAAAGCCGGAGCGAACGCAAAGGTTGCGGATCGCTATGGCATCACGCCGCTGTCCCTGGCTGCAGAAGTCGGTGACGCTGCCATGATTGAAGCTCTCGTGAAGGCCGGCGCCGACGTGAATGCCATTCAGCCGGACGGCGAGACGGTGCTCATGACGGCTGCGCGCACCGGAAAGCCCGACGCGCTGAAGGCGTTGATCGCTCATGGCGCCAATGTAAATGCGCGCGAGAAGCAGTTCGGCGAGACGGCTTTGATGTGGGCGGCCGCGGAAAACAACGCTGCCGCGATTCGCGTCCTCGCTGCGGCTGGCGCGGACAAGAATGCGCGTTCCACGCTGATGAAGTTTCCGGAATTCAAATTCATCACATCCGGGATGGTCACCACGTCGCTGCCGCGCGGAGACTGGACGAGCCTGATGTATGCCGCCCGCCAGGGATCCGTCGATGCGGCGGGCGCACTGGCCGATGTTGGCGCCGATATGAATCTGGTCGACCCGGAGGGCAGCACGGCGTTGATTCTCGCGATCATCAACGCTCATTTCGATCTGGCCGAAGTGCTGCTCGAGAAAGGCGCGGATCCCAACGTCGCCGACAGCACGGGAATGACAGCGCTTTATGCGGCCGTCGATATGCACACGCTTGGGCCCATGCTGAGCCGCCCGGGTCCGAAGATCCTCGACAAGCTCGACGCTGTCGACATGGTGGGCAAGCTGATCGAACACGATGCGAATGCCAATGTGCGTCTGAAGCGGCCGATCATTGGGAGGCACCATGATTCTGGAGACGCGACCATGGGCGAGGGAACCACGCCTCTGATCCGTGCGACAAAGAACGTGGATATTCCCGTCATCAAGCTGCTGCTCGAAGGCGGCGCCGATCCATCCATAACGCAAAAGGATTATTCCTCGGCCGCAATGGTGGCTATACGCGCGGCAGGATCGTCGGAGGCGAATACGATTGAAGCGTTGAAGCTCTTCCTCGATCACGGAGCCGATGTGGATGCCTTCAATGCCGCCGGTCAGACGGCCTTGCACGTTGCGGCGGGGCGCGGGTCGGACGCAGTCGTGCGATTCCTCGCATCGCGCGGAGCTTCGTTGGCATTGAAAGACAAGCAGGCGCACACTGCGCTCGACGTTGCCGGCGGTGTCGCCGGCGGAGGTGGTGGGCGTGGTGGCGGACGAGGCGGTGGACCACCGGCTGCTGCGCACGACAGCACCGTGGCGCTGCTCAAGCAATTGATCGCGAAATAGTCCTTCTCCCAAAGGGAGAAGGTGGCGCGAAGCGCCGGATGAGGGGATCCGGATTTGAGGTTGTTTCGAAAACGGATTCCCTCACCCGGCCTTCGGCCACCCTCTCCCTGAGGGAGAGGGATAAATTTATGAATCGGAAACTAACTCTCATCCTTACCCTCTCTCTAATTTGCATCGGCCTATACGCCGCCACGGTAGTCGCGCAGACCAACGGCACGGTCTGGGATGGAACGTACTCCGCTGCACAGGCTGCTCGCGGAAAGGCCAACTTCACGACGAGCTGTGAGCGATGCCATCTGGTCGACCTCAGCGGTGGAACCGGGCCTTCGCTGAAAGGCACCCGCTTCATGACGGACTGGGAGAACGAAAGCCTGTACAAGATCTTCACCAAAATTCGCGACACGATGCCGCCGAATTTCGGGACGACTCTCACCGACGACGCAAAACTCGATGTGCTGACGTACATCCTTCAGGTCAATGGTTTTCCCGAAGGCCCTGCAGACTTGAAAATCGACGCCGACGAGCTCGACGCCATCCAGATCGTTCGCAAGGGTGCGAACCGTCCGGCGGTTCCTAATTTTTCGGTGGTTCAGGTGGTGGGTTGTCTCGCAAAGGGACCGAACGACACCTGGGTGTTGAACAACACCAGCGAGCCGGTGCTCAGCAAAGACCAGCCATCGACCGCGGAAGAGCTGAAAGCCGCGGAGGCCCGGCCGATTGGAACGCAGACCTTCCGGCTCGTCAGCGTGAGTCCATTCAAGCCCGAATTGCATTCCGGTCAGAAAATGGAGGCCAGAGGCCTTCTGTATCGGGAAGCCGAGGACTCCAGGCTCAACGTCACATCCCTGCAAATGGTTGCCTCGAATTGCACGAAGTAGTGAAGGAAACCCACCGCTCAGGTAGAATGTCGCCACTTAATCAGAGAAGCAGGGGATAAGCGTGAATAAGGTCTGGCTCGTGGCGGTGCTGGTTTTTCTTGGGGGGGTCTCATTTCTTGCAATTCCTGCGGTAGTGGCTCAATCGTCATCGGCAGCCGACGAACGTCCCGAGTTCTATTTCACGCGGCTGATGTATACGCAGAACGCCTACTTCGGAAGAGGGTCCACATTGCGGAACCCCGGTCCCTACCGCTGTCCTGAATTCGGCGGAGGAAACTTCTTTCCGCCTCAGGGACACGGCTGGCTGACGGATTCTCCTGGAGCGGATTGCAAGCTCATGGGGGCCATTCACCGGATGACCGGGCAGAGCGTGTTTCCGAATCCCAATTACATGGAGATCATGAACCCGGAACTCTTCAAATACCCCTACGCATATATTGTCGAACCGGGGCAGATGACATTCAGCACTCAGGAAGCGGCGAGACTTCGCGAATACCTTTTGCGGGGCGGCTTTCTCCATCTCGACGACTTTTGGGGGTTGGGACAACTCAACAACGCCGTGGAGGAACTCCAGAAGGTCTTTCCCGATCGGCCCATCGTGCCAATTGGATTGAACAGCCCGATCTTTCATTCCTTCTTCGATATTCCCGAGATTATCCAGACTCCCAACGTGGGCCGGGGCTGCGATGGCGGACCAACCTGGGAGCAGCGGGATGACACCGAGCCGCGTGTATTCGGGATCTACGACGACACGGACCGTCTGATGGTTGTCATGACCTACAACACTGACCTCGGCGATGCATGGGAGTATATGGATCGCGCCTGCTATCCCCAGAAGTACACCGGCTATGCCTTGCGGATGGGTCTGAATCTGATGACCTACGCTGTCACTCACTGATAAAGTCGAACCATGAACGGTAAGGTGGTCGTCATCACCGGCGGCACCTCTGGCATTGGACAGGTTGCTGCGGAAAGGCTCGCAGGTTTGGGTGCGCGCATCGTCCTCGTGGCGCGCGACAGAGCGCGTGCGGACGCGACGCTAAGCAAGCTGCGGCAGATCTCTCCAGGCGTTAATCATGGGGTTCACCTCGCCGATTTGTCGAAGATCGAGGCGGTGAAGAAGCTCGCTGCGGAAATTGCTCTTGCGGAACCTCGGATCGATGTCCTGATAAACAATGCCGGCGCCATGTTCTATGACCGGCAGGTCACCGGCGATGGTCTTGAACGAACGTTTGCCACGAATCACATGCCGTACTTCGTCCTGACCCTGGGTTTGTGGAAGACACTGCTGGCCTCCGCCGGATCTCGAATCGTCAATACCTCGTCGGAAGCACATCGCCGCATGAAACTTGATTTCGACGATCTGCAGTGCGGGAAGGACTATCGGTCCTTCACCGCATATGGCCGCTCCAAGTTGTGCAACATCCTGTTCACCCGCGAACTGGCCCGCCGGTTGAAGGGAACCGGCGTGACTGCCAATTGCCTTCACCCCGGATTTGTCGACACGCGTTTTGGAGAAGGTGGAAAGGGAGCCTTTTCGATCGCGTTCCGCCTGGCGAAAAACTTTGCGCTGACGCCTGAGAAAGGCGCTGAAACGATGGTGTACCTCGCGTCTTCACCGGAAGTAGCGGACGTAACGGGGGCCTATTTTCACAAGTGCGCGCAGAAGATTCCAACCAGTGAAGCCCAGGACGACGAAGCCGCCCGCCGGCTGTGGTCCGAAACCGAAAGGCTGACAGGCTGAATTGTGGGGACAGGCACCGAAATCCCCAAAATGACAATTGATTAATGACAAATGACAAATCCCCTATTCCCCGGGGAATGGGGATTTGTCATTTGTCATTAATCAATTGTCATTTCAAACGGAGAGAGAGGGATTTGAACCCTCGATACAGCTTTTGACCGTATAACGGTTTAGCAAACCGCCGCCTTCAGCCACTCGGCCATCTCTCCAGACGGTACTTCGCCAATTCAGGCCTTCAAGTATAGGGGAGTTATCGCTGATGCTCTCATCAAAATGATTGATTATGCCGTGGACTTCCGCCCTGTTAGCGTCAAGCGTCATTCTTATTTGTCTATTTGCAGTGGAGGCCGGATGAATCAAGCGGACCCAATGAAGAAGATGCGGATCATGGTGGAAAATCGTCACGGCGCGCTTCTGAAGATCGTGGGGGTTTTTACCACGCGGGCATACAACATCATCACCTTGAACGTCATGCCGGATGAAGACGAAGAATTGAGCCAGATGACCGTGACGCTGCGCTGCAGCGATCAGCGGTTTGAACAGCTACGTAAACAATTGATCAAGATCGTCGACGTGGTCGACGTTCTCGAAGAAGAAATTATCGCGGATAATTCCGATAACGGAGGAAACAAAGATGGCGAGCATTTACTACGAACAAGACGCTGACAAGTCCCTGCTCAAAGGGAAAACTGTAGCGATCATCGGCTATGGAAGCCAGGGGCACGCGCACGCCCTGAACCTGCGGGACAGCGGCGTCAGTGTCGTGGTCGGGCTTTATGACGGCAGCCCTTCGGCCGAGCGCGCCAAGGAAGAAGGCCTGAAGGTTCTGTCAGTGGCTGATGCCACCAAAGCCGCCGATGTGATCATGATTCTTCTTCCGGATGAGAAGCAGAAGAAGATCTACAACGAATCCATTCTTCCCAATTTGCGCGACGGGCAGACCATCATGTTCGGCCATGGTTTCAACATCCATTTCGGTCAGATCAAACCTCCAGCCAACATCGACGTTTCGATGATCGCGCCGAAGGCGCCCGGCCATCGCGTCCGCGAACTGTATCAGGACGGCGTGGGAGTGCCGGCATTGCTGGCCGTTCATCAGGACGCTTCCGGTAAAGCGAAGCAGATGGCTCTGGCATATGCCCTCGCGATGGGACATCTCAAGGCGGGAGTGATCGAAACCACATTCAAGGAAGAAACCGAAAGCGATCTGTTCGGCGAACAGACCGTGCTTTGCGGCGGCGCATCGGCTCTCGTCAAGGCGAGCTTCGAAACACTGATTGAAGCCGGATATCAGCCCGAGATCGCGTACTTCGAATGCATGCACGAGCTGAAACTGATCGTGGACCTCTTTTATGAAGGCGGACTGGCGTACATGCGCTATTCCGTCAGCGATACCGCCGAATACGGCGACTACACGCGCGGTCCGCGCATTGTCACGGCGCAGACCAAGGAGACGATGAAGCAGATCCTCAAGGAAATTCAGAGCGGCGAGTTCGCGAAACAATGGATCGAAGAGAATGAAAAGGGCCGCCCCAACTTCGTCGCCATGCGCGAGAAAGACAAGACCCATCCCATCGAAATCGTCGGCGCCAAGCTGCGCAAGATGATGTCGTTCCTGAAACCAAAACGCCAGATGGCCGGAGTGCGTGGATGAGCAGGCCGATTTCGGGCGGAGACATCATTGTTCAGGTTCTGGCCGATGAAGGCGTCGATACCGTTTTTGGATACAGCGGTGGCGCCATTCTCCCCACCTACGATGCGGTGTTCCGTTACAACGAGCTCTGTCGCGAGAACGGACGCCGCGAAATTCAGCTGATCGTTCCCGCAAGTGAACAGGGAGCAGGCTTCATGGCGGCCGGGTATGCCCGATCGACCGGAAAAGTCGGTGTGTTCATGGTCACCTCCGGGCCCGGCGCAACCAACAGCGTCACGCCGATCCGCGACTGCATGGCCGACTCTGTTCCCGTGGTGCTGATCACCGGGCAGGTGCCGCGTGCGGCATTGGGTTCGGATGCATTCCAGGAAGCTCCGGTTTTCAATCTCATGAGCACCTGCGCGAAGCATGCGTTCCTTGTGACCAAACCGGAGGAACTCGAAGCCACGATGCGTACGGCATTTGAGATTGCGCGAAGCGGTCGTCCGGGGCCGGTGGTGGTGGATATCCCCAAGGACGTGCAGAACTGGATGGGCCCCTACGCCGGCAGCGGCGTCCTCACGTTGCGTGGCTATGACCGCCGCATCCGTGAAATCAAGAACGCGCGCATTTCGCCGGATCATGCACGGGCATTTTTCGATCTATTGAAGACCAGCGAGCGTCCGCTGATATACGCCGGCGGTGGCGTCATCAATTCCGGCGCGGCCGAAGAACTGCGGCGGTTTGCGGCAGCATTCGGGGTTCCGGTCGTGACGACACTGATGGGTCTGGGGGCCATGGACAGCACGGATCCTCTGTCGCTGCACATGCTGGGCATGCACGGCGCGGCATACGCAAACTATGCCGTGGAAGATTGTGATTTTCTGATTGCCGTCGCTTCGCGCTTTGACGATCGTGTGGCGGGGAATCCAAAACAGTTTGCGCCGAGCACTCGCGCCATTGCGCACATCGACATCGACGCTGCCGAACTCGGCAAGGTGAAGAGCGCCCATTGGGGTCACGTCGGCGACGCAAAAGCGGCATTGAACGATTTGCTGGCAGCCGCAAACGGATTCCAGAAGGATTATTCCGCGTGGCGCGCCCATCTGGAACGTCTGCGAAAGAAGCATGCGCACAACTACGATCGCACCAGCAGTCTCATTCAGCCCCAGCAGGTGATGGAGAAACTGAACGAGATCGTCAAAGGCGATGCCATTTTCACGACCGGCGTGGGCCAGCATCAGATGTGGGCGGCGCAGTATCTGGAAATTCGAAATCCCCGGTCGTGGCTGACTTCAGGATCCATGGGCACCATGGGGTTCGGTCTTCCTGCCGCCATCGGCGCGCAGTTTGCGTGTCCGGATCGCACCGTGATCAATATCGATGGCGATGGCAGCATCCGGATGAATTTCGGCGACCTGGAAACGGTTACCACATACAACGTGCCGGTAAAGATTCTCGTGCTCAATAACAACGGCGACGGGATGGTGCGGCAATGGCAGCGCTTGTACTTCGCGGAACGTTTTTCGGGTAGCGACAAATCGCTTCACAAGAAGGATTTCATCAAGGCTGCGGAGGCGGACGGGTTTGAGTTTGCGGTTCGAGTGTCCGATGCCGCGGAACTGCCGCGAGTGTTGAAGGAATTCGTCGAATTCAAAGGCCCGGCATTTCTCGAAGTGGTCATCGACCAGAATGCCTGTGTCTATCCGATGATCGGTCCGGGCGCAGGTTATAAGGAAATGGTGACCGGCAGTTTCATTGTTCAGCGCCAGGCTTCGGAAGTTGCGGTAGAGGCCGGTAAACCGGATTTGTTTTAGCCCAGACTGCTGGAGGCGACAGAGACAACATGGACAACAAGGTAATTATTTTCGACACGACGTTGCGGGATGGTGAACAGGCTCCGGGTTTCAGCATGAACATCGAAGACAAGCTGAAGATGGCCCGTCAGCTGGAGCGTCTCAATGTCGACATACTCGAAGCGGGTTTCCCGATCGCCTCCGAAGGCGACTTTGAGGCCGTACGCCGCGTATCCGCGGAGGTACGTACGCCCACCATTGCGGGTTTGGCGCGATCGGTAAAGAAGGACATCGACCGTTGCGCCAAGGCCCTCGAACACGCCAACAAATCCCGCATCCATGTTTTTCTTGCCACCAGCGACATCCACCTCAAATACAAATTGAACAAGACTCGAGAAGAAGCGCTTGCTGCCGCTGTTGAGAGTGTTCGTTACGCCCGAACGATGTGCGACGACGTCGAGTTCTCCGCCGAGGATGCCGGCCGCACGGATCTCGATTTCCTGGTGCAGGTCACTGAGGCCGTCATCGATGCCGGCGCGAAGACGGTGAATCTTCCCGACACCGTCGGCTACTGTCTGCCTGAAGACTACGGCACGCTGATTCGAAGTCTCCGCGGTCGGGTCAGGAACGTCGATCGGGCCATCATCAGCACGCACTGTCACAACGATCTGGGGCTTGCCGTTGCAAACTCACTGGCCGGGATTCAGAACGGGATCCGTCAGGTTGAATGCACCATCAACGGTATCGGCGAGCGCGCCGGAAATGCGGCTCTTGAAGAAATCGTGATGGCGTTGCAGGTGCGGCAGCAGTTCTTTGGAGTGACGACCAATATCATCGCAAAAGAACTGTACGCGTCGAGTCAGTTGCTCTGCGAAGTCACCAGCATGCCCGTGCAGGCCAACAAAGCGATCGTCGGCGACAATGCATTTGCCCATGAAGCCGGCATTCATCAAGACGGCATGCTCAAGAACGCCATTACCTACGAGATCATGACGCCCGAATCGGTTGGCGTGCCGAAGGGAAAGATTGTGCTTGGAAAACACTCCGGGCGGCATGCGCTCATTGCGCGCTGTCGATCGTTGGGATTCCAGCTGACGCCGGAAGAACTGGATCACGCCTACAGTCTGCTCACGGCGATTGCCGACAAAAAGAAAACCATTGAAGACTCCGATCTTCAGGAGATTATTCAAGCCGCCAGGACCGGCAAGGGTACGTTGACTCCGCTGCAAACGGCTTCACCTGCATGAGAGCACAAATTGCGTTTCTTCCCGGGGATGGCGTTGGCCCCGAGGTGCTGGCGGAAGCCCGCCGCGTCCTTGAACTGATCGCGCGCCTGTTCAATCACACATTCGATATGGTTGAAGGGGATATCGGCGGTATTGCGATCGACAAGCATGACTCGCCTTTGCCCGCGCCGACGATCGCGCTGGTTCGTCAGTCGCAGGCAGTCCTGCTTGGGGCAGTTGGCGACAAGAAATACGATTCGTTGCCGGCTGCGAAAAAACCCGAGCGTGGTCTGCTCGACCTTCGAACGCTGCTGGGCAATTTTGCAAATCTCCGGCCCGTTTTCGTCTTTGATCCGCTGGCCGATTCGTCGACCGTTCGTCCGGAGGTCGTTCGCGGAGTAGACATCATGTTTGTGCGGGAATTGCTGGGCGGAATCTATTTCGGAACTCCGCGAATGCGCGAAGGAAACCGTGCGGTCGACACCGAGGTTTACACCGTCGACGAAGTGAAACGCGTGGCTCGCGTTGCCTTCGAGCTGGCGCGCACACGGCGCAAGCATGTGACATCGGTCGACAAGGCGAACGTTCTCGAGACGTCGATACTCTGGCGGCAGACGGTTGCGGAAGTTGCGAAGGAGTTTCCCGATGTGACTCTCGCTAACCTCTACGTCGATAATTGCGCGATGCAGCTCATCATCAAACCGAAGCAGTTTGATGTCGTTGTGACGAACAATCTGTTCGGAGACATCCTGAGCGATGAAGGCGGGGTCCTGGCCGGAAGTCTCGGCATGCTGCCTTCGGCAAGCATTGGCGGGCCCGCCGGATTCTATGAGCCGGTGCACGGTTCAGCGCCCGATATTGCGGGCACCGGCAAGGCGAATCCCATTGGCGCCATCGGTTCGGTGGCCATGATGCTGGAACATTCTTTCAAGCTGCCGGAGCTGGCGGCGCGAGTGCAGGGAGCCATTTCGCGAGCGATCGACAAAGGATTCCGAACGGCGGATATTTTTTCGCCGGGGCAGATACTAGTGACGACCAGGCAGATGGGAGACACCATCTGCAAATTCATTGAAACACCCGATGCAATCTAAAACACTCTACGACAAGATCTGGGAATCCCACATCGTGGTTCCCGAAACCGACGCCCCGGCGATCCTATTCATCGATCTCCATCTGATTCACGAAGTCACTTCGCCGCAGGCGTTTGATGAATTGCGCGAACGGAAGCTGCCGGTACGCCGTCCGGATCTGACGCTGGGAACCGCAGATCATTCGATTCCCACAACAACACGTGTCCTGGTCCGGTCCGATGACCAGCAGGCCTACGACCAAGTGACGAAGCTCGATACGAATTGCGCCGAGTTTGGAATCGAGCTGCACGGCATCAATAGCGACAAGCAGGGAATCGTTCACGTGATCGGGCCGGAGCTTGGGGCGACCCAGCCGGGGAAAACGATCGTGTGCGGTGATAGCCATACCTCGACTCACGGCGCATTCGGCGCGCTCGCGTTTGGAATCGGGACCACCGAAGTCGGCCATGTGCTTGCCAGCCAATGCCTGATGCAACGCAAGGCGAAGAATTTCGAAGTCCGTATCGATGGCCAGCTGCGCGAAGGCATTACTGCAAAGGATGTCATTCTCTATGTCATTGCACAGATCGGAACGGCCGGCGGCACGGGTTCCGTATTCGAGTTCACCGGTTCCGCCGTTCGAGCGATGGACATGGATGCGCGCATGACGCTGTGCAACATGTCGATTGAAGGCGGCGCGCGCGCGGGCCTGGTTGCACCTGACGAAACGACGTTCGAGTATCTCAAGGGCCGGCCAATGGCGCCCAAAGGCGCCGATTGGGACAAGGCCGTCGCGAAATGGCGTGGTCTGAAATCCGACGAAGGCGCCCACTTCGATCGCCGGATCGTAATCGATGCTGCGGCGATTGAACCGATGATCAGCTTCGGGACGAACCCGGGCATGAGCATGGCAATTGGCGCAAAGGTTCCGAATGCGGATAACGAGGAGATGCGCCGCGCCCTTCAGTACATGGATTTGAAACCGGGAGAGCCGCTGCTCGATCATCCGATCGATGTGGTGTTCATCGGAAGCTGTACCAACTCGCGGATGACCGATCTGCGCGCCGCTGCATCGATTCTCAAGGGCCGCAAGGTTGCGCCGAATGTTCGCGCCGTGATCGTCCCCGGCTCACAGCAAATCAAACGGATGGCGGAGGCAGAAGGCCTCGACAGAATCTTCAAGGAAGCCGGAGCGGAGTGGCGCGAATCGGGCTGCAGCATGTGCATCGCCATGAACGCCGACAAGCTCGAACCGGGACAGTATTCCATCAGCACCAGCAATCGCAATTTCGAGGGAAGACAGGGACCGGGCGGCCGCACGATGTTGGCATCGCCGCTGACGGCCGCCGCGTCGGCGGTCACAGGTCGCGTCACGGATTTGAGACGGATGTTGAAATCATGAACAAACTGGATCGTGTCACTTCACGCGTGGTGTGTTTCACGGCGGAAAATATCAATACGGATCAGATCATTCCGGCACGCTTTCTGAAAGGGATCGTCAAGACGGGATTCGGAAACGACCTGTTTGCCGATATGAAACCGCAAGAGGTCTTCGGCCTTCCCGATGCGCGTCAACGCCGGATTCTTCTCGCCGGACCCAATTTCGGCTGCGGCAGTTCTCGCGAACACGCCGTATGGGCGCTACGCGATTTCGGGTTTCACGTGCTGATTTCGACGTCCTTTGCCGACATCTTCAAGGAGAATTCGCTGAAGAACGGCGTGCTGACCATTACGCTGGACACGGCATCGCATCAACGGCTGGTCGATGCATGGCGAAAGGATCCGGGAATCGAAATGACCGCGGATCTGGAGAAGAAGTCCGTCGTGTGTGCGGGCATGACGGTGCCCTTCGAAGTGAACAGTTTCAGCCGTACCTGTCTGCTTGAAGGCCTCGACGAGCTCGGCTACATCCTTCGTCACGAAAAACAGATCGCCGCGTTCGAAACTTCGCGCTGACGCGCGATATTAATTAGCGAAGAAATTTCTACTTGCCTTTCGACCTCCTGTCTACTAAGTTCTTAGGACATGAAACCAAAAAAGTCCGGATTGACCGACCAGGAACTCGAAATCATGAAGATTGTCTGGAAGCTGGGCACGGCTACCGTCCGCGATGTCTACGAGGATTTGCTGCAGCACCGCAAGATCGCCTACACGACGGTACAGACCATGATGGGTGTTCTCGAACACAAGGGGCAGTTGAAGAAACAGACCGCCGATAAGGCCTACGTCTACCGGCCTGCAGAACCACAGAGCGAAGTCGTCGGCCGCATGGTGGGAGATTTCGTGAAGCGGGTTTTCAATGGCTCGCCGAAACCGTTACTGGTTCATCTCGTCGAAAGCCGTCAGATTCGCCAGGACCACCTGGATGAATTGAACGAACTTTTGAAATCTCAGCGAGGCCGGAAATGAGTGCCGTGTTGTCATCCCAAAATCTGATTGCGTGGCTGGTGCAGGTTTCCCTTATCGCACTCTGTGGCACGCTGCTTCCGTTCGTTTTCAGAATTCGCCATCCAAAAACGCAGCTTGCCTGGTATCACGCCGTTCTGATCACCTGCCTGCTGCTTCCAGTCATTCAGCCCTGGCAGCACCCGCTCGTTATCGTGACAGGCCAGGTATCGAATGCGCCTGTCGCTTCCAGCATCGCCTGGGCGACCATTATCGAGTGGGTCATCGTCGTGGGCGCCCTGGTTCGCCTCTGCTGGCTGGCTCTGGGATTCTGGCAGGCGCGCGGTCTTCGCAGAGGATCGGTTCCCATGAGTCCAATTCCGGAATCGGTTCGGCAAGCCCGCGCTCTGACGCACGCAGATGCCGCCTTTCGTATTTCGCCTTTCGTGGATGGACCGGCAACGCTGGGCTACGTGGATCCCGTCATACTGTTGCCCGAATCCTTTTTATCGCTCAGTGCCGATGCGCAGTTGAGCATCGCGTGTCACGAATTGCTGCACGTGCGGCGCAACGACTGGCTCATTACTCTTGTTGAAGAGCTGGCGAGCGTGCTGTTCTGGTTCAATCCCGCGATGTGGTGGCTGTCTTCCCTCACGAAACTCAGCCGCGAGCAACTGGTGGATTGTGAAGTCGTTGGGCTCACCTCGAAGCGCGCGCCGTACGTGGAGGCGCTGCTGTCGATGGCGGTGACAAAGAACCCGCTGGCCTCTGTTCCCGCCGCTGCATTTTTCGCCGAGAGCCACCTGGCGAAACGCGTGCGGACTTTGCTGACGCCGTTCCGGGTATCCACGGTCCGGTTGCTGGCATCCTATATTTCGATTGCATGCTTACTTGCCGTCGCGGGTTGTGCCGCCGTTTTGTATTTTCCCATCGTGGGCAGTGCCAGGGTTGTGAATCCACCACCCCCGATGTTGCCTCCGTCCACGTTGTTTGTCCCGCGATTGTTGGCTGCGGAGAGTACGAATACTTCGCGGATCATTCACAAAACGCCCCCTCCGAGTTCGAAGCCGATCCGGAGTGACACGTTCTTTTTCGTGAGCGCAATCGGCCCGGACGGTGTTCCTGCGCAAACGATGCCGGAGTTCACATTGCCCGTTCCTCCCCCGGGCTTCATGGGTCCACTCCACGCGCTAGCGCTTCAAGGGATTCGAATGATCCGTCCCGGAGACAAGGCAACCCTTGAAGACATCGCCCGCATGCAGGGAGTCCTCGGCGAACGCGCACTGATTGAAGTCGTGCAGGCTGAAGACGGTACTGTCCAGAAAATCACAATTCAAAGCAGGAGATTGCTCGATGAACCCCATTTTGTTCCTTTTGACCATTTTTCTGGCGCAGTTGGCACCGACCCCGCAGGGGCCGCAGAGTCCGGCAACGGGATCCATTGAAGGCATCGTCAACAAATTTGGAACAACGGACGGGGTTTCCAAGGCGAAGGTGACGCTCACGATTGTGCAGGGAGGGGGAACCCCTCAGGCAGTGACCGCAGACAACGAAGGGAAGTTCGCATTCCGCAATCTGCCGCCGGGGCAGTATCGCCTCAATGCTGCTCGAGACGGCTATGTATCCGCCGACTATGGACAGCGTGGTCCCAATGGCACGGGAGTTCCAATCACTGTCAATCCTCCACAGCTTATTCGTGAAATTCGAATTGGGCTGGTATCCACAGGTGCGATCTCCGGACGCGTGGTGAACCGAGACGGCGAACCTGTCGGCAATGCCAATGTCCAGGCCATGCGCTATACCTACCAGGATGGCCGCCGAACGCTGACGGTTGTTCAGACCGATCGTACCAACGACCTGGGAGAGTACCGGTTGTTCTGGATGACTCCAGGACAGTACATCGTGAGCGCCGAACCGGTAGTTCCACTGGCGCTCGATTCGGGTGCAACATTTTTTGTTCAAGGTGCACGCGGAGGCGGGCCCGGAGCATTGGCGGGCGCACTCGGAGCTCAGCTCGGTGTTGGCGGAGTCACTCGAATTACCATCACGGGTGGTGGTGGACCGGGCGGGCCGGGTGGCCCTCCGGGTCCCGGTGGTCCCGGCGGCGCAGCACCTCCGGCTGTGCCGCCTCCACCAGTTGCCGTCGACAATCCGGAGGCGTACTTGCCGGTGTACTATCCCGGCACAACGGATCTGACCTCTGCGACGGCAATTGATTTGAGGGCGGGCGGTTCTGCTCAGGGAATAAATCTAACTGTGGCTGAAGTCCATCCGGTGCGGATCCGTGGTCAGGTTACCAGCGGCGGCCGGCCCGCCAGCGGCGCCCAGGTTTCGATCTATGCGAGAAGCAGCACGAACGGGAACGTGACAATTCGCGGCACGACGGTCAGTGATACTGGGTCGTTTGAATTTCGAAACGTGGCTCCGGGTGCGTACGAGCTCGCCGCCACCATGAATGGCGCCGGCCCAGGAGCACTTCTTATTGGCACACCCATTGGAAACGCGGCCGGTCTCACCAAAGCCATCACCGCGATCGGGCAGGGCGGAAAACCCGGGCAGCCGATGATGGCCACACGAGCGCCCGTCGATGTGAACAACAGTGATATCAACGGCCTTTCATTGGCCCTTGAACCGGCATTCAACGTCAATGGCCGCGTGAGTATCGAAGGCCGCACGATGAGTGACAGCGATTCAGTTCTCACTGGAATGCGCATTCAGTTGCAATCGGACCCTCTCATTCCACCTCTTGCCGTCAGTCCGGCCAATCCGGAAGGAAATGGAACCTTTGCCATATCCGGAGTGGCACCGGGCGCTTACCGATTGACGCTTGGCGGATTGCCGCGAAACACCTACATCAAATCCGCGCAGATTGGTGGAGTGGATGTCCTCAACGACGGTCTTCGCCTGGATCGCGAGCCGGGCGGCCAATTCGATATCGTTCTGGGTTCAACTCCGGGCACACTCGATGTCACGGCTCTTGATGACCGCTTGATGCCGGTCTCGGGCGCAACCGTTGTCCTGATTCCCGACGGAGCCCAGCAGAAGCGCTATGACCTCTATCGAAATGCGACCAGTGATGCCTCGGGAAAAATCCACCTGGATGGCGTTGCTCCGGGAAACTACAAAGTGTTCGCCTGGGAAGACGTGGAGAACGCAGCCTGGACCGATGCGGAATACATGCGTAGTTACGAAGGACGTGGAACGGCCGTGCGAATCGGCGACGGCAGCCGTGCCACTTCAGAAGTGAAAGTGATTCCCTACAAGGTGAATTGAGAAACCTCCCGCTCCTGTGTATTCTGAATACCTATGGAAGCGCAGCTGGTCGTCTTTCTCGGTTTTGTCGCGGTGGCTCTGATCATCAACACCGCGATCATATTCCTGTTGTACAAAGCCTTCGCGAATCTCTCCACGAAGGTTACCGAGGGTGTGCATGAGTTTCAGAGCAACCCTGCAACGCGTGAATGGCTGACGACGATGCAATCGACAACCGCCGAAGCCGCGAAGATGACCACCGTCGTGCGCGATGAGATCGTCGGACTCGAAGCTGCTCTCGCGCGGATGCAGACTTCGTATACGGCAAGCCTGGCAAGAGCGGATGCGCGATTCAGTTTGATCTGGCGGGCCATTCACTTCGCAGCCGACACGACTGAGCGGTTGGTGACATGGCCAATTCGAACGATTCACACGGCGGTAGTCGGGTTTCAGGGAATCATCGATTTTATCCGCGGGGCCCAAAGCAGCGCTGATGCCAGGTCCAGGCGGAATCGATAATCTGTTCCAGGCCGCTGACCTCCGCAGTCCATCCCAATACTTCCCTGGCTCGATCCACTGCAGCTACAAGTAACGGCGGGTCTCCCTGCCGTCTGGGCATCTCACGAACAACGAAATTCCTCTTCGTGATGCGCCGCGTCGTGTCGATGATTTCGCGCACCGAATAACCGGAACCGGTTCCCAGATTGATGGCCTGAGACTTTACCGTTCCCTGCATCAGTCCTTTCAAGGCCATCACATGGGCGCGTGCCAGATCCGCCACATGGATGTAGTCTCGAACGCACGAACCATCGGGAGTCGGATAGTCCACGCCGCGAATTTGAATTTCCGGTTTCCGCCCAATCGCGGCGTCGAGAGTCAACGGTATCAGGTGCGATTCGGGATCGTGGATTTCGCCAAACTCTCCGTCGGCATCGGCCCCCGCGGCATTGAAATAACGAAGCGAAAGATGTTCCAGGTTGCTTGTGATGTGTGCCGACTCCATGGCGCGTTCAAATTTCATTTTTGTTTCGCCGTAGGGGTTGATCGGTTTCTGAGGCGTTTCCTCGCGAATCGGAAATACATCGGGAATACCGTATGAGGCGCAGGTCGACGAGAAGATCAGACGCTTGACGCCGGCCTGGTCCATTGCCGACAACAGATTCAGTCCGCCAACCACGTTGGTGCGGTAATAGAGTTCCGTTTCCCGAAACGACTCCTCAATGATGGCTTTTCCGGCGAAATGAATGACGCCTTCGATGGGAAACTGCGCGAAGGCCTTTGCTAAATCCTCGGGATTGCACAGATCGCCTTCTACGCACCTGGTGTCGCGCACGAACGACCGATGTCCTGTAGAGAAATTATCGAAAATCAGAGGATCGAAACCGGCGGCACGGAGCGCCTTGATCGTGTGACTTCCGATATAGCCGGCGCCGCCCGTAACGAGAATCACGGGCTCAGGACCGTTCTGAAGTATTCGATGGTTCGCTTCAGTCCTTCTTCGATATCCACTACCGGTTTCCATCCCAGAATGGATTCTGTCTTACGACTATCCGGGCATCGGACATGGGGATCGTCAACGGGAAGGTCGCGAGTCACGATCGGGCTGGAACTTCCTGTCAAGGCGATGACCTTTGTCGCCAGATCCAGTACCGTGCGTTCCTGCGGATTGCCGATGTTGAATGGCAGCGTCGTATCCGGTGAGCGATCCGCCATCAGCAGCGCGAGAATTCCGCGAACGAGATCGGATACGTAGCAGAAGCTCCGAGTCTGCTTGCCATCGCCATACACCGTGATCGGCTCCCCCTGCAGAGCCTGCACGATGAAATTGGACACCACGCGCCCGTCATTGGGTCTCATGCGCGGCCCATACGTGTTGAAGATCCGCACGATTCGGGTGTCCATTCCGTGGTATCGCTGATAGGCCAGCGTCATGGCTTCTGCAAATCGCTTGGCCTCATCGTACACGCCACGAGGTCCGATGGGATTCACGTTTCCCCAATAGGTTTCCGGCTGTGGGTTCACCAGCGGATCGCCGTAGACTTCCGAAGTGCTGGCAAGCAGGAAGCGCGCTCCCTTTGCCTTCGAAAGGCCCAGCGCCTTGTGGGTTCCCAGGGAACCGACCTTCAGTGTCTGAATCGGTATCTCGAGATAATCCACGGGTGAAGCTGGAGACGCAAAGTGAAGCACGGCATCGACCGGACCGTCCACCAGTATGGTTTCGGTGACATCGTGCTTTACGAACTCGAAGCGCGGATTACCACGCAGGTGTTCGATATTTTCGGTTTTTCCGGTGATCAGATTATCGAGACATAACACCTTGTGTCCCTGTTCGAGGAGAGTTTCACAAAGATGGCTGCCGAGAAAACCGGAACCTCCGGTAACAACGACTCTCATGGACGAAGGTGCCATTATTTTCTCCCTATGCCGTAGTAAGTGAACCCGAGACTTATGAGATGGTCGGCATCATAAATATTGCGCCCGTCGAATATTACCGGTGTGCGCATCACGTCTTTCATTTTCTGGAAATTCGGATTCTGGAATGCCTGCCATTCGGTCACCAGGAGCAAGGCATCGGCGTCGACCAGGCTTTCATAGTTTGTCGGCGCGAATTCGATTCGCGATTTGAATATCCGTTTACCCTCCTCCATTGCTTCCGGATCGTAAGCGGAAACCGTGGCGCCTTTTGAAAGCAATGCCTCGATGATGCGGGTGGCCGGCGCATCCCTCATATCGTTGGTTCGAGGTTTGAATGCGAGTCCCCAGACGCCGAATCGCTTGCCTTCGACCGAACCTCCAAAATGACGGACGATCCGATCGACAAACCGGAGCGCCTGTCCGGAATTGACCGAATCGACCGCCTCGAGAATCGTCATCGGTGTCGAATGTGCGCGTCCCGTCTCGATGAGCGCACGCGTGTCCTTCGGAAAACAGCTGCCTCCATATCCCACGCCGGGAAACAGAAACGCCGGCCCGATTCTGGAATCGGCGGCCAGGCCCCTGCGCACCACATCCACATCGGCGCCCACCGCTTCGCAGAGATTTGAAATTTCATTCATGAAAGAAATGCGAGCGGCAAGAAACGAGTTCGCGGCGTACTTCACCATTTCCGCCGTGCGGATATCCGCTCTCAGGATCGGACTGCCGGTGCGAAGGAATGGAGCATAAAGCTCGTGGAGAATCTCGGCCGCTCTGGGGTTTTTGTATCCGAGAATGATGCGATCCGGCCTCATGAAGTCGTCCACCGCGGCGCCTTGCTTGAGGAATTCCGGATTCGACACGACATCGAAGTCCTGCGTGGTTTCCTTCTGTACAAGGTCGCGAACATTTTCGGTGGTGCCGACAGGAACTGTGGACTTGGTGACAACGACCTTATAGTCGTTCATTGCCTTCCCAATTGCCGACGCAACACTGTAAACCGCAGAAAGGTCTGCTGCCCCGCTGGGCGTGGTCGGTGTGCCGACCGCGATGAAAACTACCGTTGACCGGCGGACCGCTTCCGGGAGGTTCGTCGTAAAGGTCAGACGCTGGTCCCGGACATTCCGATCGATCAGGTCCGAGAGGCCCGGTTCATAAATCGGAATGAAACCGTTAGTCAGGTTTGCGATCTTGTCTTTGTCATTATCGACGCAAATAACATCATTGCCACTTTCCGCAAAACAGCTTCCCACGACGAGCCCGACGTAGCCCGTTCCAATAACCGCAACATTCATTAGTGACTCCTTGATCCATTTGGACCGCCCTCCACAGAGCGGTTCGCACGCTCGAACACCGCTTCCAGCTTCTTCAAATCCTTCCGATCCAGGGCTTCCAGTATCTCGTGAAGGCGCTGAATGTAAATTCTCAATTCTTCCGGCAGCGATCCGGACGTGACAAGAATGTCGCGCCACACATGAAACGGACTCGCAGCCAGCCGTGTGACGGATTTCCAGCCCGGACCGGCGAAATCGCGATGTTCGCTCGTGTGATCGGCCAGCAGGGTCGAAAGAATCTGCGGCAGGTGACTGAGCTCCGCCGCAAGTTTGTCGTGGTGCTCCGGAGAAATCACATGTGGAAGTGCGCCTGTCGATCGAATCAGGCTTTCAAGTGTTGCAATGGCGTCCGGCGGCGTTGAAGAGATCGGGCACAGAAAAAACCGCGAGCCCCGGAAGAGATCCGCGGAGGCCGCTTCCGGCCCGGAACGTTCGGATCCTGTCATGGGATGTCCGCCCACAAACGGAAGACTGCGGTCTTGCGCCTTTCTGCAGATCTCAACCTTGGTGCTTCCCATGTCCAGAATAATTTGTGGATCCGGTTTCAGCGTTTCCAGCAACTGTAGAATGTCGCCGACCGGGGCCGAGAGAATGACCAGATCCGAAGGTTCGGGTGCGATGGAGTCGATGGCGCCAACGCGGATTGCGCGCGAAAGGATCTCCGCAGAATCGACGCCGAAGACTCGAATTCCAGGAATGGCTTGTTTGAGGGCGAGCGAAAAGGAACTCCCCATGAGACCGGTACCGTAGATGGTGACGGTACGGGGGAA
>Ga0209488_10000917_pt1 | contig 24976 bp, 24 predicted proteins | sample Rivendell_Oct201_8_FD_188349 | JGI IMG/M metagenome (GOLD analysis project Ga0209488, IMG submission 188349) | Vadose zone soil microbial communities from the Eel River Critical Zone Observatory, Northern California, USA -... | ecosystem: Environmental > Terrestrial > Soil > Vadose zone >...
CGTGACACCAATCCCTATTCGGGTTGGATGGCTTCCAAGCCGACGTGGATTCCAACAAAGCAAATCATTCCGCTCATCCAGTCCGGCATCGAGAAAGAACCGGCACTGCCGGATGTGCCGCTGATCACCGAACAGGCGGTGCGGGCGGAGGACCAGCCGCTCCTTGATTTCATGGGCCGCGCCGCGACTGTCGGGCGGCCGCTCGCTACGACGCCCGGTGTTCCGGCCGAACGCGTCGCGGCCTTGCGCAAAGCCTTTCAAGACACCATCCGGGACCCTGAATTCATCGCCGCCGCCAGGCAGGAGAATATGGAAATCCGGCCGCAGACCGGCGAACAATTGCAAGGGATTATTTTTGGATTGCTGAATTCGCCACAAGATGTGCGCGAACGCATGAAGATTGCGCTGCAGCCAAAGGACGAGCAAACGCAGGAGAAACCGGGGCAGCCGTGATCATCGTCTCAGCGTTTGTTTGTAGTTCCGCCTTTACGGCGGCTTCGCCGCGGGCGGCTCTTTCTTCATGGCACGCGATTAAAGGCCGCGTAAACGCGGAACTACGAACGGCGGCGCCCCAAATCGTAGTACTTGTTGTCGAAAGTGTCCTTGGCGGGCGACGGCGTCAGCGCCGCATGAGCCAATGCTGAAACTGCTGCCAGCGGCGCCGGACGGTAGCGGCGACCAAAGCTGCGCCGAGCACCAGGATGAGAAACGGTATCCAGATCAGCACAGCACCCAGGAACACCGCGACAACGACGGCGACGATGAGGGCGAAAAGCGCCAGGACGATAAAAATCGCCAATGGCCCCGGCGGCGTGATGGCCGTGCGACGCATGCCGTCCCGATCCGCGACCCACACCCAGACATGGGAGCGGGAATTTTGGGAGCGGAAATTTCCGCGCTCGCCGTGTTCCGGCGGTATGATTTCGGGCTCGGCGCGCGGATAGTCGGGCGGCCGGCCGCGGTCGTCATTATGGCTCATGATCCATTATGTAGGGCAATCCGGCCGAATGGCAATGTGTTCCGACGCGCTATTCCGCCGCCGTCCGTCCCGTGCCGCCCACCCTCCTCAACCCGCCCGGGCGACCTTGAGGGCTGGCGTTACCTCGAAAGACGCTTCGCGTCGATCCTTTGGATCAGGTCGTCGACGACGGGGCTCCCCCGGAACGGCAGCAGACTCAACGGTGGGAAAAAATGAATGCGAACTCCAAAAGAGTTGGGTCTTCTTAGCAACAAGGTGACTCGTTGTGCGCCGCCGACCGGCGAGTAGCTTACATTCATTATGTCGGATAGCGCGACCCGTTCTTCCTGTTTCTTGTTCTTGATGATGAGCACGTCGCCAGCATCCCAAACTTCGTCGACAAGATCGAACACCATTATTTTCATGATGAAGAAGAAGATGACACCCATAAAGATCGGTATCACCAGAACTGGGATAGGCGGGTACCGACCCGAACTCAGACCAATGAACACGAGGATCGAAAAAACCGCGACCTGCGGACCAAAAAACACCAGCGGAAAAATCCGCTTCTGGTAGAAAGTAGCTCTCGAAGAGATGCGGCGCATATTGGACCGCCGCGCTACTCTGCCGCCGTGCGCCCCGCGCCGCCATGGCCGAAGCGGCGGTCGATATAGTCGATCACCATCTGCTTGAAATCGGCGGCGACCGTCGGCCCACGTAATGTCACGGACTTCTTGCCATCGATGAAGACCGGGGCGGCCGGGCTTTCGCCGGTGCCGGGCAACGAAATACCGATATCGGCGTGCTTGCTTTCGCCCGGCCCATTGACGATGCAGCCCATCACGGCAACGTTGAGGGTTTCCACGCCCGGGTAGGTTTTCTTCCACTCCGGCATCGAGACATGGATGAAATTCTGGATGTCGCGCGCGAGTTCCTGGAAGGTCGTCGAGGTCGTGCGGCCGCAGCCCGGGCAGGCCGCGACGAGAGGCACGAAGGTGCGAAAACCCATGGTCTGCAGCAATTCCTGCGCGACTTTCACTTCCACCGTACGGTCGCCGCCCGGCTCCGGCGTGAGCGAAATGCGGATGGTGTCGCCGATCCCCTGCTGCAGCAGCACGCCCATACCGGCCGATGACGCCACGATGCCCTTCGAGCCCATGCCGGCTTCGGTGAGGCCGAGGTGCAGGGCATAATCGCAGCGACGCGCGAGGTCGGCATAGACAGCAATCAGGTCCTGCACTGCCGATACCTTGGCCGAAATGATGACCCGGTCGCGCCCAAGTCCGATCTCCTCGGCGCGCTGCGCTGAGAGGACCGCCGACTGGATCATCGCCTCGCGCGTGACCTCGCGGGCACCGAGAGGCTTTGCGGATTTGGCGTTTTCATCCATCAAATGGGTCAGCAGTTCCTGGTCGAGCGAGCCCCAATTGGCGCCGATGCGCACCGGCTTGCCGTGCCGGGCTGCCATTTCCACAATGGCGCTGAACTGCCGGTCCTTCTTGTCCTTGAACCCGACATTGCCGGGATTGATGCGGTATTTGTCGAGCGCCTCCGCGCAGGCCGGATGATCGGCCAGGAGCTTGTGCCCGATATAGTGGAAGTCGCCGACGATGGGCGCGGTCACGCCCTGCTTGAGCAGGCGCTCCTTGATATGCGGCACGGCGGCAGCCGCCTCGTCACGATCGACCGTGATCCGTACGAGTTCCGAACCGGCGCGAGCGAGGGCTGCCACCTGGGCGACGGTCGCTGCGATATCGGCCGTATCGGTATTGGTCATCGACTGGACCACGACCGGCGCCCCGCCACCCACCATTATGCCGCCGACGTCGACACCCACCGACTTGCGCCGTTCCTGCAATCCCGCATTGCTCATCATATGGTCTCCTTTGCGCCACGCAGTGCCAGAGCCGCCTCCCCCGGTCAACGCGCCATCACGGTTTACCACAATGGGGGCATGTTCCGGGACGGGCCATGGCTGATCATACCGTGTTTGCCAGATAAACGGGATGATATTGCAGCGCAATAGGCGTACATTGCGTTGCAGTATGCCCGTAGCCACATAGTCGACCATGCCGAGCCAAATCCTTGCAAAATCAAAGCCTAAAAGTGGCGCGGCACTTACTCGCTACGTATTTTCATGACATCGGCCGCGGCAGCACAAATTGGTTGAATGCGAACGCCGAAACGGCACCATCAGGAGGTCCGCCATGCTGAAAGGAAAAACCGCCGTCGTCACCGGTTCCACCTCCGGCATAGGGCTCGCCATCGCGCGCGCGCTCGCCCGGGACGGCGCCAACGTGATGATCAATGGCTTTGGCGACCCGACCGCGACCGAGCAGGAACGCACCGCGATCGAAAACGAATTCCTGGTCAAGGCACACTATTCGCCGGCCGACATGACCAAGCCCGCCGAAATCGCGGACATGATCAAGACGGCAGAGAAAATATTCGGCAGCGTCGACGTGCTCATCAACAATGCAGGCATCCAGCATGTCGCTCCCATCGAGGAATTCCCGATCGACAAATGGGACGCCATCATTGGCATCAATCTCTCTGCAGCCTTTCATTCAATCCGCGCCGCCGTCCCCGGCATGAAGGCGCGCCGTTGGGGCCGCATCATCAACACGGCGTCGGCGCATTCGTTGGTGGCATCACCCTTCAAGGCCGCCTATGTGACCGCCAAACACGGGCTCACGGGTCTCACCAAGACCGTGGCGCTTGAACTCGCGACCTTCGGCATTACGGCCAATTGCATCAGCCCGGGCTATGTCTGGACCCCGCTGGTCGAAAAGCAAATTCCCGACACCATGAAGGCGCGCAACATGACCGAGGAACAGGTCAAGCGCGATGTATTGCTGGCGGCACAGCCCACAAAGGAATTCGTTACCGTCGATCAGGTCGCGGCGCTGGCGGTGTTTCTTTGCGGCGATGCGGCGGCGCAGATCACCGGCACGAATGTTTCCATCGATGGCGGCTGGACAGCGGCATGAGCCGCGTCGCGCCAAAGCCTAAGAAACGCGCTGCCGCTGCCGGTGCGCGGAAAGTGGCCGTACGCAAACCCGTCCGTAAGAAGGTCAACCTCGCGCTGCAAGGAGGCGGCGCCCATGGCGCGTTCACCTGGGGTGTGCTCGATGCCTTGATCGAGGATGGCCGCATCCAAGTCGATGGCGTTTCGGGCACCTCCGCGGGAGCCATCAACGCCGTGATGGTTGCCGATGGATTCGCGCGCGGCGGGCCACTCGAAGCCTGCAAGCGGCTTGCTGATTTCTGGCGCGCCGCGAGCCGCGACGGCAACCTGCCGGACTCGCAGCGCGCTGTGATCGACCGCCTGTTTTCTTTCCTGCCATTCGAAGGGTCTCCGGCCCATGCCTGGATGGACGCGCTGTCGCGGTACTGGTCGCCCTACGACCTCAACCCCCTCAACATCAATCCCCTTCAAGAAGTGATCGATCGGTTCGTCGATTTCGATGCGGTGCAGAACTATCCCGGGCCGCCGCTGTTCGTGTCGGCCACCAACGTCCATACTGGACGGTTGCGTGTGTTCCAGCGCCAGTCGATTACCGCCGACGTGGTCATGGCCTCCGCCTGTCTGCCGATGTTCTTCCGCGCGGTCGAAATCGACGGCGTGCCCTACTGGGACGGCGGTTATATCGGTAATCCGGCGATCTTTCCGTTCTTCGGCGCGACCGAGACAGAGGATGTGCTGCTGGTCCAGATCAATCCGATCGAACGGCGCGCAACCCCGCGAACGCAGGTTGAGATCGTAAATCGCATCAATGAAATCACCTTCAACTCTTCGCTACTGGCCGAATATCGTGCGATCGACTTTGTGATCCGGCTGATAGATCAAGGCATACTGCCGCGCGGCAAGGGTCCCGGCGAATACCGCCGCATCAACCTGCATCGCATCGCACTCGACGGCGTTTTCGGAACGCTCACCGCCGATTCCAAAATGGAAACCGACTATGACTTCTTCCAGATGCTGCGTGACGGAGGCCGCCGCGCCGCCCAGGAATTCCTGCACGACCATTTCGACGATATCGGACGGCGCAGCACCTTCGATCTGCAGGCAGAATCCAGGGCCGAATGGGCGTAGGGCTGACGGCGCTCGAAGCCAATAATCTTGTCACGCAGGCGGAGGAATCACTTGAGACTGCGTGAGGATTTGCGGTGTCAGTCTCCGAACTTGTAGCTCACACGCAGTCGCGCAGCGTTTACATCGACATTCCCCAGCGAGTATCGCAAGCACTGTTGGCCGGCCGCACAATCTCCAGCCGTAGTCGGCGGTACGAAGGCGGCAAGTGCGGTGTTTGTGCCATCGAATTGGTAGTGGAGGTATTCGACACCGACGATCCATGGTCCAGGAACCGGCCTGAATTCGATTCCACCGCCCGCGACCCACCCCGACCGGTTAGCACTCACTCCCCCCGGAGAATTCAATGTAGTCAGTGCGCCACCAGCCCCCACTGGAAGAAAAACGTTGCCGTTGAAATCCACCCTCATCTGCGCATAACCGCCGGTAGCATAAACCAGATACATCGGCTGGGCGTAGCCGATGCGCCCGCGAATGCTCCAAGAATCCCGATAACTTGCCTGAGCAGTTACCGCCGTGCCAATTATCGGCCCTGCTGGAAAGCCGGTGGCCGGGTTGCCAAAGAGCGGCACGCCCGGGCCATTATCGGCTTTGATCCGCGCATAGTCGAAATCTACTTCGATGCCGGCGACCCAAGTTGGGGCGAATTGGTAATTGTAACCTATCTGAGCACCGCCGAGGTCGCCCCTACGGTTCAGGTTAATGCTTGTCGGTAGAAATGTATTCGGTCCCCCGGCGTCCGCAAACGCGAACGTATCCGTATCCGTCGCGGTTGCATGACCCCATCTATAACCCACACTACCGCCGATATAGAAGCCGGCCCAGCTCATTACGGGCGGCAGCGCCTGGTACTTGGGAGCCTTGACCTGCATGTCGGCTGCAACAGCGGGGGCAGTGATCAGAAGTGTAAGGGCCGTTGTCAGAAGGTATTTTCTCATAGGTGCGCGTCCATGCCCACGGAGACTCGGGATGCGCAATAGACCCGCCAAGCTGACACCCCACCCGTTGAGACTACAACGCCCGGGTGATCTCCGGCGACACATGGCCTCTGAATAGAGGTTATCCACAAAGAAAGCACATCGATGTCCGACGCCGAGATGCCGCGATGGAGGGCGGCCATCAAAACTCTCCAAGGTCTTTGGCGACAACCACTTGGCCGGAAAAGTGCTTGCTCACTTCGGCAGCCCACGACGAATAGTCGCCCGTTCCGGCCCGTGCGGTCAGGTGCGTGAGCACGACCGTCTTGACGTTGGCGCGTGTGGCCATCATCCCGATATCGACGAGGTTCAGATGTCCCTCGGTTGCCTGCCGCAGGATGCGGGCCCGCTCAATCGGGGTCATAACTTGCCATGCGCCGCTGTTGATCATGCCTTGCCTGCGATCTTCGACCGAATTCGCTTCCGCGACGAGCAGATCGGCGTCTCGTGCCAATTCGGTGACGGCGTCATTCGGACCGGTGTCCCCCGTCAAGACGATCACGCGGTCGCATGTCTCAAAACGATAGGAATAGGACTTGTGCTTGCCTGCAGCCGGGCCATCGTGGAAACTGAAATGGGTGTTTTCGACGGCCGTCACCTTGATGTTGGCATCCTCGAAAATCACGCCGATGCCGACATCATGGCCGAAAAACACCTGCGCAATCGGCACCGTGCGGCCGCCATCGCTGATCCTGATCTCGGCGCTGATGGAGAAATATTGCACCGCAGCCTTGACCAAATCTTCAGTTCGAGGCGGCCCATAGACGTGAATCGGCTTGGTGCGATTCTGATCCCACGCCACAGACATCAGCGTACCGAGCCCGGCTGTATGGTCATCGTGATGGTGCGTAATGAAGATCGTCCCGACGTCGCGCGCGTTGACTCCGGCCTTCGCCAGACGACGCGCGACGCCGTCGCCGGCATCCACGACATAGTACGTTCCATTGACGATCAACAGATTGGATGGCTGCGCCCGATGGGCGCGCGGCGGCGGGCCGGCGGCGGTCCCGAGCGTAACAAGGCGAGTGAGTCCGGGCTGCATGGCTTAGTTCCTGGTGTTCACCGACAACCAGCCGATGGTCATTGAGGCATCTTGATCCCGGACTCTCTTATGACGGTGTCCCAGTGCGCGAGTTGTGACTTGATGAGCGCACCAAACTCGGTCGCGGTTCCGCCCACCGGCTCGTATCCGAAGCGCGCAAGCGCTTCGCGGACATCTTGTTGCGTCAGCGCCTTGTTCAAGGCTTCGTTCAGCCGTGCCACGATTTCCCCTGGGGTCCCGCTTCTCACCCCGAAACCAGTCCAATCCTCCACCACCAGTTCCGGGAAACCCTGCTCGATGATCGTCGGCACATCCTTAAGCGCATCCACTCGCTTCGGTCCGGTGACGGCGAGCGCCCGAAGCTTGCCGGAAGCGACGAGTTCCGCAGAGAGAGACGACGCCAGGAAGGAGAATTGCGTCACGCCACTGAGCAAATCAGAAATTCGCTGTTGCGCTTGCGGATAGGGGACATGGACGGCGCGTGTACCGGTTTTCAGCTTGAACATTTCCCCGATGAGGTGGGCCGGGGTTCCAAAGCCGCCCGATGCGAAATTGAACTTGTCGGGCCGGCTCTTGAGCAGAGCGACCAATTCGGACACCGACGTCGCCGGAACCGACGTGTTCACGACCAGAACATTGTAACCCGTGGCAAACTTGATCACGGGCACGAAGTCGGCGTCGAGCCTTAAACCCAGGTGCGGAAGCAACGCCTGCGCAGCCAGCGTCGGCACCGCCATTGCAAGGATCGAATGGCCGTCGGCAGGCTGTTTCAGGACGTCAGCGATCGCGACCATCTGGAGGCCACCCGGCCGGTTCTCGACGACGACCCGCCACCCCGCTCTCGCCGAAAGCCCCGTTGCGGCAATGCGACTGATGACGTCGGGCGGCGAGCCCGGGCCGGTCGGCGCGACAAAGCGGATGGGGTTTGACGGATAGTTTTGGGCCTGTGCTGACGCGCCGGTAGCAAACGCGAGCAAACAGGCGGCTCCCAGTAAATCCCGTCGCAAAAGCGTATGCATGGGGTCCTCCGGACTATCCGAACTATGCGGAATGGCATTTCACTGCCCACGGTTGGACCATAGCTACGTCGGGACATGACAAGGGAGTGCTAATTCATGATACACCCTTGACAACATTTCATGGGGCAACGATGACCCTTCATGACCGCGTCGGCCACCGGTTGAAGCTACGTGACCTCCGCCTGCTGCTGGCGGTGGCCGAATGGGGCAGCATGGCCAAGGCAGCCGCGCACCTCAATCTCACGCAATCGGGAGTCTCGAAGGCAATCACCGAACTCGAACATACATTTGGGGTTCGGCTCTTCGATCGTACCGCACATGGCGCGGAGCCGACAATTTACGGCCGCGCGCTGCTCAAAGGCGGCGTGGGCGTGTTCGACGAGCTGAGGCAGAGCATCAATGCGATCGAGCATTTGGCCGATCCGGCAGTTGGAGAATTACGCATCGGCTGCACCGAGCCCATGACCTGGGGGATCGTTCCGGCGGTCATCGATCGCCTCGTCCAGCGGCATCGGCGGCTTTCGTTCCACGTGACACAGTCCGACCCCCAGGCGCTGCGATACCGCTATCTGCCCGAGCGCACGATCGAACTAGCGATCGGCCGAATTGCCGGTCCGCTTGCCGACTCTGATTTCGACGTAACAATTTTGTACCAAGAGAAGTCGTTTGTTGTTGCCGGACTGCAAAGCAAGTGGGCAGGGCGTCGCGCGATCAAGCTTGCCGAACTCGTCGACGAGCCGTGGATTTTGCCTGGCCCGGAAAGTTTCGGGCGATCTCTGCTCGAAGACACTTTTCGGGAGAGCGGCTTACCGCCGCCGCGCGTCAATGCGGTTTCCTATGCAATTCCGCTGCACAATTCCTTGGTCGCGACCGGAAATTTTCTAAGCCTGCTCCCCCGCTCCCTTCTGCAGTTCAGCGGCAAGCTCGTCTCGTTCAAAGCATTGCCAGTTGAAATACCGGCCCGTCCCGGTCCGGTTGGAATTATCCGCTTGAAGAATCGGACACCCAGCCCGATCGCACAGCTCTTCATCGAGCACGTTCGCGCGGTCGTAAAACCGTTGACGAAGGAAAAGATGTGACGATGCCAACCGCACCTCAAACGATAGTCACCGCGCATCTGGGCTTGTCCCGACTCGAAGTTTGCATCGCCGACATCACGACGCTTGACGTGGACGCCATCGTCAATGCAGCCAATACCTCATTGCTCGGCGGTGGCGGCGTCGACGGTGCGATCCACCGCGCCGCGGGACCGGAACTGCTCGCCGAATGCCGAACGCTCGGCGGCTGCGAGACGGGTAACGCCAAGATCACGCGCGGTTACAGACTCAAGGCCCGGCATGTCATCCACGCGGTCGGCCCGGTCTGGAAGGGTGGCGATCAGAATGAAGATGAGTTGCTGATGGGCTGTTATGGAAATGCGATGATGATTGCCGCCCAGCACGGCATCATATCGATCGCATTTCCGGCTATTTCGACCGGCGTCTATGGGTTCCCGGCCGACCGCGCGGCTCGCAATGCGGTTGGAATCGTAGCCGCGGAACTCGCGAACGAAGGACACATCACCGCAGCCCTGGGCATCAAACGCATCATATTCTGCTGTTTCTCGCCCGAGTCGGCCGAGCATCATCGCAAGGCCTTCGAAGATATCGGGCTGAGATGAAGACCAACTGGCGTCGCAAGCACCCCCTCGTAGCCCGCATGGAGAACGCCTCGCCAGGCGCAAGCCTGCCGAGGCGGGCGCAATGCGGGGCGCCAGAATGCGCAGCCAGAACCCCGGATTGCGCGTGATCACGCGCGCAAACGCGCATGATCGTGCTGCATCCGGGCTACGATCCTGCGTCGTAAACAAACGCATACCGGACCGTCCTCAATACGACCTTGGCAATCCCAGCACGTGTTCGGCCAGATATGACAGGATCAAGTTGGTTGAAATCGGCGCCACCTGATAGAGCCGCGTCTCCCGGAATTTTCGTTCGATGTCGAATTCTTCGGCGAAACCGAATCCACCATGGGTCTGCACGCACATTTCGGCCGCGGCCCAGGACGCATCGGCCGCCATAAGCTTGGCCATATTGGCCTCTGCCCCGCAGTCGCGCCCCGCCTGGTAACGCTCCGCGGCGTCGCGCACCATCAGCTCCGCCGTACGCATCTGCGCATAGGCGCGCGCGATCGGAAACTGGACGCCCTGGTTCTGTCCGATCGGCCGGTCGAACACTCTGCGTTCCTTGGCATAGGCCGTTGCCTTGGCGATGAACCATTTGGCATCGCCGATACATTCCGCCGCGATGAGGATACGTTCGGCATTCATGCCGGACAGGATATAACGGAAGCCTTGGCCTTCCTCGCCGATACGGTTGTCGGCGGGCACGCGCAGGTCGTCGAAGAAGACTTCCGTCGTGGCGTGGTTCATCATCGCGCGGATCGGATTGACGTTGATCGTATCGCCGCGCGCGAGCGACATGTCGATAAGAAAGACGGACAGGCCGTCGATGCGCTTCGTCACCTGGTCGCGCGGGGTGGTGCGCGCGAGCAAGAGCATCAGATCGGAATGTTCCGCGCGCGAGGTCCAGATCTTCTGTCCGTTGATGATATAGTGATCGCCCTCGCGCACCGCGGTCGTGCGTAACGCAAGCGTATCGGAACCCGATGTCGGCTCCGTGACCCCGAAGGCTTGCAAGCGAAACTCGCCAGCCGCGATGCCGGGAAGCCAGCGCTCTTTCTGGGCGTCGCTGCCATGCCGCAACAAGGTGCCCATCGTATACATCTGGGCATGGCAGGCCGCCCCATTGCCGCCGGAAGCATGGATTTCCTCCATGATGATGGCAGCCTCGATGAGTGCAAGGCCGTTGCCGCCATAGCGCTCAGGGATCAGCGCGGAAAGATATCCAGCTTCGGTCAGAGCGGCGACGAAATCCGTCGGATAGGCGCGCTCACGGTCGAGCTTGCGCCAGTATTCGCCAGGAAATTTTGTACACAAGGACCTGACCGACGCGCGAATCTGTGCGTGGTCATCGTCCGTGTCAGTAATTTGTTCCGCCATTTTTCCAACCATAGGCAACTGCGTTGAAGCAGCCTCGCCGACATCCGCAGTGAGAACATACACGTCTTATCGCAATTCCGCGCGACCGTTGTTGATCGCAACCACGTCGCGCTCCAACACCTTGGCGCGAAAACTGACCGTCGAACTATCGCGCCACATCTCGGTGCGAATGGTCTCGCCCGGAAAGATAGGCGCGGAAAACCGTCCCGCAATCGCCGCCAGGCGCGCCGGATCATAGCCGCACTGGGTCTTGAGAATGGCATGGCCCGCAACCCCAAATGTACCAAGCCCATGCAGGATGGGACGCGGAAACCCGGCCGCCTTGGCGACCGCAGGATCGGCATGCAGCGGGTTGGGATCGGCACTGAGCCGGTAAATGAGCGCCATTTCGGGCCGCGTCGGCAGGTCACACACAAGGTCCGGCGCGCGCTCGGGGAGCGCATGCACCGGACGCTGTTCGCGCGGCGGCCCGCCGAAGCCGCCATCGCCACGGCAGAATGTCGTCTGCAAAATCGCCGCAATGCGCGCACCCGTGGCCTTGTCGGAGACGACACGCTCCGAATAGACAATGGCGCCCTTGCCGGCTCCCTTGTCGACGATCTCGACCACGCGCGTCCGCCCCACAAGGGTGCCATGCGTGGCGAGCGGCTGGTGCAACTCAAGGGCATATTCGCCCGCGACGAGTTTCACCCAGTCAATGCCGGTATCGAGTTCCTTCGCCCAGAACCCCGGATAGCCAAGCACCACCGCCATCGTGGGCAGCGCCTTGAGGTTCTTTTCATAGACGAAGGCGAGTTGGTCCTCATCGAGCGGATCAAGCCCAAGGCCGACGCCGAGCGCATAGAGCATGCAATCCTTCGGAGCGTAGGTGTGCTCGACGTCGGGGATCTTCAGTGCGAGGAGTTTGTCGTAATCAATGGGCATTGCGGGATACTCGAGCGAATAGTGAGTAGCGAATAGTGAATAGTGAATAGTGAAGTAGCAGCATTAGAAGGTATTGGCGAGTAGAGATTCTACTCGCTACTCGCTACTCGCTACTCGCTACTCTCACACCGGATCCCAACTGAACACATCGCCCGAGCGCTCAAGCGGCGTCAATGATGCAGAGAACGCCCCCTTGAGCTGAGCGTCAAGCTTCTCCGGTGTCCAGCCGTCGGAACGGTGGATCGAGCGGATCGGACGCGGCTGGTTGAACAGGAACACCTCATTGTTGCGCACGCCAAAAACCTGACCCGTGATGCCTTCGGCGCGATCGGAGGCCAGATAAACGACAAGTGGCGCGATCTTCTCTGGTGTCATCTGCTGGAAGCGCTCGACCCTAAGTTTTTCTTCCTCGCTCTGCGCCGGGATCGAATCGATCATCCGGGTCCAGGCGAAAGGCGCGATGCAATTCGAACGCACCTTGAAGCGCTGCATGTCGAGCGCAATGGAACGCGACAGCCCCATGATGCCGAGCTTGGCCGCCATGTAATTGGCCTGGCCGAAATTGCCGATCAGCGCGGAAGTGGATGTCATGTGCACATAGGCGCCGCCGTTCTGCTCGCGAAATTGCGCTGCGCAGGCACGGCTCAAGTAGAACGAGCCGTTGAGATGTACCGCCAGCACGTCGTGCCAGTCCGAGGCGCTCATCTTGTGGAAGATGACGTCGCGCAGGATGCCGGCATTGTTGACCAGGATGTCGACGCGGCCGAAAGCAGTCAACGCCGCTTTGACGATTTCGTCGGCGTTCTTCGGCTCCGTAATGGACAGCGTCGAGACCAGGGCCTCGCCACCCAGGGTCTTGATTTCATCGACCACCTGTTGGGCAGGACCGGCATCGAGGCCCGCACCCTGCAGGCTTGCGCCGATGTCGCAGACGACGACGCGCGCGCCCTCCTGCGCCAGACCCAGTCCAATCGCCCGCCCAATCCCGCGCCCGCCGCCCGTGACAATGGCAACTTTGCCCGAAACGATTCCGCCAACCGCCATTTGAATTTCTCCCCGTTCCGCGTTTGCGCAATGCAGTTCGCGCGAGCCAATGACGGACGGACAAACTCGGTGGGACTCCCTCTCCCCTTTGGGGAGAGGGCTGGGGTGAGGGGGCACGGTATATCGAGGGAATTCGAACACACCGTACACGCAAAGCTAAGAGGTCCATGTTCTTAACTGCGCGCTTGCCCCCCTCACCCCAACCCTCTCCCCGGAAGGGAGAGGGAGTCAGACCGAGTTCGTTCAACCATCATCGAATCACACCACCATTCGCAATCCATCGCAACAAACCTACCCCCAAACCTCCTCCGCAACCTCGACAATCATGCGCAGCTTGGCCCACTGCTCGTCTTCGGCCAAAACATTTCCTTCCTCGGTCGAGGCAAAGCCGCATTGCGGCGAGAGCGCCAATTGATCGATATCGACGAATTTCGCTGCTTCCTCGATGCGGCGCTTGAGCGCGTCGCGGCTTTCGAGCTGCCCGGTCTTGGAGGTGACCAGACCGAGCACGATGGTCTTGGCCTTAGGAACGAAACGTAACGGCTCGAAACCGCCGGCACGTTCGCTGTCGTATTCCATGAAGTAACCGTGGACGTTGATCTTGTTGAACAGCATGTCCGCGACCGGCTCATAGCCCCCCGAGGCCACGAAAGTGGAACGGAAATTGCCGCGGCAAAGATGCATCGTAATGGTCATGTCGGAAGGAATGTCCGACATCGCCGCGTTGATCATGTCCGCGTAGACGTCGATCAGTCTGTCGGCGTCATCGCCACGCGCGGCCACTTGCTGGCGCAGGTTCGGATCGCAGAGATAGGCGAGATTGACCTCATCGAGCTGCAGATAGCGGCAACCCGCATCCGCGAAGGCGCGCACCGTCTTGCGATAGGTCGTGCCGAGATCGCGGTAGAAGTCGTCCATCGCGGGATAAATCGATTCCGGCACGGCATCGCGTGCGTAGCGAAAATGCAGGGTCGACGGCGACGGTATCGTCATCTTCGCGGTCCGGCTGGTTTTCGATTGCACGAACTTGAAGTGCTCGATCATCGGATGCGGCACATAGTCGCCGAGCTTTTTGTTGATACGCAAAAGGATCGGACGCGGCTGCGGTCCCTGAAACTTGAACTTTCTTTCGCCGACATAGGATTCGACCCCATCGAGCGCGACCAGAAAATCGGTCTGCCAGGATGCGCGTCGGTATTCACCGTCGGTGATCGACTTGAGCCCGGCTGCCTCCTGCTTTGCGATCAGTGCCGCGATCTCGCGATCCTCGATCGCCTTGAGGTCTTGCGCCGTGATTGCACCCTGCTCGCGTTTGGCGCGCGCTTCTTTGAGCACCGTCGATCGCAGCAGGCTGCCGACGTGATCGGCCCGAAACGGCGGCTTCAATCGTCGCATATTCAATCCCTCGTAATTTCCCGCCGCACGATGGCAGCGCCTTCGACCATCGCACGCATCTTGCCGTAAGCAACCGCGCGCGGGAGATATTTCAGGCCGCAATCGGGCGCGACGACAATCCGCTCGGCAGCGACATAAGGCAGGGCCGCCCTGATGCGGGCCGCCACGATTTCGGGTGTTTCGACATTCTGGTCGGACAGGTCAAGCACGCCGAGGATGATGGTCTTCGACGGCAACTCTTTAAGCACCGACAGGTCGAGCTTCGGCTGCGCCGCCTCGATCGAGACCTGTCGTGCCGGCGAGCGATCGAGTTCCGGCAAGAAGCTATAGCGGGCCGGCTTGTTCTTCACCATCTGGGCATAGCCGAAACAAAGATGCACGGCGGTCGTGCCGGTCACGCCTTCGAGCGCCCGATCAAGCGCCTTGAGGCCATAGGCTTGCGCTTTTTCGGGCCGCGCCTGCATCCAGGGATCGTCGAGTTGCACGACATCGGCGCCCGCGCGAAACAGATCCTTGATCTCGGCATTGAGCGCCGCCGCGTAATCGAGCGCGAGCGCCTCCTCGTCGTCGTAATACTGGTCCTCGCATTGCTGCGCCATCGTGAAGGGACCCGGAACCGTCATCTTGATCGTTCGATCCGTATTCTGGCGCAAAAAGTCGGCATCGCGCACCTCGACCGGGTGCCGACGGCGGATCGGCCCGACGATCCGCGGTACGATTGCAAAGCCACCGGTGCGGTTCGGCGTCTTGCCGGGATTGTCGATATCGACACCGTCGAGCGCGGTCGCAAAGCGGTTGGAATAGCTTTCGCGTCGCTGCTCTCCATCCGTGATGATGTCGAGCCCGGCGCGCTCCTGTTCGCGAACGGCAAGCAGCGTCGCATCGTCCTGCGCGGCCTCAAGATAAGCGGGATCAATCCGCCAAAGTTCGCGCGCGCGCACCCGCGGCGGCATTTGTTTGGCAAGGCTCGGCCGGTCGATCAGCCAGTCCGGCTGCGGATAGGAGCCGACGAGCGCGGTGGGAAGCAATTTAGCGGGCGTCACCCCCACACTTCCTTCGATAGATCGACGATCATCTTGAGCTTCGCCCACTGCTCTTCCTCGGCAAGGACGTTGCCCTCTTCGGTCGAGGCAAAGCCGCATTGCGGCGAGAGGCAGAATTGCTCGAGCGGAGCGAACCGGGATGCTTCCTCGATGCGCCGCTTGATGGCGTCCTTCGATTCGAGCGTGCCGCTCTTTGACGTCACGAGCCCGAGCACGGCGGTCTTTGGCCCTTTCGGCAGAAATCGCAAAGGCTCGAAGCCGCCGGCACGATCGGTATCGTATTCGAGGAAATAGCCGTCGAAATTTACCCCGCCAAACAAGCGCTCGGCGACCGGCTCGTAGCCGCCCTCCGCCACCCAGGTGGAACGGAAATTGCCGCGACAAATGTGCGTGGTAACCGTCATGTCGGAATGCCGGCCTTTGAGCGCCGCGTTGACCACATTCTGGTAGACCTCGGGCAACCGGTCCACGATGGTCATGCGCTGGCGCGCGCTCGCCATCTCCTCCTTCGAACACAGATAGGACCAGGCGGTGTCGTCGAATTGCAGGTAGCGGCAGCCGGCGTCGTAGAATGCCTTGACGGCCTTGTTATAAGCCTTGCCGAGGTCTTCGAAGAAACCGTCGATGTCCGGATAGATGTTTTTCGGAACGCCGTCCCGAGGCAGGCGGAAATGCAACACGGTCGGCGCCGGGATGCACATTTTCGGCGTGACATTGGTGTGCGTTTTAAGAAACTTGAAATGCTCGAGCATCGGGTGGTCGGCGGGGAAATCGAGCTTGCCCGTGATCTTGATGCTCTCCGGTCTCGTCTCCACGCCATGGAATTTTATGCCGTGGTCGAGCACTACTTTCTCACAGCCCGTGAGCCCCCAGAAGAAATCGAAATGCCACCACGACCGGCGGTATTCGCCATCGGTCGCGAGCCCGAGGCCCAGATCCTCCTGTTTCTTGATGATCTTTTTGATCTCGCCATCCTCTGTCTCGCGCAGCTCCGCCGCGGAGATCTCTCCCTTTTCGCGCCTGGCGCGCGCCTCCTTGATGGGCGCGCTGCGCAGGATCGAACCGACATGGTCGGCGCGGAATGGCGGCTTGCTGCGTTGCATGGTGTTACTCCGCGGTTTGTAACTGCGTAGGGTGGGCTAAGGCGCCTAACACGGCGCTGGTAACATGTAACGTGCTCTGGATGGCGCCGTGCCCACGCGTCGCGGACAACATGTAGATCCGAACGCGTGGGCACGGCGCGCTTTCGGACGATGGAGTATGTTTCGAGGTCACAGCATGCGCGCCTTTGCCCACCCTACACCCTTTTCAAGCGTGCGCCTTGCGTTGCGGATCGATGATTTTTTCGAGCTTTCCCAGCACATGCATGCAGGGCAACACCTGGGCAAGGCTCGCGTTCGGTTCGCGTTTTTCCTTGATGGCGGCGATGAATTCGCGGTCCTCAAGCTCGATCCCGTCCATCGACACGTCCACCTTGGACACGTCGATCTTGTTGTCCTTGCCGTCGCTCAAATCGTCGTAGAAGGCCTTGTAGGTGCCGTTGTCGCAGATATAGCGGAAGAACGATCCGAGCGGGCCGTCGTTGTTGAATGACAGCGACAGCGTCAGCATCGCTCCGGACGGCACCTTGGCAACGATGCCCATGTCCATGGCGATGTTGAGTTCTTTGTGGATCGGTCCCTGCACCGCGTAGCAATCCGAAATGTTTTCGCCGGCCTGGTGTTGGAACAGGTCGATCGTATGCGCCGCATGGTGCCAGAGAAGGTGGTCGGTCCAGCTGCGCGGGTTGCCCGCCGCGTTGATATTGCGGCGACGGAAGAAGTAGGTCTGCACATCCATCTGCTGGATCTTGAGTTCGCCCTTCTCGATGCGCTTGTGCACCCATTGGTGGCTTGGATTGAAGCGGCGCACATGGCCACCCATTGCGATGACACCCGTTTCCTTGGCGATCTTCACCAGGTTTTCGGCGTCTTCGACACTGTCGGTCACAGGGATTTCGACCAGCACATGCTTGCCGGCGCGCATCACCTGCTCGCCCTGGCGAAAATGCATCTTGGTAGGCGTCGTGAGTATAACCGCATCGGCACGCTTGATGCCTTCACTGAGGTCGCCGGTGTAATGCGGCACGCCATATTTCTTGGCGACCTGGGCGGTGGCGTCCTGATTGCCGCCGACGAGCGAAGTGATTTCAACGCCGGGGATGCGCTTGAGCGCGTCGAGATGTTTCTGGCCAAATGCACCCTGGCCGGCAACACAGATTTTCATTACTTGCTCCTGCGAACGAATTGCTTGGCAGTATGGGCTGCACGTTTGGTTTTGGCGGCACCCGCGCGCTTACCCTTTGCGACGGCGCGACGATGATTTTCGAGAATGATGTGGCCGACCGCCGTGTTGGAGGCCGGCACGGTATAGAAGCGATAGACCTCGTCGACCTTGTCGTCGAGCGCGCCGCGCATGATCAGCCACATCACCATCTCGATGCCTTCGGCGCCGGCTTCGCGCATATATTCAAGATGCGGGATGCGTGTGAGCTTCTTGGGGTCTTTGGTGAGATTGTCGAGGAAGGCCTTGTCGAACTTGCTGTTGATCAATCCGGCCCGCGGTCCCGATATCTGGTGCGACATGCCGCCCGTGCCGAAGATCACGACCTTGAGATCCTCCGGATAAGATTCGATGGCCTTCCGTATCGCGCGGCCAAGCATGAAGCAACGATGCCCGGTCGGCGGCGGATAAAGCACCACATTGACGGCGACCGGAATGACCGGGCACGGCCATTCCTTCGGCGATCCGAACAACAGGTTCATCGGCACCGTCAACCCGTGGTCGACCTCCATCTTGTTGCAGATGGTGAGATCGAATTCGTCGAGAATGACCGACTGCGCGATGTGGGACGCAAGTTCCGGATGTCCCTTGACCACCGGCACCGGCCGTGGCCCCCAGCCTTCGTCGGCCGGCGGAAACTCCGCCGCACAGCCGAGCGCAAAGGTTGGGACGATCTCGACCGAAAAGGCGGACGCGTGGTCGTTATAGACCACGATGGCGACATCGGGCTTCGCCTTCGCCATCCATTCCTTGGATTTCTCGAACCCCGAGAACACCCGCTGCCAATAGGGTTCCTCGGTCAGTTTCTGATCGATCGCCATGCCAATGGCCGGCACATGCGATGACGCCACTCCGGCGATGATCCTAGCCACGACGGGACCTCGATTTGCTGCGCGACTTCGATGGTGATTTGGATGTCGCTTTGGATACGGCTTTTGATTTCGATGTGGATGCCGCTTTGGATTTGGCGGCCGCGCGGGGCTTTGGCTGGAACTGCCCCGACTTGCTGCGATTGCCTTCCACTGAACGGCCGCCGGCGAGCATCATTGCGGCATAGTCATCTTGCGTGGACCCCGTCATGACGGCGGCCAGGTGACGAAACGAATGGCCGTCGGTGGCGCCGAGCTTGGCCGTAAAATAGATATTGCCGCCCAGTTCGAGCATCCGGTTGTAGTCGCGTTGGAGAATGGCTTGCGTCTGCTCGGGCGAGAGCTTCCATTGCTTCAAATATTCCGCCTCGTTCGCCTTGAAGGCCTTGCGGTTATCCTCCTTCATCAGCGACATGCAGAACATGTTGATGGGGTAGCCCTGGCGCGATTTCTCGGCGTCGAACACGACCGTGCCCGGAATATCTTCATAGTCCTGCGCTTGGCGAGCCATCGGCCGTCCTCCATCCGCGCCATCAGTTCATGGAGGTGACATATATAACGCCGCCCGTCCATGCAACGGAGATGGCACGCGTGCGTAGAAGGATGGGTTAGAGAGATAACGCGTTCTTCACGCGTTATCGCGAAACCCATCAAACCCGTGGCGCGGCGCAATTGATGGGTTTCGGCAAAACGCGTAAGGATAAGGACGCGATTTGCCTCTACCCATCCTACCCTACCCCGCCTGCCTAGCCACGGCAGCCGGTGCCTTGGCGGGGCGGCGGGCGCCAACCACGATGGCTCCGATCACGAATACCAACCCAAGGAACAGCACCTGCCAGGCCGGCGGAACACCGATGCTGACCCAATAATCCGGGTTGAAATTGGTCATCAGCGTCGTACTCAGGTCCTTGTAAATCATCGGCACATATTCGTCCCAACGAGCCCACGAGAAATCGGCGCTGATCCGGTCCCACATCCGGAAATTCCGACGCCCCGAATACCAGCCAGCCTCGAACAAAGCGGTAAATAGCGCGCAAGCAGTCGTCAGCAGCGCAAGCACCTTGAAGTCGGTGCCCAACCGGTAGCGGTCGAGCACCCGCCAAGCCATGAGCCAAACGAAAACCCCCGTCAGCAGGTACTGTTCCGCATAGTTGCCACGGGCCATGAACACATGAACGATGGCCAAAGCGCTGATCACGTAATTGGTATTGTGCAGTGCCTGCCAGCCCTTGACGCCCATGCGCGCGATCGCGGCATCGAGCGAAGTCACGCCGAGCACGATCAACCCAATGGTGGAAAGCGTTCCCCAGACCAGAGCCCAGCGGGTGAACATTTCGGGAAAAATGACCGGCCAGTTGTAGCTCCGCATGCCGAAATAAAAGACGATATGGATCAGCGTATATACCAATGCCGTGACTCCGATCATGCGCCGCGCGTCGACGAGCGCCGGCCAGCGCAATACCCTAATCGCCGGCGTGACCGCCAATGCCGCCAATAAAACCACCGTCGCCCAGACACCGGACCAATAGGTCAGGCTGTTATAGCCCATGGGAACAGTTTGGTAATCGCCATCCCAATACAGATAGATCGTGCGGACGGCCGGCGCGAGCACGAGCGCAAAGGCGCTCGCCTTGAGCCAGGAGAAGTTACGTTGACGGTCTTGCCAAGGCCAAATCAGCTTCACGTTGCGCCCTCCGCTCCAGGATATTTCCCTTCCAATCGTCAGAGCTTATTGCAAGCGGATGGCGCAATCCAGATGGATTAACGAACCTTTTCGGATGTGCGGATACCGGCCAGACGGCACCGGTGCATTGGTCGGATCGATGATCGGTTCAACCCCCATACAGCGAACCGTGTTGACGGTTGCCGGCCGGCCAGTCCGGACATGCGGTTGAAGTCGCCGCACTTTACTCTCCCTTAATTCATCCCAACCCCGGGCAGCCCCACGCACTTGTGAGACCGGCGCCCTTGTAAGACCGGAGCCCTCCACGCTATTGTGACAATCCGCTCCCTTGAGGATCGACCCGTTGGGCTTTGCCAGGCGACCAATTTTACAACGCGTGGCTGCCGTCGTCATGATGGCGGCATGGTTTGCCTTTGCGGTCCAGGGGATGTTTGTTGCCGTGTCGGAAGCCGCGACCGGCGATTCCAGCCACTACTATCTGGGCTTCGTTTTCGGCCACCCGCACGCCGAGGGTCATAGCCATGTCGTGACCCATCGCCATGCCGGCGGCATGGTTCACCAGCACGCGATCGATGACGACGACGATGACGCGCTTGCCAAACATGTCAGCCAGCCTGGCTCCGACATGGCGGTCGTTGTTTGCGTTCTGCCCTCCCCGAATGTCTCCGAGATTTTCGCGGTGGCGGGACGAAAGCTCGCGATGGCGATTCCCGACCACTTGTGGGTCGCCGAAATCGGCGGACTGAAACGCCCTCCTAGACCCCCCAGCATAACCTAGCCGCGCGTGGCTCCTGGCCGCGCCGGCGACGCCGTGCGGAAATAGGGTCATGCCATGTCATCGGAATTTTTCGGTCCGGCTTACCGCCGGAGTTTCGCGCGATTGCGCATCATTGCTCTCGCTCTGTTTGGGCTGGTGTTCATTGCAAACCTGATTGCAATGATCACCTTTTCCGCCGCGCACGAAGAGGGCGGAGACGCGGCTGCGGCAGGCGCGACACAACCCTGGCCGCACGTGACCGCGCAGTCGCAGCTTTATGAACTCCCGGCGTCGATGACGGCTGGTTCGGGAGAAAAGAAATGATCAACAGGGTTCTTTCCTTTTCCGTCCAGGCCCGTTGGCTCATTGTCTCCCTGACGGCCATCGTTGCCGCTTACGGCTCTTACGAATTGACGCGCCTGCCGCTCGATGCGCTTCCGGACATCACCAACAAACAGGTCATGATCAACTTTGCGGCGCCGGCACTTGGGCCGGAGGATGTGGAAAAGCGCATCGCCTTCCCGATTGAAACCGCAATCTCGGGTCTGGCCGGCGTCGAAAACACGCGGTCTTTCTCGCGCAATGGCTACGGCCAGGTAACCGCGATCTTCCGGGAAGACGCCAATCTGTATTTCATGCGCCAGCAGATCACTGAAAGGCTTGCCCAGGCCAAGCCCAATTTGCCTCCGGGCGTGGAACCGCAGCTGGGACCTGTATCCACGGGACTTGGCGAGGTTTTCATGTACAGCATTGAATACGCCGAACCCGGCGGAGATGGCACGATTATTCGCGATGGCGAACCGGGATTGCAGAGCGACGGTTCGTATTTGACCGATGACGGCGAACGCCTGACCGACGAGGTCGCGCGTCTGACCTATCTCCGGACTGTGCAGGATTGGATTCTAAGACCACAGCTAAAGACGGTTCCCGGCGTAGCCGACATTGACTCGCTCGGCGGCTACGAAAAGCAATATGTTGTTGAGCCGGACACAACCACACTGAGGGCCTATGGGCTTTCTTATTCGGACGTCGCAAAGGCATTGCAAGCCGCCAATCTCGCAGTCGGGGCGAATTACATCCAACGTAATGGCGAAGCTTACCTCGTGCGCGCGGACGCCCGCATCCACTCCATGGATGAGATAGGCCGCGCGGTTATCGCGACGCGCCGCAGCGTTCCCGTTACGGTAAATGATGTAGCGAAGGTCCGAATTGGAGGCAAATTCCGCACGGGTGCGGCGAGTAAGAATGGACGTGAAGTCGCGATCGGCACCGCGCTGATGCTGACGGGAGAAAACAGCCGGACGGTGGCAACATCGGTTCGCGAAAAATTTCTGGAAATTCGAAACAATCTGCCGCCTGGCATCGTCGCGAACGTGCTGCTCGATCGCTCGCAGCTCGTCAATGCCACGATCATAACCGTAGGAGAGAATCTTGCGATTGGCGCGCTCCTCGTGACCGCCACGCTGTTCTTTCTCCTCGGCAATGCCCGCGCCGCAATCATCGCGACTTTGATCATTCCGTTGTCGTTCCTCATGGCCGCAGCCGGAATGAATGCGATAGGGGTTCCGGCGAACCTGATGAGCCTCGGGGCTCTCGATTTTGGCCTCATCATCGATGGCGCCATTATCATCGTAGAAAACACACTCCGACGTATCGCCGAACGGCAGAAGCGGGAGGGAAGACCGGTCCGTCTCGATGAGCGGCTTGCCGAGGTGCTGGGAGCCTCCCAAGAGATGGTGCGCCCCACGGTGTATGGGCAGATCGTCATTTTCCTTGTGTTCGTACCCTGCCTCACGTTTCAGCGGGTGGAAGGAAAAATGTTCTCGCCAATGGTCATCACCCTGATGCTGGCTCTTGCTTCTGCGTTCTTGCTGTCTCTGACGTTCGTTCCCGCAATGGCAGCGATTCTCATTCGCGGGAAAGTCGCAGAAAGCGAGGTTTCCACGATTCGCGCGGCCAAGCATCTTTACGCACCGGCCCTGCGAAAGGCCCTTGCTCATCCTTTCGCCGTGGTTGCCGGCGGGGCTGTGACCTTCGGCACAGCAGTCATCATATTCTTTTCGCTAGGCCGCGCCTTCATCCCAACGCTTGACGAGATCAACGTAGATTTGGCCGCACTTCGTATCCCCTCCATTTCAATGGAGCAGTCGAAGAGCCTCGACTTCAAGGTCGAACGCGTGCTCCTTACGCTTCCGGAAGTCGATGTTGTGTTCTCAAAAGCGGGAACGGCCAACCTGATCTTCGACGCGATGCCATCTAATGCATCCGACAATTACGTGATGCTGAAACCGAAAGACCAGTGGCCCCCCGGGGTTCGTACAAAAGACGAGGTCCAGCAACGCATTCAGCAGGTAACGGCGCCCATCGTTGGAAACTTCTATGAGATGAGCCAGCCGATCCAGATGCGGTTTAACGAGCTCATCAGCGGGGCACGCAGCGAGGTGGCGGTTGCCATCTACGGCGACGATCTCAATTTGATGGGCGCGACAGCGAGACGAGTTGCAGCTGTGCTGGAAAAAATCCGCGGTGCCGTGGAACTCCATATCGCACAGACCCAGGGCTTCCCCAGCTTCGATATCAAATTTGACCGGAATGCCATCGCCCGTTACGGACTGACCATGGAGGATGTCGCCGACACCGTTGCGGCGGCACTCGGCGGCCGGCCCGTCGGCCTCCTGTTCAATGGCGACCGCCGTTTCCAGATCGTCGTGCGCGTGCCCGAGGTCCAGCGCAATGACGTCGAAGCATTGGGCGCGCTTCCCGTTATGCTGCCTGAGGTCAACGGCTCACCCCGTGGATCGGTGCCTTTGCGGCAGCTGGCGAGCTTCGGGTTTTCGGAAGGATTGAATGAGATCAGCCGGGATAATGGCAAACGGCGCATCTTTGTGGAGGCCAATGTGCGCGGCCGCGATATCGGGTCCTTCGTGGATGAGGCTCAATCGGCAATCGCCCGAGACGTGCAGCTCCCGCCAGGCTCGTGGCTCGAATGGGGCGGCCAATTCAAAAATCTTCAGCAGGCGGTTCGCCGGCTACAATTCGTCGTTCCGGTCTGCATGGTCTTGATTTTTGCCGCGCTGTACATGGCGCTTGGCAGTGTGCCGCTAGCTCTCACAGTATTTACCGCGGTGCCTCTGGCGGTGGCAGGTGGCGTATTTGCCATCGCGCTCCGCGGAATTCCGTTCTCAGTCTCAGCCGCAGTGGGCTTCATTGCTGTTTCCGGCGTCGCCGTTCTTAACGGGCTTGTCCTGATGACATCTATTCAGCGTCGATTGGACGGGGGTGAAGACGTCAATGGCGCGATCTTTAACGGCGCACTCGAACGGCTGCGGCCCGTCTTAATGACAGCTCTTGTTGCTTCGCTTGGTTTTGTGCCAATGGCGATTGCTACCGGTACCGGAGCTGAGGTTCAAAGACCGCTTGCCACCGTCGTGATTGGGGGACTTATCACGTCAACGGCGCTCACCCTGTTCTTGCTGCCGGCCGTTTGCGGACTTCTGCTGCGCCGCCTGGAAGTAGAGCGAGACAAACACTCCGCTAAAGATCAATCGACATCTCCGGGCCGGACTCCAGGTTTGCGGGCCGCAGAATAGCTATCTCGAAGTGCCTCTTCGTCTTTGCGCGTGTGATTGGGACGTATCGCTTGCGAGGCCAACAAAGGAGCAACCGCGGCATGATAGGTCGTTTGTCTCTATTGATCATAGCCCTGGCGACCGGCATTGCGGTCGCGGCCTTCGTGCCGGGAATATCGCAGTGGCTGCGCCTTGCCGTCGGTTTTTCTTCCGAACCAGCCGCAACGCCGCTCGAGCCTG
>Ga0209488_10000918_pt1 | contig 24966 bp, 27 predicted proteins | sample Rivendell_Oct201_8_FD_188349 | JGI IMG/M metagenome (GOLD analysis project Ga0209488, IMG submission 188349) | Vadose zone soil microbial communities from the Eel River Critical Zone Observatory, Northern California, USA -... | ecosystem: Environmental > Terrestrial > Soil > Vadose zone >...
TATCGTGCGCTGGCGGCGAAAGTCATGGAGAATCACAGGTAGGAGCACTGATGCCCACATTCAAGCGCGTTTCACTCGCCGGATCCGAAGAGCTGTTCCGGCCGACGCGGCCCCAGGTGGTCAGCGACACGGATGATGTCATCAAAGGTGCCGTCGACCGGCACGTCGAGATCAAAGAGATCGTCTACCGGACGCTGAACTTCACGCCGGACGAGATCGAGCTGCTGCTCGAGGCGATCCAGGTGGCCAAGTACCCGGACCGTCCTCGTGCGAAGCCCGCCCTCGACAAGTTCGACTACCTCGATTCGCTGCGCATCAAGATCCAGGGCGTCGGGAACGAGTAGCGCTCAGCGCCGCTTGTAACGCCGCCTCACGTAGCCATAAATCCAGAACAGGCACACGAGCGACAGGAGCACGGCAAACCCGACGGCGGCATAGCGCACCATGGCAGTACCTAGACTTTAGACATGCCGAAGCTCGCCATCGTCAAGGTCAGGCTGGACCACGAGGTCAACGGCTACGTGGTGTCCTGCGCCGGCACCAAAGAAGCGGTCGTCATCGACCCCGGGCTGCCCGTCGAGAAGATCGCCGAGCAGCTGAAGGGCTTGAAGGTCCGCCACATCGTCGCCACGCACTGCCACCCGGGCCACGTGGCCGGCAAGGATGACCTCAAAGAGCTGGTTGGAGGCGAGACCGCCCTTCATTCAGCCGACGCAAAGCAGTTCCTGCGCTCGGCGGATCGCTACCTGGTTGACGGTGACGAGCTCGAGTTCGGTGAGTTCAAGCTCACCGTGCTGCACACGCCGGGCCACACGCCCGGCAGCGTCTGTTTCGTAACCGCGAACCACGCCTTCGTCGGCGACACGCTCCTGGCGGGTGGCATCGGCAAACAGACGCCCGAAACCGACCTTCGCCGCCAGATGATGAGCATCGGGACCAAGCTGCTCCGCCTGCCGCTGTCCACCGCGCTTTACCCCGGCCACGGACCGGCGAGCAGCCTTGAGCGCGAGCTGGCGCAGAACCCGGTGTTCAGGGGTGTCGGCGCGCCGCGCTAGCTGGTGGCGGTGGCCAGGCTGAGCGAGATCTTCGTCACGCCAGAGCTTGCGTCAGCGCCGAGGATGCCCGCGAAGCTGGTGCTGCTTTTGCGATTGAAGATGGCCGAGAAAGCTCCGTTGGCGGAGCCGCTGAACTGGATGTTCCAGTCGCCCTGGCTCAGCTTGCTCGAATAGAAAGCTCGCACTTTGTCGATCCCGTCGAGCGTCTCCCACTCCATGCCCCACGTGGTCTGTCCATTGGCGCTGAACGTAGCCGCCGCCGTCAGGCGCGCTCCCGGATAGATCGGGACATCCGCCGGAAAGTTGGCCGGCATCGGGACGGCGGGGTCGAGCTTCGAAGAGCCGCTGGGAGAGGGCGAGGTTTTCGCGATCGGAGACGCCTGCCGCGAGCTGCTCGCCGTGTTCGACGAACCACCACCGCACGCGGCCAGCGCGAGCGCGATCAATAAGGCAGCGGAAAGCCGAGCTGAGAATTTCACCGTCCGCAAAGTGTGAGGCCTCGGCTTCATCGGAAGCGAGAGGGGCGCACCATCCGGCCGCCAGGCCGGCCGACTCGGTTCCCCTCACGCACCACGGCCTGCCCGCGCAGGAATACGTCTCTCACGGCAAAGCCGAATTCTTTTCCATCCAGGGCCCCGTGCCGCTGTCTGGACTTCATCAGAGAGGGGGTCACTCGTGTTGTCCCCTTCGGATCAACGACAACCAGGTCGGCGTCGAATCCAGGCGCGATCGCGCCTTTGGTTTCTTGCAAGCCTGCGAGCGCCGCCGGCCCTTCGCTCACCCACCGTGCGGCGAGCGACTCGTCACCAAGGCGCCTGGCCAGCTCGAGGCAGCTCACGTAAAGCGTCTGCACGCCGGGGCTGCCAGATGCAGCGTCCTCGAGGGCAAGCGACTTCTCTTCATCCGTGTGCGGCGCGTGATCCGTAGCCACGATCCTGATCACGCCATTCGCGGCGGCTTCGATCAGCGCGTCACGATCTGCCGCGGTGCGCACAGGAGGGAACATCTTCATCGATGTTCCGACCAGCTCGTAATCCTTCTCGGTGAGCCACAGGTATTGCGGACAGGTTTCGAGGGTCAGCGACGCGCCACTCTTTATCGCGTCTTCAGCTGCGCGCAGACCCAGCGCGCTTGACAGGTGCGCGACGTGCAGGTGAAGACCCGAGTCCTTCGCGATGGCGGCCGCGGCCGATATGGCCACAACCTCCGCCTCCGCGGGCCGCGATTCCAAAAGGTCGGAGTAGGTTTCGAGCGGACGCCTGAAGGCCGACAGCACGGTCGGGTCTTCGGCATGGATCGCCAGCGGAAGGCCAAGCTCCGCGATCAAGGGAGCGACTCTGGCCAGCGTTCCGTAGTCCGGCGGAGCCTCCAGGTCTGGATCGCCCACCTCGGGTGAATACAGAACCTGCTTACGGCTCAGGCTGAATGCGTAGCCGAGATAGGCCTTGAAGCCGATCACACCCGCCGCGGCGAGCGCTTCGAGCTGGTCGGGAGTCGAGCTCGACCTGATCAATCCCCACAGGCCGAAGTCGACACGTGCCTTCGCATGCGCAAGAGCTGCTTTGGCTTCCAGCACGCCGGCCGAGTCGACCGCCGGCACGGTGTTCGGCATGTCGATCACGGTGGTCACACCGCCCATCGCCGCGGCCCAGGTCAGGGTTCCGAAGTCCTCTTTGTCTGGAAAGCCGGGATCGCGGCTGTGCACGTGAACGTCGATCGCGCCCGGCAGCACATACATCCCATGCGCGTCGATAAGGGCTGCGCTTTCCGGAATCGGGCCGCCCGCCTCCACTCGTGTGATCACGCCATCGGTCACGTGAACGTCGGCTTCGCGAGGACCGTCCGGGCCGTGGACGGTGCCTCCTCTGATCAGCAGCTCAGTCAAGTTCGAGGTCTTGAACGCGGAAGAGCGGCGAGTAAGGAATGCCGGAGTTTTTTATGTTTTCCTCGCCTCCTTCCTCCCGATCGAGGACGACGACCAGGTGGATGACATCCGCGCCCGCGTCGCGCAAAACCTGGGCCGAACGCAGCGAATCGCCGCCAGTTGTCACCACGTCTTCGATGAGGGTGATGCGGTCCCCTGGCGAGAGGTGGCCTTCGATCTGCTTCGAGGTCCCATAACCCTTCGGTTCCTTGCGCACGAGGACCAGTGGAAGCCCGGTCTCGAGGGAGACGGCCCCGCCGAGCAGGACGGCGCCCAGCTCCGGCGCGGCGAGACGCTGTGTGTCCTTTGGAATGAGCGCAGCGAGATGCTTGCCCAGCCTGCGCAGCAGATCCGGCTGGGTCTCGAACAGGAACTTGTCGAAGTACCGATTCGACCTTTTGCCCGAGCGAAGAACGAAATCGCCTTTGAGATATGAGACCTTGACCAGGTCGCGCCCCAGAGTCTCGCGCTCCCCGATCACATCCTCAATCTAATGGATAGAAGCAAGCCGCCAGATGCTCCGCTCCGAACGACTCGAGGGGTGGCTCCTCCTCCGCACAGTGCTGGCGAGCACGCGGGCATCGTGTGCGGAAGCGGCAACCGGAAGGCGGATTCACCGGCGACGGGACGTCTCCCTGGAGGATGAGGCGCTCCCGGCCGCGCTCGATCAGGGGATCTGGAATCGGAATCGCTGATAGCAGAGAGCCCGTGTACGGATGGCGCGGGCGGCGGTACAGCTGCTGGCCTGGCGCAATCTCCATGATCTTGCCCAGGTACATGACCGCGATCCGGTTGGAGATGTGCTTCACGACCGACAGGTCGTGAGCGATGAACAGGTACGTCAGGTCGAACTTGGACTGCAGACGCTCGAGCAGGTTGATGATCTGTGCCTGGATCGAGACATCGAGCGCTGAGATGGGCTCGTCGCAAACGATGAACGTCGGGTCTACCGCGAGCGCGCGGGCGATGCCGATTCTCTGTCGCTGGCCCCCGGAGAACTCGTGTGGGTAGCGATCCGCGAACTGTGGGTTCATCCCGACCACGTTGAGCAGCTCGTAGATCCTGTTCTGCCGCTCCCTGCCCTTGGCCAGGCCGTGGATGTCAATCGGCTCACCGACGATGTCGCCCACCGTTTGCCGCGGGTCGAGCGACGCATAAGGATCCTGAAAGATCATCGCCATCTCGCGGCGCCTCGCCCTCAGCGCCTCACCTCGAAGTTTGGTGATGTCCTCACCCTTGAACTTGATCGTGCCGTCGGTTGGCTCGTAAAGGCGCATCACGGTCCGGCCGAGCGTAGATTTCCCACAGCCAGATTCTCCGACCAGCCCGAGCGTCTCGCCCTTCATGATCTCGAGATCGACGCCGTCCACCGCATGTACTTGGGCGACCGTGCGCTCCATGACCCCGGATGCAATCGGAAACCATTTCTTCAGCCCATGCACCGATAGGAGCGGTTCGCTCGATGTCCAGGCTTTCGTCAAAGGGGCGCGGGCGGTCTCAGGCATCTTTCAGCTCCGTGCCCGCCTGCGTGACCCAACACGCGGCGAGTTGCGTTTCTCCGACCCGATTCAGTGCGGGCGTGTCACGCGAACACCGCTCGATTCTGAATGGGCAGCGCGGCTGGAAGGCGCACCCTGGGGGGAGGTCGATGAGATTCGGCGGCAGTCCCTCAATCGGCTTGAGGGGTTCATGACGCTCGGCATCAAGGCGCGGTATCGAGCGCAATAACGACCAGGTGTATGGATGCTTCGGGTGCGCGAATACGTCCACGGTGGGGCCGGACTCGACCACCTTCCCTGCGTACATCACCATCACGCGCTCGCACATCCCAGCCACAACTCCCAGGTTGTGGGTGATGAGGATGGTCGCGGTTCCGAACTCCCGATTGACGGTGCGCAGGAGGTCGAGGATCTGGGCCTGGATCGTGACGTCGAGCGCAGTCGTCGGCTCGTCGGCGATCAGTACCTGGGGCGTTGTGGTCAGGCCCATCGCGATCATCGCCCGCTGGCGCATGCCCCCAGAGAACTGGTGCGGGTAGTTCTTGGCACGTTCGGCGGGTGACGGGATGCCGACCCTGCCGAGCATCGCCACCGCGCCCGCGAGCGCTTTGACGAAATCAACACCTCGGTGCAATCGCAGTGGCTCCGCCACCTGCCAGCCAGCCCTGAAGACAGGGTTCAAGGAAGTCATCGGGTCCTGGAAGATCATCGCGATCTGCTGGCCGCGGACTTCTCGCATCTCTGCCTCGGAAGCCTTGGTCAGATCGTTGCCCTTGAAAAGGACCTTGCCTCCGACAATCCGGCCAGGCCGCTGCAGCCCCATGATGCTCATCGCGGTGACCGACTTGCCGCAACCGGACTCGCCCACGATGCCCAGCGTCTCTCCCGCGTCCAGATGAAAGGAGACCCCGTCGACCGCCTTGACGTTCCCGTCCTTGGTGGCGAAGACGGTGCGGAGGTCCTGTACCTCCAGGAGGGTCTGAGTCATCGGCCGGCTATTTCAGCCGCGGGTCGAAAGCGTCGCGGACGGCGTTACCGAAGAGGTTCGCGGCCAGGACGGTCACGAAGATGGTGATCCCCGGGAAATACACCAGCCACACCGAATGGAAAAAGTAGCTCTGGGAGTTGGTGAGCATGTTGCCCCAGCTCGCCGTGGGCGGCTGAATGCCAAGGCCGAGAAAGTCGAGTGCTGCCTCGATCAGGATGATCTGGCCCACGCCCAGGCTGGCCGCCACTATCAGCACCGGCAGCACGTTGGGCAGCAGGTGCCGCACGATCAAGCGACCATCGCGAGCTCCGATCGATTGCGTGGCGAGAATGAAGTCGCGTTGCTTCACGGACAGCACCTCGCCACGCACCAGGCGCGCGACCCCGCCCCAGCCGACCGAAGCGATGATGGCGGCGAGCGTGATCGGGGTAGGCCTGAACAGGATCGCCATCAGGATGAAAAGGAAGATGGCCGGGAAGGCCAGCACCACGTCGACGAATCTCATCAGGAGGTCATCGATCCAGCGTCCGTAGAACCCGGCCGCCAAGCCGACGGTCGTTCCGAGCGTGAGCGATAGGGCGACCGTCAGAAGAGCCACGCCCAACGTAACCCGGCCGCCGTAAATGAGCCGCGTCAGCGTGTCGCGGCCGAGTTCGTCGGTGCCGAGAAGGTGGGGATGGCCTGGCGGTTGGAAGGTGTTATCGAGGTCGAGCCGGAAGGGCTCGTAATGGGTCAGAAATTGCGTGAAGAGCGGAGCAGCGATCGCTATCAGCGCCAGGACCAAGATCAGCGAGCCGCAAACAATTCCTATGCGGTTTGACCGCAGCCGCTCCCAGGACTCGTTCCAGTAGCTCTGCGCCGGGCGCCGGGATTCGCCCTCAAAGGCCGGCGACGGCAGCTCGCGCTCGACTGCGTGCCCTGGATCAATCATGCGTATCGAATGCGTGGATCGAGGGCCGCATACAGCACGTCAGCGAGGAGATTGCCGGCGACGACCAACAGCGTTGCGAAGAAGGTCACGCCCATCACCGTGGAGTAGTCGTACTGCAGCGCTCGCTCAAAAGCCAGCCTGCCGATGCCGGGCCATCCGAAGACGACCTCGACCACGAGCCCTCCACTGACGAGGCCCGGCAGCTCGAGGCCGACCAGCGTGATCAGCGGGATCAGCGCGTTGCGCAGGCCGTGCAGGTAAACGACGCGTCGCTCGCTCATGCCCTTGGCCCTCGCGGTCCGGATGTAGTCCTGCGACAGCACCTCGAGCATGCTCGATCGCGTGAAGCGCGACCACACCGACAGGTAGAAAAAGGCAAGCACGGTGGCCGGCATGATCAGATGAACGAGCCGGTCCAGAAGGTCACCGCCGTTGAGCGGGCTGGCGGCCCCGCTTGAAGGCAGCCAGGGCAGGCCGTGCTGCTCGAAGGTGACAGAGAAGACGAGGATCAGCAGCAGGCCCATCCAGAACTGCGGGACCGCGAACCCCGCCACCGACACGACGGTCAGGGCGTGGTCTGTCTTGCTCCCGCGACGCAGGGCGCCGACGATGCCGAGCGGGATGGAGATGAGAACACCGACGACGATCGCAGTGCCAGTGAGCTCGAGCGTGTTCGGCAGCCGGTCGAGGATGTGGCTCATGACCGGGCTGCCGTCGATCATGGAGCGACCGAAGTCGCCATGGATCACGTTCCAGATCCAGCTGAGGTACCACATGTAGAAGGGCTGGTCCAGCCCAAGGTTCGTCCTGAGGCGCGCGATGTCCTCGGGACGCAACGCGGGGTTGAGATCGATGCCCGGCACGTAAGTGCCCCTGGTGCGGTCCATGAGCACGAGCGTGATCAGCGTCACGCCGAGGACGACGACGATCGACGCGAGGAACCGCCGGACCACGTACTTGGCCAGCATCCGACTACAAACCTAGTCCAGCGGTCCCCGCTACTCCTTAAGCCCTCCTACTTACCGTCCGTCACCCAGACGTCTTTCATCCACGGCCGAGCCCCGAACTGATTGAACGGCCCGAAATCGGCGCCCCGCACACGCTTGCTCACACCGTAGATACCCGTGTTGAACAGGATGATCGGGGACGGCACCTCGTCCGACATGATGTCCTGGAACTGGGAGTAGAGCTGCTTGCGCTTGTTCTTGTCCAGGGTGCCGATCGCCTGGTCCAGGATGCTGTCGACCTGGGCGTTCTTGAAGCCGGCGCCGTTGAACCCGCCTGCCGCCGTGTTGCGCGAGTGGAAGAGCGGCGCCTCGTCAGGGTCGATGGTCCAGTTGAACCCGACCAGGAAGACATCGAACGTGCGGATGCTCACAATCTGGCTGACGAGCTGCGGGAACTGGATCAGCTTCGGCGTCGCGTCGACGCCGATATCCTTCCAGGACTGCTGCATGACCGTCAGCATGCTCTCGCGCTGCTTGTTGCCCGCGTTGGTGATCATCTCGAACTGGAGCTTGACACCGCCCTTGGCCCTGATCCCGTCCGATCCCTTGGCCCAGCCGGCGCCATCCAGCAGCGACTCAGCCTTGGCCTTGTCGAACTTATAAAGGACCTGCGGTTTTTCCTTGTAAGCCCACGAGGTCGGCGGCTCGACCGAGTTGGCCACCGAGCCGTGGCCAAAGAAGACGGCTGTCACGATCTTCTGCCGGTCGAGCGCGTAGAGCAGCGCCTGGCGCACAGCCTTCTCGCCGAAGAGCTTGCCGCCCAGCTTGGCCGGGTCGAGGTTGTACGCGTAGAAGGTGAAGTTCGGGACCGGAAACTCGCTCATGACCACGTTGTCGGCCGTCTTGAGGGAATCGAACTGGGAGGGGTCGACGGGGCCAATGTCGATCTCGCCAGTCTTGAGCTGGTTGGTCACCGCAACCGAGTCCGGAAGGACCTTGTAGACGTACGAGTCGAGATTCGGAGCCCCCGCCCAGTAGCTGTCGTTGCGGGCTAGCGTGACCTGCTGTCCCTTGTCCCACTTGACAAACTTGAAGGGGCCGTTGACCACGGAGGGTGCGGTGTTGAAATCTGCGGTGTTGATCTCCTTCGCCGACATGTTCCCGAGCACGTGCTTCGGCAAGATGCCGTATTCCGCGTGGCTGCCGAGGAACGGGGCGAAGACCTCCGTCGTCTTGATCACGACCGTCTGAGGGTCTGGCGCAGTCATGCTGCCGATGTACTTTGAGAGGTCGCCGCGGCGCGGCGACGAAACATCTGCGTACTTGGGGTCATAGGCCAGCGCGTAAGTGAAGATGACGTCGTCGGCGGTCAGCGCTTGACCATCCGACCACTTCACGTTGGGGCGCAGCTTGAAGGTATAGGTCAGCCCGTCGGACGAGATGGTCGGCACGCCCTGGGCGATCGCACCAATGAGATCTCCGTTCTTCTTGACGTTCAGCAGGCCATCGAACATCAGGCCGATCACCTGGTTGCTGGCCGTGTCGCTGCTGAGCATGGAGTTGAGGGTCCGGATATCGGAGAAGTTGCCCTCGATTACGTGGCCGCCCTTCTTCGGCGTCTCGCTCGTCTGGGTGGTGCCGCCGGCGCACGCCTCGAGGAACTCCAGGCCGCCGGCCATGAAGGCGAGGTAAGCGGCGGCGCCGCCGGTTCGTTTGAGGAAATCTCTACGGGACCACTTGTCCAGGAACCGCTCAAACTGCTCGAAATCCCTGTCTTCCCCGCTTCTGACTCGACCCATCTGACCCGCCCTCCAGCTAGGCCCCGGCCACCCCAGCCGGTGTCCCCAAGCTCACCGGCCATCATATGTGGAGAGGCAACTATGGTCAAAAAACGAGATGTGAAGCCGTCCACGGTCGCGTTGGGCCTTGCAAGAGTCGTCATCCACCTCCCGGAGAGCGGTTCGCTGAAGGCCAAGCGCCAGGTCGTCAGCGGCCTGCTGCGCCGCGTTCGCTCGGAATTCCAGGTCGCCGCCGCCGAGGTCGGCGAGAGAGACCTCTGGCAGCTCGCGGAGCTCGCCATCGCGTGCGTGAGCGCCGACAGCCGCCACGTTGACGAGGTTCTTGCGGCCGCCCTTTCCTACATCGAGGCCCATAGCGATGGCGCGCGCATCACAGACGTGTCGACGGAGCTGGTCCGCCTGTGAAAACGATCGACTCCCTCGTCGATGAATTTGAAGCGACCCAGCCGTTCAAGCTCGATTCGTTCCAGCGCGAGGCGATCGACAAGCTGGAGCGAGGTCGAGGTGGCGTGCTCGTCAGCGCGCCGACCTCCAGCGGCAAGACGATCGTCGCCGAGTATGCGATCTTTCGCGCCCTCCAGGAGGGCGGGAAGGTGCTCTACACGACGCCGCTCAAGGCGCTGAGCAACCAGAAGTACCACGACTTCGTCCGCCAGTACGGTGACTCGACCGTCGGACTGGTCACTGGAGAGAACACGATCAACGACGACGCACCGGTGGTCGTCATGACCACCGAGATCCTTCGCAACCTGATCTACGAGGATCCGAAAAGGCTCGACCTCGTCCAGTACGTGGTCCTCGACGAGGTCCACTACATCGACGACTTCCCGCGCGGCTCGGTGTGGGAGGAGATCGTCATCCAGGCTCCGCGGACGATCAAGCTCGTCGGCCTGTCGGCCACCATCGGCAACTACAGAGAGATCGCCGACTGGATGGCCGAGAACCGCGGCGGGATGGAAACGGTCTTCCACGACGTCAGGCCGGTCGAGCTGAAGATGTGGCTGGCGATCAACAACCACTTCTTGCCCCTGTTCAAGGGCGACGGCGGAATCGACCAGCGGACGTGGACCAAGGCGGCCCAGGAAGAAGAGGCCTCATACCGGATCGGCCAGTACCGCCATTTGCCTTCGAATGACCTGCTGCACGTCGTGCCCGAGCTGCGCAGCCTCGACATGCTGCCGGCGATCTACTTCATCTTCTCCAGGCGCGGCTGCCGTGAGGCTCTCAAGCGCTGCTCCTACCACGAGATCGACCTCACCACCGCGGCCGAGAAAGAGGCCATCGACCGCGTCGCGGCAGAGCGCTTACAGGGCCTGAAGGACAAAGACGAGGAGGCGTTGTTCCGCCGCATGGTGGATGCGCGGCTGCTGCGCCGCGGGCTGGCCGAGCACCACGCCGGCCTCCTGCCGTACCACAAGGAGATGGTCGAAGAGCTGTTTCAGCGCGGCCTCATCAAAGTCGTATTCGCGACTGAAACGCTTTCGCTCGGCATCAACATGCCCGCGCGAGGAGTAGTCGTGTCGTCCTTCACCAAGTTCGACGGAGTCAACTTCTCCAACCTCACGACTGGCGAGCTGACGCAGCTGATGGGACGCGCGGGACGCCGCGGCATCGACGTGATCGGCCACGGCGTGATCCTCAAGGAGTCGGACGTCGAGGTCGGAACCATCTACGAGGTCGCGATGGGTCCGACGCTCGTTGTCGAATCCAAGTTCCTGCCCAGCTACAACATGGCGCTCAACCTCATGCGCGTCTACACGCCGGAGGAGGCCGAGGGCCTGATGCAGCGTTCGTTTGGCCAGTTCCAGAAGCGGCTTGCCGCGGAACAAACGAAGGAGCGCCTGGTCAATGTTCGGCAGCAGCTTGATGACATCCGCCGGATGTGGGACGACCCCGAGGTGTCGATCGATGATGTGGCCCAGTACTTCAAGCTCGAGGACCGCAGGCGCGCTATCCGAATCGAGCTCAAGCGGCTGCGGCGTGAGGGCGCCGCCGAGCGGCGAGGGCGCCGCGGCCAGAGGCGCACACGCGCCATTACCCCATCAGGTCGCATGATCCAGCGGCTTGAGGTGGAGGCGAAGGGCCTGCTGGACCGGCAGCGCAAGCTCAAGGTGGTGCGCTCCCCGCGCTTTGGCGAGCTGATCCAGCGGTACGCCGAGATCCGAACGCTGCAGAAAGAGCTCGATGCGGGGTCGCGCGAGGTCACCGGCCAGATGGACGAGTACCCGCGGAAGCTGCGCCGCCTTTGCAAGATCCTCACCGAGTCGGGCTTCCTGGCGCACGACAAGCCGACCGACAAGGGACTGTTCGCGGCGCGCGTGTACGGCGAGAACACGATCCTGGTCGCCGAGGCGGTGTGGCTTGGATGGTTCGAGGGCCTGGCTCCTGAAGAGGTTTGCGCGGTGCTTGTGATGCTTGCCGCGGAGGATAGGGATCGCGGCGGCAGAGGTCGCCAGGAGCGCGGTCCGCGCCGCTACCCGACTCCGGCGATCGCGCAGACGGCGCGGCTGATCCGATCGCTGTACTTCCGTTTCGCGGACATGGAGAGCGACCTCGACGAGCCCAACCTGCGCACCCCCTCTCACGACTACATCGATTTCGCCTACCGGTGGTCCGCCGGCGAGCCCCTCGACCAGATCCCTCTCCCGGCCAACATCGACATCGGCGACGCGATCAAAGCGATGAAGGGCCTGTACTCGCTGCTTCGACAGCTGGAGTGGGCGCTGCGCGTGGCGAAGTCACCACTGAAGGACACCGTCTCGCAAGCCGTGGTGCAGATGGAGCGCGACGTGATCAAACGGACGTACTGAGAAGATATGAGGGAAACCATTGCGGGACGGCATGGCGAAGCCGGGCCTGTCTGCCACGCACGATCTCCGGCATAGACTGAATCGAAAGATGGCAGGTAAGAAGCGACGGGTTCTGGTCACCGGCGTGGCCCGGTGGTGGGGCGCGCTCCTCGTCCAGCGACTGGTCGAAGACCCCGACGTGGCCGAGGTCATCGGCATCGACGTCCGGGAGCCGCGTTACGACCTGGGACGCGCCGACTATCTCAAGCTCGACATCCGCCACTCGCTGATCGGAAAGCTCGTCCGAGCGGTTGGCATCGACACCGTCGTCCACACGCTGATCCGCATCGACTCATTTGACATGGATCCGCGCCGTGCCCACGAGATGAACGTGATCGGCACATTGAATTTGCTCGCCGGGTGCGCGGGCGAGGGCAGTCCCGTCAGGCGTTTCGTCCTCAAGTCGTCGGGGCACGTCTACGGCTCGCGGTTCGATCTGCCCGCGGCGTTGCGCGAAGACCATCGGCTGGACAGCAACTCGCGTCATCAGTTCGTGCGCGACATCGTCGAGGTCGAGTCGTATGTCAGCGACTTCGCGCTGCGCAACAAGGACATCTCGACATTGGTGCTTCGCTTTGCCAACAGCCTCAACCCGGAGGAGCCTCAGCCCCTCGCTCGATACCTGGACCTCGAAGTTGTGCCGACCGTCGCGGGCTACGATCCGTCGCTCCAGCTGATCCATCGCGACGACTGCGTCGAGGCGATGGCTCTGGCGACCAAGCGAGGGCCGGCCGGCGCCTACAACATCGCCTCGCCGGGACCTGAGCCGCTGTCCAGGCTGCTCGACTCGGCGGGCAAGCTGCATGCGCCACTGCTCCCGCCGATCGGGCTCGAGCTGGCCGCGTTCGCCGTCCGCAAAGCTGGGGTCGCCTTTCTATCGCCTCAGCTCCTTGACCTGCTCCGGTGGGGCCGCTCACTTTCGATGGCCAAAGCGGCGCGCGAGCTGGGCTTCCGCGCCGCCCGAGACACGCGCGCGTCATTCGAGGACTTCATCCAGCAGCGCCGCGTCCTGCGTTACGCGCCCGACCGCCACGCGTACCAGTACGAGAAGGAGCTCGAGGACTTCATCCACACCCGCCAGCTGGCGTCGGAGAACGGCGATGGCGAGACGGACGGGGCGTTGGCGCCGGTCGGAAAGGACGCTAAGGCTCCCCCCCGCCCCCATCGATCACGATCACTTCCCCGTTGATGTAGCTGGCGGCGTCTGACACCAGGAACGCCACCGCACTGGCGATCTCGTCGGGCACGCCGATTCTGCCCATCGGATTGGAGGCCAGCACCCGTTCGAGGATGGTCTCGTTGCCCCACAGCGCTTCGGCGAAGCGGGTCTTGATCAGGCCCGGGGCGACCGCGTTGACGCGGACGTTGTGGCCCAGCTCGCGGGCGAGCTGCCGCGTGAGCATGATCACGCCTGCCTTCGTCACGTTGTAGACCCCGAGGCCAGGGCTGGGCCGCAGGCCGCCGACGCTGGCGACGTTGACGATCGTCCCGCCGTGCGACTCCATCCAGGCTTCGTAGACGAGCTTGGTCAGGATGAAGAGCCCGCGCAGGTTGACCTCAAACGTCTTGTCCCAGGCGGCCATCTCGGCGCCGAGCACCGGTCCGACGTACGGGTTGGTGGCTGCGTTGTTGACCAGGATGTCGATGTGTGAGTGGCGCTCCATCACCGACTTCACAAGCCGCTCGAGATCTTCTTGGCGGCCGGCGTGCGCGGCGACCGGCCACGCGCGTTCAGGGTAGATCGCGTTGATCCGCGCGGCCTCTTCGTCCAGGTCCGCCTGCTTGCGGCTGGAGAGAACGACCTGGGCGCCCTGCTCAGCGAGAGCCTCGGCGATCGCGCTGCCGATCCCGCGGCTCGCCCCGGTGACCAGCGCGACTCGCCCGGTCAGGTCGAATCTGGAGCCTTCGGGCACGGCTGATACGATAGCCCGACCCATGGCAGTCTCGGGGAAGGCCGCCGAGGACATCCTCGAACGGATCTTTCAGCCCACCACCAAACCAAGCGCTCGGGACCAGGCCGAAGAGACCTTGCGGCACCCCAAGCGGCTGGTTTATGTCGCCATGTCGAACAAGGTTTTTTACTGGCGGGCACACATCCAGAAGTTCGTTCTTGACTCCGGAATGGTTCCGGTCAGCCCTTTCATGCTCTTCGATTACTACCTGATGCACACCGTGTCGAAGGACGTCGTGCGCGAAGCCATGAACAACCTCCTCGCGCGCTGCGATGAGGTCTGGGTCTTCGGACGGATCTCGCTCGGCGTGAAAGTCCAGGTCGGAATCGCCAAGCGAATGAACAAGGCGGTGCGCTACTTCGACATCGGAGACCTGCCCGTCGCTGTCATGCCGATCACAGAAGAAACGGCACAAGAAGAGCTGAAAGACTAGGTTTGGCGAATCCCCTCCCCGCAGGGGGAGGGTTGGGGCGGGGCGCCGGGGCTATGCCTTCACCACCCGCCGGTACCACGCCTCGGGGTGCGCCAGCTCCTCGAGTCGCGGCATGTTCACTTCACTCTTCCAGGCCAAATTCAGGACAGTCATCCCGTGCTGATCGAAGATTGCCCGGCAGAAAGCCTCACCACGCTGATACTGCTGCAGCTTTAAGTCGAGGCCGGTGAGCTTCCAGATCAAGACCTCCAGCGGGCTCTTGCCCGAGCTCCGATCGCGGTAAGCCTTCTCGAGCCGCTCAAATCCGGGCAGCAGCCTGGATCCGAGCTCGTTCATGACGAGGTTGCTGTACCCCTCGATCACCGACATGGTGCCCTGGACCTGACGCATCACCCTCCACTGCGCCGGCAGGATGCCCGCGAACGCCGCGATCCGAGTCACAGGAGCGCCCTGTTTCGTCACCGACTCGAGGAGCACCCGCATGGAGCCCTCCATGTGTGGCCGCAGCCATGGATGGGCCGCGAACTGCCAGGCATGCGTCATCTCGTGGAGGATCAACCAGCGACGGAGATCCTGGCCGGGCAGGTCGGCGCGCCGCGCCCATTCCTCGACGTTCGTCTCCACCAGGTAAAGGCCTTCGCCACCGACTGGTTCGGCGCCGAGTAGTTGGGGGTCGTACTGGCCAAGAACCCGCCGCCCGATGAAGGACAGCATGAACGCGACATAGTGGTCGACGCCGGAGCGCCCAACTTCCACCAGCAGGGAGTTCGGCACACGTCCGGTCTCGAGCACAGGATCGATGACCCTTCGCAGGATGCTGAGGTTCAGATCGAGCCAGCCGACGCGATCCAGGGCTTCGAACTTCGGCAGCGTCGCGCTCTTCGGCAGACCGCCGACGAAGTCGAGCATCGGTTTCTCCAGCTGCCCAGCCATCGAGCGATAGCCCTGCGCAGCGGAGGCAAGCGCGGCCGGATCGATCGAGGTCGTGTCGAACCGCGCGGCGGCCGCGCGACGGACCTGCTGCCAATCGACCAGAACCGCGGTACCGCCGCGCGGCCGCACGGCCTCAGCCACGGCAGCCGTCGCCAGACCTACCAGCACGCCATAGATGGCGGCTCTTCCAACAGATCTCCTCATCCCCGCCACATTAGAGAAACGCGGCGAAGCGGCGTTAGACGCCTAGTAGATGTAAGGCCAGCTCCGGTTGCGCTTGAAAACGACCTTGCAGCCGTCACAGCGGAAGACGATCTGGAGGTGGCGCCTCCCGATCGCAGCCGAGTCGCGCCCGCACACTGGGCAGGATGCTGTTTCCATCTGAAAAGGAGCCGGCAGGGGTTCGACCTTGATCTCTAAGCGTCTTCTCTTCTTTGACATATACCTTCCATCAACCCGGAACCGGGGTTATTCAGACGTCGAGCTGCGACACGTCCAGGTTTTTCAAGCCATCCGGTGGTTCGACACCCGCGTTGTGGAGGCGCTTGAGCAGCGCCAGGATGTAGCGAACGCCGGCGAGATTGACGTGATGCTCGCGGGTGAGCGTCTGGATGGCTTGCAGCTTCATCACGTCGCGACGCGAGTAGCGCCGGCGATTGGTCACGGTTCGCTTCGGTTGCACCATGCTCAGGTGCTCGTACATCATCAAAGTTCGAGGGTGCACCTCGAGGATCTCGGATGCCACGCTGAGCGTGAAGATTGGCTTGTCGAGATCGATCCCATTTGCCTGTGAGGGTGCCGCGGCCGCGGCCGTGACGGGTTCGCGTTGCCTGAGCTTCATTTCTTTCTTGGTGGGCGGGATTATATGGTTTAAGCGACTGCGGGCCTAACTTTGGGTGACAGGGACGGTTGCAGATTCGCTGTCATTCTGAATCCGAATTCGCCGCGCGGCAAAGTATTGTTGTTAAGCATTAAAGAAGAAGCGTGTGCGATCGCGCTCTACATATAGTTACAGCCAGTGCCCGGACTGCTGAGCTTGCTGCTGGTCAGCTTCTCCGTCGGACTCAGCAACTTCGCCGGGGCGATCGGCATCGGCCTCAGCGGAATCGACACCCGGACGAGGATCAGGGTGGGCCTTGCCTTCGGCTTCTTCGAGGCGGTGATGCCGCTGATCGGGCTGCTGATCGGGCAGGCGGCCGCGGCCTACATCGGACATCACCTGACGAGCTATGTCGCGGGCGGCATCCTCATCCTCACCGGCGCCTACACGATCTGGCAGGGATGGGGACTGGAGAAAAAGGAGAAGCCCGCCGGAGACCGCAGCCTGATCATCACCGCACTGGCGCTGAGCATCGACAACCTTGCGGTTGGCTTTGCCCTGGCCGTCTATCACATCCAGATCGTGCTGGCGGCGGCGGTCATGGCCGTGGTCAGCGTCGTCATGTCCTTGATCGGCCTTGAGCTGGGAAGCCGACTCGGTACGCGCGTCGAGGGGTTGAGCGAGGAGATCGGCGGCAGCGTGCTGATCCTGGTCGGCATCGCGATCGCGGTCGGCCTGCTCGGCTGAGGCGCGGCGAACCTACGATTACCGCGTGAGTGACGTACCGGAGCTCGAACAGGTTCTCGTCGCGATCGGCGGACACGTGGCGACGGTCACCTTGAACCGGCCCGAGCAGCGCAACCCGCTTTCCTCCACGATGCTGCGCGACCTCGCCACCGCGTTTCGCTGGTGCCAGCACGAGCCCGAGGTTCGCGTCGTCGTGCTCACCGGCGCCGGCGACCGCGCCTTTTGCGCGGGGGCGGACCTGACCGGCTTCGACGGAGGCATGTCCGACCTGGAGCGGCATCGCAGTCGCGAACTCTTCGTCGACCTCTTCACCCTGATGTCCAGCCTCGGAAAGCCGATCGTCGGCCGCATCAACGGTCACGCGCTCGCCGGAGGCTTTGGTCTGGCCTGTGCGTGCGACCTCGTGGTGTCGACTGACACCGCCACGTTCGGCCTTCCAGAGATCAACGTTGGGATCTGGCCGATGATGATCCAGGCCATCCTCTCGCGCAACCTGCCGCGCAAGATTCTGCTCGAGATGGAGATGCTCGGTGACCGCTGGACCGCGACTCAGATGGAAGGCTTTGGCGCCATCAACAGGGTCGTGCCACACGACCAGCTCGACGGCGCGGTCAAAGAGTTCACCGACAAGCTCGCTAAGAAGTCACCAGTGGCGATGCGACTCGGTCGCGACTCGTTCTACCGGCACCAGGACATGGAGTTCCACGCGGCTCTCCACTACCTGCACAGTCAGTTCACGCTGATCACGCTGACCGAGGATTCGAAGGAAGGCATCAAGGCCTTCTTCGAAAAACGCGAGCCGGATTTCAAAGGCCGGTGAGCGATCCGCGAAATCGCGAGCTGCGCGAGCGGGCGCTCAAGGGTGGCACCCGCTATCTGCCCAAGCTCCGAGAGCAGCACAAGCTCACAGCGCGAGAGCGGCTCGACCTTCTGCTGGACAAGGGCTCTTTCATCGAAGACGGCCTTTTCGCCAATGTCCTGGCGGACGAGCTGCCCGCGGACGGAGTGGTGACCGGGCTCGGCACGATCGAAGGCCGCCAGGTTGCTGTGATGGCTAACGACCCCACGGTCAAAGCCGGCAGCTGGGGCGCACGCACAGTGGAAAAGATCGTGCGCATCCAGGAGGTGGCCGCGCGAATTCGAGTGCCGCTCTTCTATCTGGTCGACTCGGCCGGCGCCCGCATCACCGACCAGATCGACATGTTCCCCGGCCGCCGCCACGCCGGACGCATCTTCTTCAACGAGGTCCAGCTGTCCGGCCTCGTGCCGCAGATCTGCCTCCTGCTGGGACCGTCCGCCGCAGGCGGCGCATACATCCCCGCCTTCTGCGACGTCGTGATCATGGTTGAGGGGAACGCATCGATGTACCTCGGATCACCGCGCATGGTCGAGGTGGTGGTCGGCGAGAAGGTGAGCCTGGAAGAGCTCGGCGGCGCGCGCATGCACTGCACCGAGAGCGGCTGCGGCGATGCATTGGTGATGGACGATAAGGGCGCGATCGAGTTTGCGCGCGCTTACTTCGCTTACATGCCGCAGCGAAGCGGGGAGAAGCCTGCTGCCGCCGTTGCAAAGCCCCCACGCGCATCCGCGAAACCGCTCGGCGAGCTCATCCCCGCCGAAGCCAACCGCGGCTACGACATGCGCAAGCTGATCGAAGGCATCATCGACGAGGGCAGCTGGCTCGAGATCAAAAAGCTGTTCGCGAAGGAGCTGCTCACCGGCTTCGCCCGACTGGCCGGCCAGCCTGTTGGCATCCTCGCCAACCAGCCAATGCAGAAGGGCGGGGTGCTGTTCAACGACTCGGCGGACAAAGCGGCGCGGTTCATCTGGCTGTGCGACGCATTCGAGATTCCGCTGCTCTTTCTGGCCGACGTACCCGGTTTCATGATCGGCACCGACGTCGAGAAGCGGGGCATCATCAGGCACGGCGCGAAGATGATCAGCGCCGTCTCCGAGGCGACGGTGCCGAAGATCAGCGTGATCGTGCGCAAGGCTTACGGGGCGGGCCTTTACGCGATGGCCGGCCCGGCGTTCGACTCTGACTCGGTCATCGCGCTGCCCTCGGCGCAGATCGCGGTGATGGGTCCAGAGCCGGCGGTCAACGCGGTGTTCTTCAACAAGCTGGCGGACCTGCCCGAGAGCGAGCGAGCCGCGCGGCGCAAGGAGCTCGAGGACGAATACCGCGCGGATGTCGACCTCTACAAGCTCGCCTCGAACCTCATCGTCGATGACGTGGTCGAGCCAGAGGACCTGCGCGATGCCCTGATCGCCCGCTTCAAGGCCTACAGCACCCGGGCCTCAACCCGCTCGAACCGCAAGCACGGAGTCCCTCCGGTCTAGCTCCTCGGGAAAGGGACCGCGTAGCGCACGACGATCACATAGAACGTGACGCTGGCGCTGATCACCGCCAGATGGAACACTTCGTGGTAGCCGAACACGCGCGGCCATAATCGCGGGCGCCTGAATGCGTAAGCCGCCGCCCCCAGCGAGTACTGGATCCCACCGAAAGCGATCAGCAGCGCCGCTGCCCATCCCAGGGCGGTGGTCAGCGGCACGAGGGCGACGACCGCCACCCAACCCATCGCCAGGTAGAGAGCGGCAAGCAGCCGGCGCGGGATACGCAGGAACGGAGCGGCCCCCAGGACTCCCGCTGCGGCGCTGGTCCAGATCGCGACCAGGACGCCGATACGCCACCATCCGTCCAGCACGTTGAACATCAGCGGCGTATAGGTCGCCGCGATGAAGACGAAGATCGTGGCGTGGTCGGCGCGGCGCAGCCAATCCTTCACCCGCGTCGGCCAGTTGAAGATGTGATACGTCGCGCTCACCGAAAACAGAAGCACGAGCGCAGTTCCGTACACGACCATCGACACGAGCTTTGCCGGGTCATGGCGCGTGATCACGATCAGGGCAACTAGCCCGGCGATCGCGACGAGGGCGGCGGCCGCGTGCGACCATCCTCGGAGCAGAGGTTTGGCGAGCAGCGGGTCGGCGGGCTTCATGACAGCCGCATCCTACGGGGTCAGAGAAGTCGCGAAGCCACGAGCCCCAACGATAAGGTGACAACGCCCCACGACAGAGCTGAGAGAGCGCGCTCGAGAGGCCTTAGCAGCGTGGGACGGTCGAGAGCGACCTCTGAACCATCGATGAGGATCACCTCACCCGAGACCGATCTGCTCTTCCGCCTGAGCGTCCGCGCCGGTGTGCTCAGCATGCGCTGGGCGTAGGAGAGCGCATAACCGGCGGCTGCCGCCGCAAGCGCCGCCAGCGACAGGCGTCCGGTCTGGGCGAAGTAGGCCGTGAGCACTGGAAAGGCGCCCCAGGACAGCGCGAACCAAAAGTCTCCGTGGACTCGCCCCCGCAACAGCTCCAGGTTGTATGCGAACACGAAAAAGACACCGAGAGCGATGAAGGGCAGCAGCCACGGACCCACAACAAAAACGCCCGCCACCCCCAGGACGACTGCGCCGGCGAGGCCGATACCCGCCGCGGCCCACAGCAGGCCGGCCGGAAGCTTGGTCTGCAGAGGGCGACCCCTCAGCTCATCCAGGGCGTGGGCCGAAACGCCGACCGCGAGGAAGAACGCCAGGAGAGTTGCGACCAGTCGAACGATGCTCACCCTCGGCGCAAGGCCGGCACCGACGAGCACGTACGCAAGATGCCAGGCCGTGTAGGGCGGATGGAGCAGCGCCCACACATCACGGCGCCATCCCGTCGTTCGCGCGGCGTAGTACGCGGGCGCGAGCGTTTCAGTCACGACCTTTGGTCCCCCACATCACCAGCCCGCCGCCCAGGCTCATCACCCGGTATTCGACATTCACCATCCCGGCTGCCGTCCATGCGTCCACGATTCGATCGGCCGGCCAACGCTGGTAGTGGTTTTCGATGTTCGGGCCAAGGAAGCGGCCGACGTCCCACCATGCGCCGCCGCCAAGCAACCAACCGGCGACCGGCAGCACAGCGCGCGTGTAGGCGCGCCAGGCGGCAAGCCACGCGACGTTGGGCGGCACGTAGAAGTCGAGGCTTGCCATGTGCCCGCCGGGCCGGATCGCCCGCGCGAGCTCAGCGATCGTGGCCGCGGGTTCGGCGACGTAGCGGAGCAGGTACGTGAAGCTGACGGCGTCGAAAGTCTCCGACGCGAATGGAAGAGCCTCGGCCCGAGCCGGCTCGATGGAGATGCGACCGGCAAGGTTTGCCTCTTGAACCCGCTCCCGACCACGCTGCAGCATTGCGTCGCTGATGTCCACGGCAGTGATGCGAGCATCGGTTTTGCGAGCCAGGGCGATCGCGACCCCGGCGGTCCCGGTGGCGACATCGAGAATGCTTCGCGGGTGGTGCGGGCTGAGATGGCTCACCAGCTCCCGCCGCCATCGCCTGTTCTGCGCGAACGACAGCACCTCGGCCAGCGCGTCGTAGCGCGCCGGCAGGCCCGCAAAGAGCTCGATGGCGACCGCGTTGTCAGTCACTCGGTCCCAGCCTACGTCGTCGCAAGACTGGCGAGCTCTTGGCCGCAGCGGTCCGGTGGGGGGCCAGACCTAGGAATCCTGGGGGGCCCAGGTCGGGACAACCTGCCCACGAGGTTGGGCAAATCCCCATTACCAAGGCGGGCGGGACTGCACAAGATTGGCGACATGGCAGTCGATACCGTGGTCACAGCCCCAGACATCAAACCGTCTCCAGTCCGGCCGCCCACGATTGGGATGCCGCAACAGCCGCACCCTTCAGCCGTCCGTCGATGGATTCGCGCCGGGCTGGAGGATCGGTTGCTCATGTTCTTCGTCGCGGGCGCGCTGCTGGCCCGGATCGCCTTCTGGTTGATCACAAATCGGGTGTATGAGGACGGCCTGACCACCGTCACCCATGCTCGCAACGCGGCCTTGGGTCTGGGTCTGGTTCATCACCTCGGCGAGGGGCCCATCCACGGGTTCACCTCGGCTCTGAGCGTGTCGATCCCGCTCATCGGCGAGCTGGTGCACCAGGGCTCCGGCATCTTCACGATGCGAGTCGCCTCGCTGGCATTTGTGTGCGTGACGCTCGTCTACGCGAGGCTCATCTGTCGCGACCTTGGCCTCGGGACCTTCCCGACGGCTTTCGTGCTCGCCTACCTCGCGTTCGACCAAAACATGATCTTCTACGGCATGGCCGGGATGGAGACCCAGGTGGCCGTCGCGATCCTCCTCGCAGGCGTCTATCACGTCCGCCGGCAAGACCTGGTCGCCTCTGGCGTCTGGTTGGGTCTGGCGCCCCTTGTACGGCCCGATTTCGTGCTGTGGGTGGCGCCGGCGCTTGTCTACCTGGCGATCGTGAACCGCCGCCGCGCGGCTGCAGCGGCGGGAATCGCAATGGCGGTTGTCGCGCCATGGGTGGTTTTCACGACAGCCTATTACGGGTCGCCGATTCCCAACACGATCATCGCGAAGTCGACGATCAATTCCACGCCGCCGATCCTGGCCCAGGGGTCCGTGGTGCCGTGGATCGAGTGGCTCACCAACCAGGTGTACGGCCACATCGTGCTGCTTGTCCGTTACCTGGAACCGTTTCGCGGAGTCTGGGCCACGACAGCCACGCCGCTGCCCCGCGTTGTGCTGGTCGCCATCGCGTTCGCCGTCCTGTTCTTTCTGGCTCTAGGACTTTTCGAGTCGCGCCGCAGGCGCGATCTCTGGCCGGTGATCGCGTTCCTCGGCTTGTTTTTCGCTTATCGCGTTTATTTCCTCCCCACGATCCCCTACTTCGACTGGTACATGCCGCCATTCCTTGGCGCCCTGATGATCATCGTGGCGGTAGGCATGCAGCGTTTGTCGACCATCCTGCCACTCGTCCAGAAGACGATGGGCGCTCCAGGCATGCAGCGCTTGTCGACCACGTTGCCCCTCATCCCCAAGGCGATGGCCGTGGTATTGAGCGTCGCTTTCGCGATGCACATGCCATTCAGCTTCCCGGTCGAAAGGAATGTTCAGCTGATCGAAAATCAGGTCCGGACGAACGTCGGCTTGTACCTGCGCGCAAATGTGCAGCCCGGACAGTCCGTCACCTCGGAGTCGGCGGGCTACGTCGGGTACTTCAGCGGTGTCAAGCTCTACGACTACCCCGGGCTCACGTCGAAGACGTCGGTGCGAGCCCTCAAAAACTTGCCGCCCGATCGCCGTGCGCTCGTGGACCTGGTCTCGGTCCTTCAGCCGGACTGGCTGGTCCTGCGGCCATGGGAGCTCGTGTCGCTGCAGCAGAGCTATCCGGCGGTCGCCGCCGACTACCGGGTCGAGAAGGTTTTCGAGATGCCCGGCGTGCCGGAAAGCACGTTGGACGCGCGCAATGCGAGCAGCGTGTCCTTCGGCGGCCTGGTCGAGACCGATATCGACTTGAAGTTCATCGTCTTGAAACGGATATCGCCGTAACCTGGCGTAACAGCTTCGTCAGAATCGTGGTCGGACGAAAGCCTGGGGTTCGAAACCTTCGTGCGAGCAGCGTTTATCGCGGTTTGACAGGGCAGCCCGGGCGCTATCGTTCAACTACCAATGGACAAGACGATCAAACCGCTCGACGGCGAACCGGTCCGGGAGGACGATGCCGCCGGCGATGTGCCTGAGATCGTGCTCAAAGAGGTGTACGAGCAGCGTTTCGACCAGGTCGACCAGGTGGCCAAGGAGGCCATCTGGCGCGAGCTGGGCCGGTTTTTTCAGCGGTACATCAAACCCGACGCACGCGTCGTCGACATCGCGTGCGACCGAGGCTATTTCATCCGCAACGTCACAGCCGCGGACCGGTGGGCGACTGACATCCGTGACATGGGCGATTCACTACCCAAAGACGTGCATTTCGTTCGCTCGAGCGGGCTTGATCTCGCCCGCACCATGCCGAACGATCATTTCGACCTCGCCTTCTTCAGCAACTACCTCGAGCACCTTCCGTCGACTGAGGCAGTGCTGCAGCAGCTGCGCGTGACGTTTTCGCTGCTCAAGCCGGGCGGTCGCGTCCTCATCATGCAGCCGAACTTCCGGCTGATCGGAGGCGCTTACTGGGATTTCATCGACCACCAGACGGCTTTGACGGAAAAAAGCCTGGAGGAGGCGGCGACGATGGCCGGGTTCAGGACCAAGCAGCTGATCACACGCTTCATGCCGTACACGACCAAGAGCAACCTGCCGCAGCACCCGCTGCTGGTCAGAGCGTATCTCTCGTTTCGGCCGGCCTGGTGGCTGATGGGCAAACAGACCCTCTACCTCGGAGAGAAGCCGACCTAGCGCAGCAGGCGATTGGAGACTTGCCCCCCCAGCCGGTGCAAAATACGCGCATGCGCCAGACCGACGAGCTGAGCCGGCTGGAGGAAAGCCTGGATCACATCCGCCAGTCGCCCGCGGAGCACGGCACGGTCGAGCTGATCGCGCGGCGGCCCGAGGTGGACGAGCGGGAAGTTCTGACCGAGGCCCTGCTCGACCTCCATGAAGGCCTCATTGGCGATACGTGGCGGGCTCGTGGCAGCAGCCGGACCGCTGATGGAGGTCCGAGCCTCGAGGCACAGCTGACGCTGATGAATGCGCGCGCGGCGGCAGCAGTCGCCGGCGAGCGCGCGCGCTGGCCGCTGGCCGGCGACCAGCTGTACGTCGATTTCGACATCAGCCGCACCAACGTTCCCCCCGGCAGCCGGGTGCAGATCGGTTCGGCCGTGATCGAGTTCAGCGAACCCCCTCACACGGGATGCGCGAAGTTCTCAGCACGTTTCGGAGTTGACGCACTCAAGTTCGTGAACTCAGAGGTCGGACGCGAGCTTCGCCTGCGCGGAGCCAACTGCCGGGTCGTGGTGGCCGGCACGGTGCGACCTGGCGACGTAATCGAGAAGCTGCCGAACTAGGACTCCCTGCGGGCCGCGCCGCAATCAGCGGGGCGAGATGGTGACGATCACGTTCCCCTTCTTGTGACCCAGGTCGACGTAGCGGTGCGCCTCCACAATCTCATCCAGCGTGAAGCGACGGTCGATCACCGGCCGAAACGCGCCGCTCTCGGCGAGTTCCTTCAGCATGAAGAGGTCTGACTTCTTAGACCTCGGGAACGCGTCATCGACGGACATCGACACTCCGCCCGACGCCAGCACCGC
>Ga0209488_10000919_pt1 | contig 24945 bp, 22 predicted proteins | sample Rivendell_Oct201_8_FD_188349 | JGI IMG/M metagenome (GOLD analysis project Ga0209488, IMG submission 188349) | Vadose zone soil microbial communities from the Eel River Critical Zone Observatory, Northern California, USA -... | ecosystem: Environmental > Terrestrial > Soil > Vadose zone >...
GAGCACGAATTTTTGCGTTTATTCGTTCTCCGTGCGCCCACACGCCTCAAAAATCATGGTGAGTTTTTACCGCGCAGAATTTTCACACAGCCTGGGCCCGGACCACCGATCGCTGCGATGCACAATGAGCACCCGCTTGCCGATGCAACGCGCCAGCGCTCTATCGCCAATTGTCGCAATGCGATGTTTATTCGCCTGAATGTAACAAAGCGGTGTCGCTTTCGCGGAACGGCAGATTATGAAACATCCGGTCAAAGTCACACGAATCATTCCGGTTTAATGCCTGCGGATTTCACCACCTTGCCCCACTTCTCGGTGTCCTCGGCGATGAGCTTGCCAAACTCGGCAGGCGAGAGCGCGAGTGCGTCGCCGCCCAGGTCAACAATGCGTGCCTTCATCTTGGGGTCGGCAAGGCTGGCGTTGATCTCCTTGTTGAGCTTGTCGACGATCCCGGCCGGCGGGGCGTTTGGTGCGGAGACGCCGAACCAATTACTCGCCTCGTAGCCCGGCAAGAACTCAGCCACGGTCGGGATGTCCGGCAGCAGTTCTGAGCGCGCCGCTGTGGTGACGGCGAGCGCCCGCAGCCTACCAGTCCTGATATACTCGATCGATGAGACAATGGCTGGGAACATGACCTGCACCTGCCCACCGAGCAAATCGGTGAGCGCGGGCCCGCCACTACGATACGGCACATGAACCATGTCGACCCCGGTCATCATCTTGAACAGTTCTCCCGAAACATGGTTCGGGCTCCCGTTGCCCGGCGATGCCATGTTGAGGATACGACGATTGGCTTTGGCGTAGGCGATCAGCTCTGGAACTGTCTTGGCCGGAACTGATGGATGCACGACTATGACGAGGGGGTTGCGAATGATGCTAGCGGCCGGCGCGACATCGCGGATGAAATTGAAATTCAGTTTGTCGTAGAGCGTCGCGTTGATCGCGTTCGTCGAACTCGCCAACAGAAATGTGTAGCCGTCCGGTGGGGCACGCACGACCGCTTCGGTGCCGACGTTGCCGCCGCCGCCCGGCCGGTTCTCGATCACGAATGGCTGGCCAACCCGCTCCGACAGCCATTGACCGATCAGACGCGCGATGATGTCGGTCGCTCCGCCGGAAGCGAATGGGACGATAATCCGCACGGGCCGCGTCGGATAGGCTTGCGCCCATGCAAAGCGCGACACGGCCGTCAGCGCGGCAGCGCCCGCGGTCAGATGCAAGAATTTGCGGCGTGAAAATTTCATTGGCACACTCCTCTTAGATCGCCTCCATTGCGCGCGCGTAAATGGGCGCTGGCGCTCGATGCAAGCAGGGATAGACCGCACCCTTGCGTCTTCATGACAAACTCTCATCGAATGCCGATCAAACCATCGACGCAACCGGGTCGATGCTCGGAGAGTATGCGTCGGGCCTATTAAAAGAAGCCCGATTTTCGGATATGCATATAAGAGAACCTTATTGGGCCCTGTTCATGGCATGGGACTCCCGCATTCGTCGCCGGCTTAAGCTCCGCGATCTCGACACCTTTCTGGCGGTGGCGCAAAGCGGCAGCATGGCGAAGGCCGCCGCCCGCCTCGCGGTCTCCCAGCCTGCTGTATCGAACGCGATAGCCGAGCTTGAGCGAACGCTCGGGGTCCGCCTTTTCGACGGCTCGCGCAGGGCGTCGAACCGACCCTATATGGTCGGGCGCTGCTCAAGTCGGCAGTGGCGGTCTTTGACGATGTGCAGCAAGGCGTGAACGAGATCGGCCATCTGGCCGATCCAACCGTAGGCGAACTGCGGATCGGGGCGAGCGAACCAATGATTGCCGGCATCCTGCCAGCCATCCTAAGCCATCTCAATCTTCTGCATCCACGTATTGTTTTTCATGTGATGCAGATCGCAGGGGGCACCCAGCAGGCCCGTGAATTGCGCGAGCGTCGCTTTGACCTGTTTATTGGGCGCGTGATGGGTGCAACGAACGAAGACGATCTCGTGAGCGAAATCCTTTTCGACGACCCATTGTTCGTGGCAGCGGGCGTGCAGAATTCGCTGGTCCGCCGCCGGAAGATCAAGCTTGCTGAACTCGTGAATGAGCCGTGGACGCTGCCTCGGCCCGAAAGCGGCATCAGTGAGACTCTCAATGACATCTTCAGGAACTGCGGACTGAATGCTCCTCCTGCGGTCGTCCTCTGCAATTCCATTCACATGCAGCTCAATCTGCTCGCCACGGGACGGTTTCTGACGCTTTTTCCCCGATCGGTACTGCACTTCGGCGCCAATTGTATATTAATCAAGTTGTTGCCCATTGAATTACCGGTTGAGCTCGCGCCCGTCGGGATCGTCACCCTGAAAAACCGAACAATAAGCCCTGTGGCACAGCTGTTCTTTGAAAGTGCGCGTCTAGTCGCCCGGCCTTTAGCAAGGAGTAGATTATCGGCGCAGAAATAACGAAGTGGCGCGAAGTCACTGCCAAATATGGGATTTAGCCCGAATAATGCGGGGATGAACCTTTTGACAGGTTGCGGCGACTAAAGAGTGGGAGAAGGGGGCTAATCCCATTGTTTAGGAGGGATTGATGCCGAGCCTGTTCCTGAAAATTCTCGTGCCGACTGCCGCTCTTGCTACGTTCGTCGTAGGCACGACGATCGCCTGGTCGAACAATGTGAGCCTCAAAGGCGACCGGGTGACGCGCAATCCCGTGACACAAAGCGTAGCGGCCATTCCCGATTACGATGCGGCTTTTGCCAGCCGATCCAGGAAAGCAGACCGCGAAGTCGTCGCGCGCGCTCCGGCAACAGTCACTCCAGTAACAGTTACTCCAGTAGCAGTCGCTCCGGTAAAAGTCGATTTCAGTCAGGCTTTTGCGGATGCCACCGCGACACCACGTCACAACAACACACCGGCCAAACGGGAAAAGCTGCGCAACGCCGGCTGGGCCCTGATCAACGGATCGCGGTAAGCGGTCAACTCATCGCCATCCTGTCGCGACGTAATCCGATCAGGCCAGAGCGGCGATCATCAACTCCGTCTCGATCTCATCCATCACATCAGCAATTTGCATTACATCGGCAATTTGTGACACCGTCTCCGTATCGACGGTGATCACGCCGTTCGGCCCGGCCACGACGTATGGCGGCCTCCCGAGGATTGCGGGAAGCAATGTTTTCCGAATGGGCCAATCTGTTTCTCCCAAATCTCGTCGATTTATCATTCCATCGCCGGTTACCTCTGGACGATATGGTTTATGGTGATGCTCAGGATTGGATCTGACGGGGCAAGGGGCAAGGTGCCATGGGCAAACGTTATGTTGCGGTCACTCAGCTCGAACTCAATTTGCGATTCAGCGAGGGCGGAGTGCCCGTGTGAAACTTTTTGCAAGCATTTCTGCTCGATCCTTCCAACGGATGGTCCGTCCAGCACCTCGATCTAGCCTATCCCGGATCGCACGATAGCGTCGATGCTGGACAGTTCGTCGTCAGCGCGGTCGGCGACCTAAATGGGGAAGGCCACTCCGACCTCGTGTACGGGGTCACCATCGAGCCGGCAAACCACTACATTCTCGCGTACAGGCACGATGGCTCGCACTGGCGCGCCGAGCCCGTCGTCAAGGAGCTTCCATCGGTTGATTTCATCCGCAGCATCGCCCTCGGCGATCTCGATGAGGATGGGTTTGATGAGATCGTTGTCGGGACCAAGCCGAACGGCGCGGTCCTTGTACTGGACCGTGAACCGACGGGCTATGTTGTTACGACCATAGATCGAGATCAGTACGGGGTCGGAACCACCAACACGCGTGAAGTGGTATTGGCTGACGTGAACTCCGACGGAGCGCTTGAAATCCTTGTAGCGACAGCCCGCGCCGCTCCGGAAAACTGGCAGGCAGCACCCGGCGCGATTTTTCTGTATCGGCGTTCCGGGGTCGGCTGGGATCGAATCCTCATCGACGATCACGGTGGCCGCACGCACACGCGCATGGTCGCGGTTGCGGACCTGAAGGACGACGGCGTCAACCGCATCGTATCGAGCGCTGTCGGAGTGGTTGCGCCGGACACCGGCCGCACAGACCCGGAACCCGAACTTCGTATGTATACGTTGACAGATAATTGCGCGGCATGCGTGCCGATTGGCACCCTTGAAAACATGATCAAGTCTCGTTCCTTTGCAGCCGGAGACATCGACGGCAATGGCCGCACCGCGCTCGTGGTCGGCACACGAGCGCTTGGGGTCAACGGCCTGGATACGACCTGTCTCTATGTTTACCGGTTCGATCAAAATGCTCAGACCTGGGAGCGGGAAACGCTGGATACCAGTGGGCAGCTCGGGTTCCACTGCGTCGCCATCGCCGATGTCGACGGCGACGGCCGAGCAGAAATTGTCGCGTCCGACGACGAGCGCGGCCTGATCAAGCTCTACAAGAAACAAGGCGGCAGCTGGTCCCGCGAAATCATCTATGCCGCCAAAGGACCGATCTTCTGCACTGCCATTCATTTGGTCACTGTTGGGACCACCAGTGATTGAATGTCGGCAACTCCGCCGCCGTTGCCGTAGGCAGGTACCGCTTCTAAGCAAGTCCGCTTCCAAGCAAGAAGGTATCGGAACGTTTGCAGCCTCGCTGCAGACGCCTCGCTGCAGACTTGGGCTTTGAGCCGTGTTATTGTAGTCAAGATTGCCGGATATGAATCTTTACTGCGGGATAACGATTCGATCGCACTGCTTCGGGGCGACGCTCGTCGCCATTGTGGACCAGGTGAACAAATGAAAATCAGCCGTCGAAATTTCATGGCCGGTGTTGGGGGAGCAGCGGTCTTTCCAGTTGCGGCGCGCGCGCAGCAACAGCCCGTCGCGATGCGGCGGATAAGCGTGTTAACGAATGTGGCCGAAAGCGACGGGGATGAAAAGGCACGCTTGGCGGCTTTTCGCGAGGAGCTTCGGCGACGCGGATGGATCGAGGGAACCAGCATTCAATTGGACTATTATTGGACTGCCGGTAATGACGATCTTGCGCGCAAGCTTGCCGCCGATATCGCCGCCCTGAGACAGGATATCATTTTCGTCGTCGGTACCACGACGGTCGCCTGCCTGCTGGAACATACTCGCGAGACACCAATCGTATTCGTGACCGCCTCGGATCCGGTCAATGCCGGCTTCGTCAAGAGCCTGGCCAGACCCGGCGGGAACGCAACGGGATTCGCCGGTTTTGAAGATGCGATGGGCACGAAATGGTTGCAATTGCTCAAGGAGATTGCTCCTGCGGTGACTCGCGTTCTCTTTGTCCATTCGGACAGCCGCGCGAACCAAATGCTATTGCCCGCACTTCAGCATACGGCCGCCGCCAACCGAGTTCAGTTGCTTCCGGCTAATGTACACAATGCTTTGGAAATCGAGCGAGCCCTTGATGCACATGCGGGAGAAAAAGACCTCGGTCTGATTGTCCCGCCGAACAGCATCGCGGCGGTGCATCGCAAGCTGCTCATCGCGCGAGCGGCCCAGTATGGCTTCCCCGCGGTCTATGCAAATCGCCGGTTCCCGGCGGACGGCGGTCTCATGTCCTATGGCATTGATCGGGTGGAACAGTATCGGCGGGGCGCCGATTATGTCGACCGTATCCTCAGGGGGGCCAAACCGGACGATCTGCCGGTCCAGCAGTTGGAGAAATTCGAGTTCGTGTTCAATCTGAAAACCGCCAAGGCGCTCGGCCTCGACGTGCCGCGGATCGTCCTCGCGCGCGCCGACGAAGTGATTGATTAAAGCGCACGGCTCCGAGTCATAGAAAAATCAAGACGAGGTCCTGATCGTCGGTAACTCGACCATTCCAAACAATTTCGGAAGTTGCCCGAATCGCCGGAGGTCTACGCGTGCTGCGAGCTTGAGCGAACGGCGGTCGATCGCCAGAATTGATGTCTCGGTTTTTTTGAAGTCGGGATCGGACCATCCGAATGGCGGCATGTACTGAATGGCGGTAAGGCTGATCGCGATCAATTGATCCGTGAGAATCAAACCTCGGCACCACCCGCTCCTTCCGGTGCATTGCGGAACGTCGATCCGTTCAACTTCTTGTGATGTCACATGCCCATTCTTGATCGCGTAGCCGATGATCAATCCAGTCGTACAAGTGATCCAGAAACAGTCGCCATAAACTTCGCCATCGTGCGGGTGGCCGGGCGTCTCAGGAATCGCGAATGACCAGTCGGCAAGATCCTGGACGGATCGGTCGAGGAAACGAGTCACGAGCGGCCGCCCGCCCACCATCGTGATGTGATTAGGATGAATGAAATGCCTGGTTTTGCGTGTCGGGAATGGCAGCGAAGCCAAGGCGACGTGACCCAGACTTTGGGGAAACGGCTCGTCGACGAGTGTCCCCGAGCCCGGTTCCCACCCGCGTTGCAGCGCGTTGACCCAGCTTTCGCGCGACGGATTGCAGCCCCCCATCCGCTGCGCCGAAATCCAGGCCGGCGACAGGTCCCAGGCGCCGACGAATTGGCCGGAGATTTCGAAAACATCGATGCGATCAAGGCCGGTATTGGTCACCAACAGGCGCCCGTCGTGAACCGCGACGTGATGAAGATCGTTCATGCACGGCTGATGCAGCACGCCACGGACCGTCCATGTCGTCGGATCAATGCGGCAGAGGCCGGCATGCGAACAGACCAGCAGGTCCGATTGGCCCGGAGCCCCGAGCCAAGTGATTCCCATAAACCCCTTGCCGGAAGCCCGCAGGCCAGGCGGAGGCACCCATTCCAACACGATCTCGGCAGTCTCGCGTTCGAGATCAACGGCGACAATGCGGCCGAGCGGTGCCGCCAATGGAATTGGCCCATCCGGTGAGTCCGAGATCGAGGTTTGTGCAATTGAAGTAGCCAGCCCAAATGCGGGCGAAGTCCACGGCTTTCGAATCGCCGGGATCTCCTCCGGCTGTGGTGGACTCGCCAAACAAGTGTTGTTCGCATGGCAGATCAGGAATCGTGTCGACTCCGATCCCTATGATGTTCCGGCGCGGAGCGGTGGGGGCAGGCGGTATGAGGGTCGTGATCACTTGGACGTCAAGTTCGCAATAGATATCAGTAACAACATCATGAACCGCGTCGCGAAGCTGTGCGGCCGTTCCGCTGTAAGTCCTTAGTCCCGACGTATCGAACTTGGGCAGGGGCAGCCACGAGGCGGTAGGATCAAAGCCATGCATGGGAAATGCTGCAGGGTCGATGAAGGTCGGTACGGTCTCCTGCGGGAAAAAGAGATAGAGCTTGTTCGGCTTGGCCTCGGCGTGTGCCGCAGAGGTGAATGGGCAGGCCGGGGCGGCCAGCGCCGACGAGCCGCCCATTGCAACGATGATCAGGATTGCGTGCCACAATGCCTTGTATTGCATCTTATTCTCCCAAAATGTTGCGCGCGATCGGCTTTCGCATCCCGTCCTGGCGGACGCAAATACGGCTGACGGTTAGTAAGGCGACACGGATGAATGGTTCCCGAAACAGGAAAAAATTCTTTTGTACCGCATGGATGGTAGCACGACGGGGACCCTTAAGGCATCCGCCGCCGCAGATTCCCGATATGGGCTCGTTCCTATCCCAGCACCTCGTCGGCGAGTGCGAGCACCTCCGGCGAAAGGACGAGGTCCATCGCCTTGGCCGCCTTGAGATTGAGGACCAGCATTAATCTGGCGGGCAACTGCACCGGCAAGTCGATCGGTTTCTCGCCCTTGAGAATACGATGGGCATAAATGGCAGAGCGCCGGCATAAGTCAAAGTCGTCGGCCCCATACGAGGCCAAGGCACCAAAGTATCGGAATTGATGCACCACTGGCATTCGGCGCCGCATTGCCATTGTTACAATCAGTTCTCTATGAAATGTCGTCGAAGGACCGCCACCCACAACTAAACCGGCCCGTTGCATCTGCGCCATGGAGTCGATTGCGACCTCGACATCACTGCCGTTGACCACGGGCGTTTTCTTGACTTGCACGCTTAAGGATGCCGCAGTCCGTTCTACTTCGTCGAACGTGTCCACTGCCGTGGGCTGTTGTGGATCATACATGAAGACGGCGTGTGTGAGATCGGGCAAAATCTTCTTGAGCAATTCCAGATGCTTTGCTGCGAGCGAAGATTCGTTTGCGGCAAAGCCCGTGACATTGCCCCCCGGTTCTTCCAAGGTTGCAATAAATCCTTGGTTGACCGGGTCGGCGACTGACGCAAACACGATCGGGATAACGCCGGCCGCCCGTCGCATCGCCCGCAAGCTCGTTGAATTGGAGACAAAGATCAGATCGGGCTGCAGCGCCGCCAGCTCCGTCGCCGCCGCCAGCCCGGTCGCCGAGGCACGCAGACCTTCCGGGTCAATCTCCACCCGGCGCTCCTCGAACACCATATTGCGATTCTGCAACCACCCACGCTCGGCAAGACCACGCTTGAACTCGTACAGCCGCTCCTGTCCAGGGCTTCGGTTCGTGGTCAGCGTTCCAATCCGTCGCAGGCGTTCAGGCTGCTGTGCGCTTGCTGCGAGCGGCCAGGAAGTCCATGTTGCGGCACCGGCGAACTGGGTAAGAAAATCGCGTCGTCGCATCTCAAGCTTCCTCACGGCTCCGCATCGAGCAAATTCTCAAGGCGGCTGCATCCGAGGCTCGCCGCCTTTATCGCAACAACCACCCTGTTAAACGTCCCAACGCCGCCGCAGTTCCCACGAAATCTGTGGCTTACGCCTACTCGACCACTTCATCCGCGCGTACCAGCAAGAAACGTCAATACGGCCGATACTGTGCGACGCCGCCCTTTTCTCACGACATTCCCGGGGCCATATTGGCCCAATGGCAAAATCACCTGACGAGCACGGCCGGGGTCACCGCGATCCAGCCAAGCATTCCAAGAAAGACCCGGCCAAACCGACGCGCGCCAAGGCTTCGCGCCCGGACCGGGCACCGACGGAGCCGTCACTGGAGCACCTGCTCAATCCCGCCATCGCCCGTGGAGAAGCCGGCGTGGGTTCGCAGACCGGCCTCAAGCCGCCGCCCGACAATTCGTTCGACCGGCGCGCCGATTTCGCCGCCGCCCATACGGCGCGCAAATCGACGGCCGGCAGCATCGGCGCGAGCGGGTTCAAGGAAGCGCCGCAATCCGGTTATGTGACCAAGACGCCGGTCGCGCCGCCTGCGGCGGAGCCGCCGGCCATCAATGCCAAGCTCGCCGGAGCACTGGGCTACCGCCTCCCCGGTGATGACGACGACGAAGATTTCGTTGCACCTTCCGGCGTCACGGCAACCGCGCAAGCGCTTGATCAATTGCTGCGCGAGGGCCGCGCCGAATTTGCAGGCGAAACCGCAATCTGGACGCCGCACCGGCCGCCACGGCCTGACAAGAGCGAAGGCGGCAAGCGCTTCGTCATCCAATCGGAGTATCAGCCGAAGGGCGACCAGCCGCGCGCGATTGAGGAACTTGTCGAAGGCATCGCGCGCCACGACCGCAACCAGGTGCTGCTCGGCGTCACCGGTTCCGGCAAGACCTTCACCATGGCGCAGGTGATCGAACGCACCCAGCGTCCTGCCCTCATTCTTGCCCCCAACAAGACTTTGGCCGCGCAGCTCTACGGCGAGTTCAAGAGCTTCTTTCCCGACAATGCGGTCGAATATTTCGTGAGCTACTACGACTACTACCAGCCCGAAGCCTATGTGCCGCGCACCGACACCTATATCGAGAAGGAAAGCTCCATCAACGAACAGATCGACCGCATGCGCCATTCCGCAACGCGCGCACTGCTCGAACGCGACGACGTCGTGATTGTTGCATCGGTGTCGTGCATCTACGGTATCGGTTCGGTCGAAACCTATTCGGCCATGACGTTCACGCTCAAGCGCCACGAGCGCATCGACCAGCGCCAGCTGATCGCCGATCTCGTGGCGCTGCAATATCGCCGCATCGGCAGCGATTTCGCACGCGGCTCGTTTCGCGTGCGCGGCGACACCATCGACATATTTCCGGCGCACTATGAAGACCGCGCCTGGCGCGTCAATTTGTTCGGCGACGAAGTGGAAACGATCGAGGAATTCGACCCACTTACCGGCCATAAAAGCGACGAACTCGAATTCATCAAGGTCTATGCCAATTCGCATTACGTAACGCCGCGACCGACGCTGTTGCAGGCGATTGCCGGCATCAAGCACGAATTGCGCTGGCGGCTGGAACAACTCAACGGCGCCGGCCGCCTGCTGGAGGCACAGCGCCTCGAACAGCGCACGATCTATGATCTTGAAATGATGGAATCGACCGGCAGCTGCGCCGGCATCGAGAACTATTCGCGCTATCTCACGGGACGGCGTCCGGGCGAGCCGCCACCGACCCTGTTTGAATATGTGCCCGACAATGCACTCGTCTTCGTCGATGAAAGCCATGTCACCGTGCCGCAGCTCGGCGGCATGTATCGCGGCGACTTCCGCCGCAAGGCGACGCTTGCGGAATATGGCTTCCGCCTGCCCTCCTGCATGGACAACCGCCCGCTACGGTTCGAGGAATGGGACGCCATGCGGCCGCAGACCACATGCGTATCCGCCACACCAGGCGCCTGGGACCTCGAACAGGCGGGCGGCGTGTTCGTCGAACAGGTCATCCGGCCGACCGGACTGATCGACCCGCCGGTCGACATCCGACCGGCGCGCACGCAGGTCGATGATCTGGTCGGAGAGGTACGCGAGGTGGCGCGGCGCGGCTATCGCGCCCTGGTCACGGTGCTGACCAAACGCATGGCCGAGGACCTCACCGAATATCTGCACGAACAGGGAATTCGGGTGCGCTACATGCACTCCGACATCGACACCATCGAGCGCATCGAGATCATCCGCGACCTGCGGCTCGGCGCCTTCGATGCGCTGGTCGGCATCAATTTGTTGCGTGAGGGCCTCGACATTCCGGAATGCGCACTGGTCGCCATCCTGGATGCCGACAAGGAAGGTTTTTTGCGCAGCGAAACGTCGCTGATCCAGACCATCGGCCGTGCGGCGCGCAATATCGACGGCCGTGTCATTCTTTACGCGGACAGGGTCACCGGCTCGATGGAGCGCGCGATCGCCGAGACAAACCGCCGCCGCGAAAAGCAGGAAGCCTATAACACCGAGCACGGCATCACGCCCGAGAGCATCAAGCGCTCGATCCAGGACATCATGTCGAGCGTCTATGAGCGCGACCATGTGTTGATCGCGACCGGCGCAGGCTCTGGCGGCGAATTCGCAGACGCCGCCACCATCGGGCACAATTTCGAAGCCGTCATCGGCGACCTCGAAACCCGCATGCGCGAAGCCGCCGCCGATCTCGATTTCGAAGAGGCGGCGCGCCTGCGCGACGAGATCAAGCGGCTGCGGGCGACCGAACTGGCGGTCAGCGATGACCCGACGGCGAAGAGGGTGGACGCGAGTGGTGCTTCATCCTCTCCACGCGGTGGGCGCGCTCCCTCGCCCAGAACTCCGTCACCCTCTCCCCCTGTGGGAGAGGGTCGCGCGGCGAAGCCGCGCGGGGTGAGGGGTGCCACAGACCAAGGAAGGAAGGTCCACAAACCCTCCCTCGACGAAATGGGGATCGGCATCTGGCACGAAGTCGCACCTCATCGGCCGGGCGCGAAAGGAAATGACCATCCTGCGCCCGAAAGCGACGGCGCAAACTCTGACACCAATCCGCGGCGCGATCGCACCGGCCCGCGCTCGACGTCCGGCAAGCCCGGCCAGCGCGGGGGGTGGAGGCCGAAGGGACGGTAGGTTGCCCGAATCGCCGGAGTCGGATCTGCACTTGCAGATATTGCCAAGACAATCGAAGGACTGACCACGAAGTTGCCCTCTCGCCTTGTGGGAGAGGTCGACCGCTTCGCTAGTTTTTCAAACCTCTTCCTTTGGCCAATCGAGGACGCAGGCCTTATGCATGCAGTGGCATCGTTTTCTCCCGACTTAATGCTCGAAATCGGTGTTTAGTGTTGGCGGTTCAGCATTCAGTAGCGACGTTGTTTCGTGCCCTGATGTAGGGCGGCCGAACAACCATCCCTGGCCACTGTTGTAGCCAAGCGAGCGGAGGGTCTCTAACTGGTCTTCATTCTCGATTCCATCTGCGATTGCCATCAAGTGCAGGCTCCGACAGAGGCCCACCACAGCCACGACGATCTTCCTGCTTTCAGGGACGGTGCCCATTGATCGCACAAATGTCGCGTCAAGTTTCAAGGTATCAAACGGCAGCATATGCAGATGATGAAGTCCTGAATAGCCGGTACCAAAGTCGTCCAGCGCAAGTCGCGCTCCTAGAGATCGAAGGTTTCCCAATATTGAGCGCGCCAACTCCAAGTCCCAAATAACGGCGCTCTCCGTTAGTTCAAACATCAGCCTGTGAAATGGGAAGCGCGCCTCATAGGCCACTTGGAACAGGCGCTCGGCAATTTCGGTATCACGGAGTAGCAGAGACGAAATGTTTACGGAAAGCCGAATGTGGGCTGGCCAGTTCGCCGCATGTGCGCAGGCCTGCTGCAGCAGGCGCTCCGTCAGGACTCGGATAAGTCCCTGTCTTTCGACTAACGGCATAAATTCCGCAGGATCAATGATCTGTCTGATAGGATGTTGCCAGTGCGCCAGCAGCTCGAAACCTGTGAGGCGTCTCGTCTGCAAATCCACGATGGGCTGATAGTAGGGAACGATTTCGCTTTGTGCGATCGCGCGTCCCAGTTCATCTGCCAAATCATTGAAGGCCATTTGATCGTGTCATCCGTGTGTCGAGCGCTACTACCTGAAGCCTTTGTTGCCCAACGCAACGCGACGCAAAAGCTGTCATGTTTCACAATGTCACTAGTTACAGGTCGATCAACCTCTCGCGGATCGCGAGAGCGCCCGCGTGAATGCGATTGAGTGCGCCGAGTTTTTTTTTGCGGCAGCCCGTGCGTGTTCATCGACGGTCCTCTTGCTTATGTGCAAAATCGCGCTGATTTCTGAGGCGCGTGACATACACGCATTGGCATCCCCAATATGGCGACGTCACTCTGCGATTGCGCGGAGATGATTGCGCTGGAAGGCGAAAATTGCTATTTTCTTGTGCTCACGCCAAATGCATAAGGATCTGGTCTATCGGAGCGACTTTCTCAAATCGCTCGGAGAAATCCCCAGACGTTGCCGAAAGTGCCGCGCAAGGTGACCCTGGTCGGCGAACCCGCTGGCGCGGGCAATCTCGAAAAGCGAAAAGTCGCTGGACGCCAATAAATCCTGGGCACGATCGAGCCGGCGCTCCAATACGTATGCATGTGGCGTCATGCCTTCAGATCGTTTGAACGCGCGAGCGAAATGAAATACTGAAAAGCCTGCAATTGTTGCGAGCGTCTCCAGGTCGATACTCTTCTCCAAGTTTGCATCGATAAATTCCTTGACACGGCGCAGGACTGCAGGCGCAAGTCCGCCGCGATTCCGTGCCATCAAAGGAACGGAAAGGAAACCCCGAATACCGTGAAGCCGCGGCCGCGAATGCAGCCGGGCCATTTCCGGATTCCACCGCGCCGCTTCCGGCGGAGTGATCAAAGCGGTATGCAAATCCGAGGAGCCCGCCATGGTCACGGCCGCAGCAACATCACCACGATCTCCTCTTCGCAAAATGTCAGGATTTCGTTCGAACAACGACCAAACATTCACTCCCTCCTCTAAACGCAGATTGCTCGACGCTAGCAAGGATCGAGCATACCGGTCGGCACCCACCAGCCGGTGATCAGCGTCGACCGCGATCAACATCCCGGGAGAGAGGGTAGCAATGGGCGCCACAGCAATGATCCAATCGCTACGGAAGCTTTCTCGAAAACAACGCTCTTCGATGGCGCGCGCAGACAATTCCGTGAGCGGACCAGTTAGCGCATGGGATGCTTCCGAAAGCTGAGGATCGATGGAGGAAACGTCGAGCACCGCGATTAGCTTGCCGGCGGGGTTGAAAATGGGTGCGCCCGAGCAGCTCAAAGAGATATGACGAGCGCGAAAGTGCTGACTGTGATGAACAGTGATAGAATGATTTTCCGCGATACAGGTACCGATCCCGTTGGTTCCTTCAAATTGTTCATTCCACACGCCGCCAAGCCACGTGCCCCAGTACTTGAAATCCTCCGCTTCAGCTTCATTGCCCCGATGTTCGACGGCCACGCCCTGATCGTCACAGAGTAGGACGGTATATCTCGCGTTCTTAACGACCGCGTAAAGCTGGTCCAATTCCTCACGAGCATCAGCCATCAGTTTCGCAAGCGGCTCCCGCCGCTCGCTGAGCTCACCGCTTGTTAAGATGGAGGGCGCGGCTTTTGAGTCTGGATCGACGCGGTGCGATTTAGCACTCCGACACCATGACATCGCTATCGGATCAGACGATTTAGGTGCGCATTCAAGCGTCGCTTTGAGTACGCGGTCAAGATGAGTCTTTACCGTCTCGGACTGCCGCTGGGCGCGCGTGGTAGCGGTACCGGCGAATTCGGAACGGATGTTGGGCATGTCACACCTCCGAATTAAGCACAAACGTCATACCTGCCATTCCAGGGTACTTTGTCACAACGTGTAAATGGGGGCAATTGCCTCCGTTTCCAATCACGGTTCACCGAATGGTGCGGAATAGGAGAAAACCGCAAGAACGGGCTATTTTTAGCAAGAATGGTAGCTTGTACACATGCCCGCAGTGCTGTTGGTAAAGTCCGCGTCCACAAACAAAAGAGGTGAAGCAAGCAGCGGACCCCACGCACATCGCCTCGATGAAGCGACGGATATGGGTGATCCGTTTGTCGAACTGGCCGCCGAAATCGAACACCTTGTCGGTGAGGCCAAAGCCCAGGTGATCCGCGCCGAGGACATGGAACTCCTTGCCCAACGCCGTCAGGTTGTGTTCCCAGGTGAATTCGGCGCATTTCAGAGGAGCCGCGGACATGGAGAACCTTGCGCTCGATCCGCACCGAGGCCAATCTGGCCACTGCGGATTCTATTTCGGCGGCTTCACCTGCTTTACTACGGGTGTCCCCAGCAGAGCGGCGAAACATGCAGCCGAATCGAAGCAAGGCCAGCACAACCAGTCGATCGAACCGTCGCGGCCCACCAAAGCCGCTGTTTTGCAGTCGCCGATCAGCGCATAGTCTTCGATCCGTAACGTCACTGCCTTAGCTCGCAACACAGTTGATGAAGATACGCCGCTGCATCGACGAGTGTGTCATGTTCCGGCATCTGTAGCACGCGTTGGACGTCGGAGTAATGTGGTATATTATTCCCGTCCGTCGGCGGCGAGATCGAAAGTAAATACGCCAGCGTGATTATTGGGTCGGTTCAGCGCCTCGCGGTGCCGCAGCGTGCGGCGTGCATCGTGGTATCCGGCGCGCCAATGCTCCTCCATGCTCCGTCGCGAGAACTCGTAATCCTTGGAATGGCCTTCGTAGCTCTTGGCGCGATAGATCAAGTGAATGATGTTGTAGACTTTGCGATCGGCGGCGGTGCTGAGCAGCTTCGCTTCCGGGCTATTCCGCAGATCTTCCGGCAGTTTTTCGAGCAGACCAGCAGCGGCGCATCGCAGTTTCTCGCGATGCTTGACCTGATCGGTGCCGGCGCGCGTGCGACTCGAATAGCGGATCTCCTTTTCCCGCGTCATGACTTCGAGCATGTTGCGTGGAAACTCTCCGCGTGCGCTCCAGAGATCGACCTGGAAGGCGATCGTGTCGCGGCGTGGCTCACTCTCGACCACCCACTGCAGGGGCGTGTTGGAGACCAGACCGCCGTCCCAATAGTGCTCGCCCTCGATCTCGATCGCGGGCAAGCCGGGAGGCAGCGCACCGCTCGCCATGACGTGCTCGGGCCGGATCGTGTGCGTGGTCGTGTCGAAATAGACGAAATTACCCGTCCTGACGTTGACAGCGCCTGCGCTGAAGCGAGTCGCGCCGCCATTGAGACGATCGAAATCGACCAAACGCTCCAACGTGTGCTTGAGATCGCCCGTATCGTAGAAGCTGGTCGCCTCGATGGTTCCGGCCGGCTGCAGCCAGGGCCCCATCGGGCGTGCGGTGAAGAATCCTTTTGCTCCGCTCGCCATGGCAATGCCCGCACTTATCTGATTGAAAATATTGCGCGCGGTATCGCCCCTTGCGACGTTGAGTCTCAGATCGTCGAAGCAGGGCCAAAGTCCTCCCGCAGTCACCTGCGCCCAAAACTCACGCATCCTGTCGATCCGGGAATTCGGCGGATTGCCTGCGATGATGGCTCCGTTGATCGCCCCGACCGACACGCCGGCGATCCAATCGGGATTGATGCCGGCTTCCGCGAGGGCTTCGTAGACTCCCGCCTGATAGGCCCCAAGTGCCCCGCCACCCTGCAGCACAAGGACGACGCGTTCGAAGGGAATACGTCGTCTCGCGGCTGTGACATCCCGCTCGACCTGTACATTCATGTTGTGCTCTCCATCTCATGGACGCGAAAGGTCAACGTCCGATCAGGATGCCGACGGCAACCTCGATTGCGAGAATCGCAAGGACGATCACGATGATCACTAGTGTAGCCATGGCTTTCCTCCTCAATGGTCATCTCACGTGACCCGCTTCTCTCGATTGCATTTGCAGAACCGGAAGGTGATTTCGCTCGCAAGATTATTTGTTTTGTGCGGCCGCCTCGGAGCGAGGCTGCACCTTGCTGCCATCGACTAGGTTGACCGGGGGATTAAGGATCACCTGATCTCCCGCGTTGATTCCGGTGTCCACCTCGAGGCGCGTGCCAAAATCGCGCTTCAGTTTCACCTTCCGGATCTCCGCCTTGCCATTTCTGACGACTGCCACCTGCGTTCCGTTACGGTTGAAGATGATTGCATCAGCCGGGATTGAAAGACTCGGCGTCTTACGCGGGATGTGGAACTCGACCGTGCAGTAGATTCCGGCCGACAGCGTCCCGTCCGGATTAGCAAGGTCGATCTCGGTCAGCAGTGTGCGCGTGCCGCTTTGTAACGCATCCGCGATCCGAGTTACCTTGCCCGGGAACTCACGATCGGGGAGCTCGGGCACGCGCACGATGGCCTCAACGCCTGGCGTTACGCCAAACGCAGCGTCCTGCGGCACGTACACCCGGACACGGATCACGTCCTTCTGCATCACTTCGAACATGAAGGTGCCACCGGTATCGTTGCCCTGTACCAGAGTGCCGACATCGACGTTGCGCTGGGTAATGACGCCGTCGAACGGGGCGAGCACTGACGCATAGGCCCGGTTCTGATGAAGCGCCTTGACCAGATTCTCTTGAGCCACGATGTTATGTTGCGCAGCGCCAACTGCCGCGGTCCGCTGCTGTAGCTGCGAGGCGTACTGCTGGGCTGCCTGGACAGTGCCCGCCTGCTTTTGCGCCAAATCCTGGTATCGCGCCGACTGCTGTCGCGCGAACACCAGCGCTGCTTGCTCCTGCTCCAGCGTCGACTGGAGCTGATTGAGCGTCGCCTCGTTCTGTCGAATCTGGTCATCGAGCTCCGGTACCGCCAGTTGCGCCAGCAGATCTCCTGCCTTGGCGCGATCCCCGATGTCGACGTTGCGCTTGGCGATGTAACCGGTCGCGCGGGCATAGATATTCGCCGCGGCGAATGCGGCCGTCGTACCTGGCAAGGTGACGGACATGATACCGGGGCTCGCCTCGACCGTCGCAACACGCAAGCTGGGCACGAAGTCACGCTCCTGCACGGCAGTCGCCAGGACTTCCTGCTGCTGCGAATAATTTCCCCACGCGCCTAACGAAAGGCCGCCAGCGAGCAACGAAAATCCGCCGAGCGCAAATAGGCGTCCGCCCCATCTGCGGCGCAGCCGAGACCCGTGGCTGTTCTTCACATCGCGGTCGTCAGGGAGGTGGTCGTGATCAACCCGGTTGATCACCTCATTCCGATTGCGGATTTCAAGACTATGCATGGGGGAGATCCTCGAATACGCCATAGGCCGCGACGCCGTCATTGCGCTTGCGCAGCATGGCAAACAGGTACGGAACGATGAACAGGGTGGTCGGAGTCGCAAACAGAAGGCCGCCGATCACCGCGCGCGCCAGCGCCGCATTCTGCTCCTCGCCGGGGCCGCCGATCGCCATCGGAATCATCCCGACGACCATGGCCGCCGCCGTCATCAGCACAGGGCGGATCCGGGTATGGCCGGCGTCAAGGGCGGCCCGGAACGCGCTCCTGCCTTTGAGCTGCTGCTCGCGCGCGAACGTGACCAGCAGAATGGAATTCGCCGAGGCGACGCCGACCGCCATGATCGCGCCCATCAGGGAGGGGACGTTGAGCGTCGTGCCGGTGATGAACAGCATCGTGACGATGCCGCAAAACGTCGCCGGCAGCGCGAGGATTACAACGAATGGGTCGCCGAAATTCTGGTAGTTGACGACCATGAGCAGATAGACGAACACGGCCGCAAACAGCAGCCCGATGCCGAGATTTCGAAAGGAATCTTGCATACTCTGGATCTGACCGAGAACCTGAATCTTGTTACCGGGCTTGAGCTCCTTCTGCAGCTCGTCGACGATTTTGCCGATGTCGCCTGAAATGCTGCCGAGATCGCGGCCTTGCACGCTGGCATAGATATCGTACGCCGGCTGGATGTTGGTCTGGTTCAGATTGGTCGGCACACTATCGCGGTGCAATGTCGCCACATTGCTCAGGAGCCCCGGTATCGGCGGACCGTTGGAGGCAATCGCGCTAGACACTGGCGTATTGCCGAGTTCGCCGAGCGAGCTCAACTGATGCTCCGGCGTCTGGACCGCGATGTAGTAGGGAATCCCGGTAGCCGGATCGGTCCAGAAATTGGGCGCGACCTGTTCCGAAGAGCTGAGGCTGGTATTGACATGATTGGCGATGGCTTGCGCGTTGAGACCGAGCTGCAGCGCACGCGAGCGGTCGATGTTGACCATGAAGGCTGGCGCGTCGAGCTCCTGCTGAAGATGGGCATCTGCGATGCCCGGAATGTCCGCCATGCGGCGACGCAGCTCATGCGCCACGCGCAGATTGTTTGGGCGATCGCGACCGACGACGCGGACGTCGATCTGCGCGGGCAATCCGAAATTAAGGATTTGGGTAATCATGTCGGCCGACTGGAAATAGAAGGTCACCGACGGAAAGGCGGCCGGCAGCACTTCGCGAAGCCGGCGAACGTAGCCGGCAGTTGGCGCGTGCCCCTCCTTGAGCGATATGAGGATTACGCCGTCGTTGACGCCAATGGTCGAGCCGTCGCTGAAGGCGAGGTTGTACGGCCGCGGCGGCACCCCAATGTCATCGACGATGAGTTCACGATCGCGCTCCGGAATGACCTCGCGGATCTTGTCCTCGACCTCCTGGAAGATGCGCTCGGTGGCTTCGATGCGGGTCGCCGCTGGCGCGCGGATGTGCAGCTTGATCTGTCCGCCGTCGATGACCGGGAAAAAGTCGCGGCCGACCACCGTGAACATCACACCTCCCAGCGCGAGCATCAGTGCGGCGGCGACCGGGATGATGAGCCGCCGCTTGAGCAGCATCGTGAGTACACGCACATAGCCGCGGCGAAACAGCTCGAAGCCGCGCTCGAACGTTTGGTGAGAGCGCGTGAACCAATTGCCAGCGCTATCGGCCCCGCCGTGATGCTCGCCCTTGAGCAACAGGCCAATCATGACCGGCGTCAACGTCCGCGAGAGCGCATAGGACGCCAACATGGCGAACACGACCGCAAGCCCGAGCGGGGTGAACAGGAATTTTGCCGGCCCTTCGAGGAACACCACCGAGGTGAACACGCAGCTGATCGCGAGGGTCGAGACCATGGTCGGCACCGCAATGCCGGCGGACCCGTGCAGCGTCGCCGCGGCGAGATTCATGCCTGCGCTGCGTAGCCGGTGGGTGTTCTCGATGGTCACCGTGGAATCGTCGACCAGGATGCCGACCGCAAGTGCCATGCCGCCGAGGGTCATGGTATTGAGCGTGTGGCCCATGAAGTAGAGAATGACAATCGACGTCAGGATCGACAGTGGAATCGAGATCAAGACGATCAGGGTCGACCGCCACGAGCCGAGAAACAACAGGATCATCAGGCCAGTGAGCCCGGCCGCGATCGCTCCTTCGTGGAGCACGCCCGCAATCGATGCGGTGACGAGCTTCGATTGATCGAACAGCTCGTTGATGCCCAGTCCGGGCGGCGCTGCCGCGCGCGCGGTCTCAAGGACCTTGCGGACGCCATTGACGACCGCGACGGTCGAGGCATTGCCGTTCTTGAGAACGCTCAGCAACACGGAGCGCCGGCCATCGTTGCGCACGACGTTCTGCTGCACCGCCCAGCCGTCGTGCACCTGGCCGACATCCTTGAGCAACACCGTCTGCCCGTTTGCGTACCTGATTGGAATGTCGTTCAGGTCGGCGATGCTCACCGGCATCGCGTTGGTGCGTACCGTGTATTGCGTATCGCCGATCTTGGCGAGACCCGAGGGCAAGGTCAGGTTCTGGGCATTGACCGCGTTCACCACATCCACCGGGGTCAGGCCTCTGGCCTGAAGCTTGAGCGGGTCGATATCGACCATGATCTGTCGGTACTTGCCGCCGTCGGGAGCCGGAAAGGTCACGCCCTGCACCGGGGCGAGCTGCTGGCGCAGGTTGTAAAGCCCGTAGTCATAGAGCTGCTGCTCGCTGAAGCGGTCGGACTTGAGGCTGAGCTGCAGCACCGGAACGCTCGAGGCATTGTACGACACCACGATCGGCGCCTGGATTCCCGGCGGCATCACGGCACGGATCGTATTCGTGGCTGAGACGATCTGCGAGATGGCGAGGTCGAGGTTGACGTCGGGCTGAAAATAAATCTTCTGCACCGAGACACCGTTAAGGGTCTGCGCCTCCATGTTCTTGATGCCGGTCACGCTGGTACTCATCGCGTACTGACCGTAGGTGGTGACGCGCTGCTCCATCTCCGGCACACTCAGGCCCGTGTACTGCCAGATCACCGACACCACCGGAATGTTGATCTCCGGGAAGATGTCCTCCGGCATGACCTTGATGGCAGAGACGCCGAGAAACACAATGAAGACGGCGAGGACGTGGAACGTGTACGGAAATCTCAATGCAAAACGGACGATACCCATGGTGATATCCTTTGTTCCGAGTGCGAACCGATCTTTGCTCTACTGCAGGCCGATGCCGCTCAGCGTGCGCCAGCAACCCCGCTCGAATGGTTCGAGGTCAGCCTCGTCGGCACGAGTTCGGTCTTTGCGTTGTCGATAAGTGATCTGGACTTGGCGGGCATGAGGCCGGTACAGAATTTGTCTGAGCGTGCCATGCTCGTTCCCGGTGATGGCGGAGACATCCGTCGAATGACTCACCTGCCCGACATCGAAATAGAGTTCGTTTGTGTACACCACCCGGCCTGCGATCACGTACCAGGATGCGGCGGCGATCGAGATGAGCACCAGCAGCGAAAGTAAGGTTGCGCGCACCCAGTTCCGGGAATTCCGTAAGGGCGGCTGCCTTAGCGTGGGTAACGCCCGCTGGTCGTACGCGGTAGTCAGCGTGTTGGCTCTGGCCGAAGACGAAGTCCCATGTGACCTCTGCTCGCGTGGCACATGACTTGCCGGCTCCAACGGCGAAGTTGGAAGGCTCTCCTTTACGCCCCAAGGGCGCGTCCGGGACATTGCCGTGCCGGCGTGGATGTCTGTCATTGAAGCACCTCCTCCGGTCTCCAGTGGGTTCGCCTGGAGAGATATTGAGGGACGCGCTAGATGAGAATACTTACTTGTTGTATTCGCTGATGAAGGAGATTTACCAATGCAGCGCGGCGCGCTTCCTGATTTGAACACCTTCCTTCTCGTGGCCGAGCACCTGAGTTTTCGTGTTGCGGCCGAACAACTGAATCTTACCGCACCCGCTGGATCCGGGTTCGTCGGCTCTCGCCGTGACCGCTATCGTAGCGGAACTCCACTTTGATGATCCGCGGTACGCGGAAGCGGACCACAAGCTGGACGTCGCAGGGGAAGAGCAAGACAAAGTCTGGCTCCAGCGTCTGACGACAAGAGCCCGCCTCTGTTTCACGCTGGGCACTTTTTCATAAGGTCATTATGAGCGGCCAACAGGTTTGCGGATCGGATTACTTTGCGGATGGGATTATGAAGTAGATCATTACAAAAATGTAAGGATTGGAACCCATTACTTTTTGCCGCGTCTCAGTATCTCTGATGGGTAACAATGGAGGAACCAGGCTTTCGATCATTAAACCGATTGACGGCGCTGCCTTCATTACGGCTACCTTTTCGACAGCACCTAAACAAAACGTGTTAGTAGAAGGTGTGGGAAGGAGCCCGGCCTGCCGGGCTCTTTTTCTGTAACTAGCCTCTGCATCTTCCATCGATCGCACGACAGCGTAACCGCAAGATTGCGCCGCGGGTTAGCCAGACTTCTGGCGGCGGGAGCGAGATTGGATCGGGACAATTGGAGCGGGATTTTCCAACCGCATCTTTCCCACATCCCTCTCCATCTCAAGACATGTGAGCCATTCAGTATAGTTTGGCATATAGACTGCGGGCTGCACGCATTGTGCTTTAGCTGCAGCAGGATAGGTCCCCCAGTCCTTGAGGAGTTGCTCAAGGTTGGCTTTCTCGTCCTCCATGCAATTTTCGAAGATATTGCCCATTACGGAGTTGCCGAACACGTCTTTTATTGCTTTTTCTGAAGCCCGACAGGTTTTCTCGATTTCGACGCGAGGTACATCGCCTGTGGTCGCGACGAGTATGTGCATTCCTACGAAAATCGGAGCAAAGGGCAGGAACATGTCTGACTCCCATCTGACTTAAACGGCGAGTTCATTCTCGCCGAGCCGCTAGCTTGAAGCGCTCTGACGGCGATATCCGCAATTCCTCCGTCGCTCTGGTGATCGCGGATGCCAGCATCCTTGTGGGAGACACATATTGAAGGATCTCCAGAAGAGAATACTTACTTGTTGTATTCACTGATGAAGGAGATTTACCAATGCAGCGCAGCGCGCTTCCTGATTTGAACACCTTCCTTCTCGTGGCCGAGCACCTGAATTTTCGGGCGGCGGCCGAACGACTGGCGCTTACCGCCCCGGCCGTGAGCCATTCGATACGGCAGCTCGAAGCGAGGCTCGGTGTAAGATTGCTGAACCGCACGACACGAAGCGTGGCGCTGACCCATGCCGGTGTGCGCCTGCTCGAACGGTTGCGGCCCGCGTTCGATCAGATCTCTGGCGCTCTGGAGGACTTGAACGAGGAGCGCCAGCGACCGACGGGGCGCTTACGGATTTGGGCAGCCCCATTGGCCGCGACGCTCGCGGTCACGCCGATCTGGCAGCGCTACTTGTCGACCTATCCGGACGTGCAACTCGAAATTTGGACAGAGTTGGGTCTAACGGATATCGTCGCATCCGGATTTGACGCCATAATCGGATCTAAGCTTTGGGCGGCATCCAACATGATCAAGGTGCGCCTTACAGGGCCGATAGAGGTCGCTGTCGTCGCGGCGCCAATGTATTTTGCCGGCCGGCGGCCACCGCGCACGCCTGAGGACCTCATCTCGCACAGTGGCATTCAGTACCGATTTGGGGCAAAAGGTCCGGTTGCGAAATGGGATTTTGAGCGGAACGGAAAAGAGCACCACATTGCCGTCCCGGGTCGAGTAACAGTCAATACCATTGAGCTAGCCCTTCGTGCCGCGCTGGACGGGCTCGGGGTCGCGCGTGTGCCCGAAGAGCTCGCCGCGCCGTTCGTGCGCACTGGGCAACTTATACGCGTTTTGGAGAATTGGTCGGCAGCGGTGGAAGGCTATTTTCTCTTCTATCATGGGCGTCGGCAGGTGCCGGCCGCGCTGCGCGCATTCATCGATATGCTCCGCGCCTCACAATCAGTCACGGGCACACGTTCGCCCAAGAAGCGTTAGCTCCTGAATTGCATTTCATGAGCGACGGCCTCTCGCCCGGCACTACTGCGAAGGCGCCGAGACGTATTGCTAAATTCGCCTCAACAGTGAATGCAGCGGATATCAATTCATATTCTCAATTTTGCCGACACATTCCTCGCATCGAGCCATGAGCCTGCCTGCGCACCCTTTGCAGCTTTGGGCACATGCGACGCTCGATGTTGGTGAAATTGACGCGGTCATCTGAAGTTGACCCGGTCATCTAGAGGAGATGTACGATGTTACGCAAGATCATGATTGTTTTGGTCGCAGGCGTCGCACTCGCAGGAGCACCCGCTGCTCAAGCGGGGCCGCATGGTGGCGGCGGTGGCGGGGGGCACATGGGCGGTGGCTTTAGCAGCCATATGGGCGGCTTTGGCGGCCATGTGGGCAGCAGCTTTGGCGGCTCTCACCTCGGTGGCAGCTTTGCCGGAGGTAACCTCGGTGGTGCCTTCCGCGGTTCTCATCTAGGCGGACAGGCCTTGGTCGGTGCGGCACCACGCGGCCAGCTCGATCGCGAAAAAGGGTTTCGCGGGCATTCTGGTCACCACCGCAGATACGGCTACTGGCGTGGCCGGGACTTTGGTTACGATGACTATGACTGCAGTTACCGCTATCCGCTTTACAACAACAACTACTACGATCGGTATAGATGTTATCTGCCGCCGTACTGACATCGAGCATCATCAGTTGCAGCACATAAGAAGGGGCCCCACGCTTTTTTGCGGGGGGCCCTCATGGTTTTTGCAGAGGCCCGCGCAGGAAGAGTGTGGACCGACGACATGGCGGTCGCGGCTTTTCGTGTGGTCGATGGGGTCTTGCTCTCACTTCACGGCCGCCCACGCGCTTGTCGGCTTCATCCGTGCGAGAGACCGGCTTCGCCGTGGTGGATCAGGCTGCGCCTGGACAACTTGCGCAGGCCGACATAGAACACCGGCGTCAGGAACAGGCCGAACAGCGTGACCCCGATCATGCCGGCAAACACGGTGATGCCGGTCGCCGAGCGCACCTCGGCGCCGGCACCGTGCGAGAGCACCAGCGGTATCGTGCCGGCGATGAAGGCCACCGAAGTCATCACGATGGGCCGCAG
>Ga0209488_10000920_pt1 | contig 24927 bp, 22 predicted proteins | sample Rivendell_Oct201_8_FD_188349 | JGI IMG/M metagenome (GOLD analysis project Ga0209488, IMG submission 188349) | Vadose zone soil microbial communities from the Eel River Critical Zone Observatory, Northern California, USA -... | ecosystem: Environmental > Terrestrial > Soil > Vadose zone >...
GAGCACTAGCAACCCTATGATTCTAGTGCGGCTTTGAATTTGAAGTTCCTGAACGAGCTTGCGGCAACTGCTGCAGGAACTTCAAATTCGCCGCACTAGTTCCGGAGAAGACCACGCCGTCCTGGCTACCGAGTCGCGGTCTTCATGCTCTGGTAGGAGAACACGAAGTCCTGCCCGGCCTGCGGCTTGTGGCAGTTGAAGCAGGCTGTGAGATTGGCATTGGGATTGGCGGTCTTGTCGGCGCGGAAGGCCTGATACTCCCACTCGCCATTGCGCTGCTCCTCGGGATATTCCGCGCCCCAGCCGGCACGCTTCTCCATCACCGTATAGCCCACAATGTTACTGGTCTTGATAAAGCGACCACCCGAATCCTTCACCGGATTGCCTTGCGCATCGAGCTGCGCGGCATATTGCGCGACCGTGATGACGGTGCCTTGCGGCAACGGATCGCCCTTCTTGGCGGCATCGACCGCGGCCTGGCTCGTGACGTACTCGCGAACCTGCTTGTTCTCGGCTCGATCGAGGGTCATGTAGACCACGCCCTTGGCATAGTCCGCCGGGAACGCGATCTTGTCGCCGCCGGCCTGCGCGGTGAGTACAGCGGTGCTGACGCCAAGAGCCGCAAGGACGCTCGCACGCTTGATGATGCTTGCACGTCTCATGTCTTCCTCCCTGGTTGCTGGTTCGAGCAACCACAGGACTATAGCACGCCGCCGGGGCAGGTTCCCCGCCCCACCCGCTTGTGCGGCGCGCCGGCGCCCTTAAACTGACGCCCAATCTGATGGTGCGCTCGCTGCGCCATCGTGCCAGAAACGAACAAGGGAGAAACGCCATGAGGCGCGCTTTGGCCTCCGTGCTCGCGACCGTCTTCGCGCTATCCGCTGCAGCCGCGAACGCGGCCGAGATCAAGGTGATCTCCGCCGGCGCGGTGCGCGCCCTGATCGCCGGCATGATCGACGACTACAGCAAGCAAACCGGCCACAAGTTCGATTTCACCACCGGCCCGACCGGATTCCTTCGCGACGTCATCGCGACCGGCCAGCACGCCGACCTGATCATCGCGTCGGCCCCGCTCATGGGCGAGTTGGAGAAGACCGGCAAGCTCACGACCGGCAGTCGCAACGATCTCGGCCGGGTCGGCATGGGTGTCGTCATCCGCGAAGGCGCTCCGGTGCCGGATGTCTCAACGCCCGAGGCAATCAAGCAGCTGCTGCTCAAAGCGTCCTCGATCGCCTATACCGACCCCAAGCTCGGCGGCACCACGGTCCTTCACCTGATGAAGCTCGCCGACCGCTTCGGCATCACCGACGCGGTGGTCAAGAAGGGCGTGCTGGCGACTGGTGGCGACGATGCCTCCGAGAAGGTGGCACACGGCCAGGCCGAGATCGCAGTCTCGCTGATCAGCGAGATCGTGCCGATCAAGGGCGCGAAGATGGCCGGCCCGCTGCCGGGCGACACGCAGCTCTGGACCATCTATGCGAGCGCCATCCCGATGAGCAGCAAGGAGCCCGCGCATGCGCGTGCCTTCATCACGGCGCTCACCTCGCCCGCGATGGCTCCGCGCTGGAGCACCGGCGGTTTCGAGCAAGTGAAATAAGGTTGAGACAATAAGGTTCAACAACAAGGGAGGAATGATCATGCGCCACAGCAATCTTGCAACACTCCTCGCCGGCGCTGTGCTGGCGAGCGCGTCCCTGATGCTCGCGGTGTCGGCCCAGCCGCTGCCGCCGACATCGCCGCCGCAGCTTGCGCCCACGCTGGTGCCCGCGCACGTCGTCGACCTATTGACGGCTGAAGGCATGGCGGCCTTCAGCGCGCAATGGAAACACATCGAGGCGAAGATCGTGGAGGGACCGGCGCTGCAGGGCGCCATGCCGGGCTACAAGACCTCCTACGACATCTCGCCCCACGCGGGCGCGAAAGGTTTCGACGATTCCTCGTGGACAACGCTTGAGGCCAAGCAACTGGCGGACCGCCGCGGCGGCGGCAAGGTCTCGTTCCTGTGGTACCGGACCAATCTGACGATGCCGGCCAAGATCGGGGCTTTCGACACCGCGAATGCGAAGGCGGTGCTGACCGCTTACGTGGACGACTACGCGGAAGTGTGGGTGAACGGTGAAATGCCGCGCCGCGCGGGCATTACCAGCCCAGCCACCATCCAGGGCTTCAACATCCCGAACCGCGTGGTCATCGCCGATGCAGTCAAGGCCGGCGACAAGGTCGAGATCGCGATCTTCGGCATCAACGGGCCGATCTCGGTCGCGCCCACGAATTTCGTGTTCTTCCGGCAGGCATCGGTGGAGTTTTATAAGTAACGCAGCGGCGCACAGCAGGCAGCGTTCCGCCTTGCGGGGCGCCGCCTCAGCGCGCCGCGGCTTCGAGCCGGTTCCCGGTGAGCAGCTGGCGCGCGGCCTCCGCGCTCATCGGCTCGCCGAACACATAGCCTTGCGCATATTCGCAGCCGAGCTGGTAGAGCTCGACCGCGTCCGAGTCGGTCTCCGCGCCTTCCGCCACCACCTCCATGCCGAGATCGTGCGCGAGCGCGATGATCGAGCGCAGGATCACCGGCCGCTGCCCCTTGGACGAGGCGCGCACGAACGACTGGTCGATCTTGATGGTGTCGAACGGGAAGCGCTGCAGATAGGACAGCGAGGAATGACCGGTGCCGAAATCGTCGAGCGCAAGGCCTGCGCCCAGCTCCTTGATGCGGGTGAGCATCTGGGCGGCGTGCTCGGGATTCTCCATCACCAGCGACTCGGTCAGTTCCAGCTTGAGCGAGCCGCGCGCGAGCCCGGAGCGCGCAATGACCGTGCGCAGGTCGTGGATCAGGTCCTGCCGCAACAGCTGTCGCGATGAGACATTGACGCTGGCAAAAATCGGCTGGCGATTGCGCGAGGCGCGCTGCCAATTGCCGAGCTGGCGGGCGGTGTGCTCCAGCACGAACAGGCCGAGATCGACGATGAGGCCGATCTCCTCGGCGATGGCGATGAAATCCGCCGGCGACATGCGGCCCATCTTGGGATGGTCCCAGCGCGCCAGCGCCTCGAAGCCCGCCACCGAACGGTCGTCGAGCCGCACGATCGGCTGATAGAGAATGGTGATCTCCTCGCGCTCGAGCGCGCGCCGCAGGTCAGATTCGAGCGTCAGGCGATCGGTCTTGCGCGCGCGCATCGAAGTCTTGAACACCTCGATGCGATCGCCGCCGATGCGCTTGGCGTGATACATCGCCAGCTCGGCGTCCTTGAGCACTTCCTCGGTGCGGTGCGGCTGGCCGTCGCTGAGCGCGATCCCCATCGAGGCGGTGAGGAAGATCTCGCGGTCGTTGAAGGTGATCGGCGCCCGCAGCGCACGCCGCAGCGTCTCCGCAAACGCCACGATGCGATCCGCCTCCTTCTCGGATAGGAGGATCAGCGCGAACTGATCGCCGGCGAGCCGCGCCAGCGTGTCCTGCGGCTTGAGCAGGCGGGCGAGCCGGCGCGCCAGCGTCAGCAGGATGGAGTCGCCGACCGCGATGCCGACCGAGTCGTTGACCTGCTTGAAGCGGTCGAGATCGATCACGATGATCGTGGGCTTGATCGCCTCGTCGGCCTTGGAGAGGGCAAGCACCGACTCGATGCGGTCGACGAACAGCTCGCGGTTCGGCAGCCCGGTCAGGTTGTCGTGCACCGCGTCGTGCAGGAGGCGCTCCTCCGCGTTCTTGAACTCGGTCACGTCGCTGAGGGTGCCGACGAGCCGCAGCACCTCGCCATCCGAGCCGACCACCGGGCGCGCCTTGAGCGCGAACCAGAGAAAATGGCCGTCCGGGGTGCGCAGGCGGAAATCCTGCACCAGCCTGCCGCGGCGCTGCTCCAGCACGTTGTCGAGCGCGGCGCGAAAGCGGTCGCGGTCGAGTGGATGCAGCACATCGAGCCAGCGCGCGGCAGGACCTTCGAGCGTGCCGCGCCGCAGGCCGAGCAAGGTCTCGGTCTCGGGGCTGGTGAACACCTTGTCGGCCGACACGTCCCAGTCCCAGATCATGTCGCCCGCGCCGGTGAGCGCCAGCGCCCGGCGCTCGACATCGCTCACGATGCCGTGCGTCACCCCGCCCGCGAAAGCGTGCTGCATCACGGTGAATCCGATCAGCATCACGATCAGCACAAGGCCGCCGAGCAACGCCGGCCCGACGATATCGTTGGTCACGCCCCCCATCACGGCAAGGCCGGCCGCAATCACCCACACGACCAGCAGGAGCCAGGTCGGGATCAGCAGGACGGCGCGGTCGTAACCGTGGAACGAGAGATAGATCACCAGGCTGAAGCCGAACACCGCGACTCCCACGAGCGAGAGCCGCGCGATGCCGGAGGCGATCGACGGATCGACCAGCGCGACCGCGATCAGCAGCACCAGGAAGGCGAGCCAGCCGACCGTGATGTGTGCATAGCGAACGTGCCAGCGGTTGAGGTTGAGGTAGGCGAACAGGAACACCAATAGCGTGGCGGCCAGGATCGCCTCGCCGGAGGCGCGCCAGACACGCTCGGCGCCCGCTGACATGTCGAAGACCTTGCCCCAGAAGCCGAAATCGATGCCGATATAAACGAGCACCGCCCAGCCCAGCGCGGCGGCCGCCGGGAACATCACGCTGCCCTTCACGACGAACAGGATAGTCAGGAACAGCGCCAAGAGGCCCGCGATTCCGATCACGATGCCGTAGTAGAGCGTGATGCTGTTGACCTTGTCCTTGTAGGCATCCGGCTCCCACAGATAGATCTGGGAGAGCTTGCCGGTGCGCAGCTCCGCCACGTAGGTGATGACGGCGCCGGGATCGAGCGTGACGCGGAAGACGTCGGCGGTGGGGCTTTCCACCCGCTCGGGCCGCTCACCGCTCGACGTGATGACGACGACACGGGACAGCCCGAGATCGGGCCACATCAGCCCGGAGCCGACCAGGCGATAGTGCGGGACCACGATCAGGCGGTCGATCTGCTCGTTGCCGGAATTCGCAAGCGCGAATACCGCCCAGTTGGTGTTGCCCTCGCGGGCGCGAAACTCGATGCGATGCACGGTGCCGTCGGCACCCGGCGCGGTCGAGACCAGGATGCGGTCGGTCTCGGTGCGCTGCAGCTCGACCGCCGCGGTCAGATCGATCGCGGAGGCGTCGGCGCGCACATTGACGGCCTCGACGGCACTGGCGGGAGGCGCGCCCGAGCAAGCTGCCAGGAGACCCGCCACGACAAGGATGGCGCGCAAAAGGCGCAAATTGAGACCTCCGGATTCGCAACCCGCCCCAGCCCAGCCTAGTGTCCCGCTTCCGAAGTTCGCACCATCTTGCGCCCACCCTCGGGCTTCCGAACCGACACACTAGACCCCCGATGAGTACTTGGGTGGAAAGGCATCGGCAAGAGTCCCGATGTTAATCAATACCGTGAACACAATGACGCCACATGAATCAGGCAGCGCGATAAGAATACCAACCGCTGCAAGACTTTAACCACCTGCGCCCTGTTAACGACTGCAAGGCTTTTAGCGGCTCCAAATCTTTCGACGACTATAAGCCTCTTAACGAGTCCACAGCTCTTAACGACTCCACAGCGCTTAAGGACTCCAAGCCTTGGCCAGGCGCTTGTCGCTTTGGTGGAGCGCGTCGGTCCGGAGCGCGCCGGCGCGCGCGGCGCCGATCAGGGCGTGCATGACCAGGTAGAACTGATCCGGGTCGTAGCTCACCAGAATGAGGTCGACACCGGCATTCAGCGCCTCGACGCTGCCGCCGCCGATCCCTTCGGGGCTGCGGGTCACAGCGCCCATGCTGAAGTCGTCGGTCATCAGCAGGCCGTCATAGCCCCAATCCGTGCGCAACAGGCCGCGCACGACCGCCTGCGAGAACGACACCGGCCGCGCTGCGTCAACCGCGGTCAGGCGCGCATGGCCGAGCATGACGATGATGTCGTGGCGGCGCATCAAGGCCCGAAACGGCAGCCAATCCGTACTTGCGAGCTCACTCGGCGGCAGCGCCAGATCGGCGGACTCGAGGTGGGTATCGGCGACGACCCGACCAAGCCCCGGAAAATGCTTGAGCGTGCAACGCACGCCATGGTGTGACAGCTGCGCGCAATAGTCCTCCGCCACATCGGCGACGATCTGCGGGTCGGCCGAAATCGCACGGGTCGAGATGCGGGTGAGCCGGTCGCCCGGATTGTCGATGCCTGGATCGAGGTCCACGACCGGCGCGAGATTGACGTTGACGCCAAGGCCGGCAAGGTCACGCGCCTGCGCGGCGGCATAGTCGCGCACGGCTGCGTGCCGCTCGGCGCTCGCCGGATGACGCGCCACGATCTCGGACAGCGGCGGCATGCGTGCGAGCGGCGGCGACATCCGCGACACCACGCCTCCTTCCTGATCGGTCGTGACCAGAAGCTCTGGCACACCCTGCCGGCGCCGCACCGCCTGCAGGTCGGCGATCTCCTGCCGGATCGCGGCAGCGTCGCGGCCGCGCACGTTGCGCGTGGTCAGAAACACGCCCGCGATGGCGCGCCGCTCGATGAGCGCGTTGAGATCGTTAATGTCGCGATAGCCGACGACGACGTGGCGCCCGAGACGCTCGATCAAGACCGGATCGGCCCGCAGCACCTCGTAGCGTTTCCACCAGAATTGCGCCTCCCACCAGGGCACGCAAACGAGGCACAGCATGGCGAGCGCCAGCGAGGTCGACAACAACACACGATCGAGGTGACCGGCGGGCCGCCGCAGCGCGCGCACGTCCGCGACCACGATGGCCAACGGGATGGCAATGAACCCGGTGAACGCCCACACGCGAACGCTCGCCAGGAATGGCGAGCGCCAATCGAGGGCGTACGGAATCAGGAAAAGCAAAACCGCAACCCGGGCGACCGCAAGCGCGCGGATTAATCCTTTTGGCACGGACATGCGCCGCAGAGGTCACGACAGACGTGGCAGCTTTGTGGTCAGTACCTTGGCAGCGCATGCCGGCCTATCTCCGTCATCGTGAGGTGCCCGCGCATTGCATCGCGCTCGCCTCTTTATGATTGAGTCAGCTGTGCGCGGACCTCGAACGATGCGGCCTCGGACATTGCAGCTTACCGACTGCAGGACAGCTTGGGCCGTCGCCCTTCGAGGCTCGCCCGGCCCGAAGAGGCCGGGACGAGCGCCTCAGGGTGACGGAGAAACGTCGGTGTGCGAGGCTCGCTCAACCTGATCGGAAAACGGATCAGAGCGTCAGCACAATCTTGCCAATATGCGCACTCGTCTCCATGCGCGCGTGCGCATCTGCGGCCTTGCGCAGCGGAAAGGTCGAGTCCATCACCGGCCGGACCCGCCCGGACGCGAGCAGCGGCAGCACGTTGGTTTCGACCGCGCGCGCGATCGCGCCCTTGTCGGCGACCGAACGGGCGCGCAGCGTCGAGCCGGTGTGAGTCAGTCGCTTGAGCATGATGCGGCGGAAATCGACCGTGGCCTTGGGCGAGCCCTGGAATGCGATCTGCACCACCCGGCCCTCGACCGCCGCCGCCTCGTAATTGCGCTCGATGTAGTCGCCTCCGACCATGTCGAGGATCACCTCGGCGCCCTTGCCGCCGGTCGCGGCCTTGGTGGCGGCAACGAAATCCTCCGTCTTATAGTTGATCGCCACATCGGCGCCGAGCTTGCGGCAGGCGTCGCATTTTTCAGCCGAGCCCGCAGTGGTGATCACCCTGGCGCCGAACGCCTTGGCCAATTGGATCGCGGCCGTGCCGATCCCGGACGAGCCGCCATGCACCAGCAGCGTCTCGCCGGCCTTCAGGCCGCCGCGCTCGAACGTGTTGTACCAGACCGTGAAGAACGTCTCCGGCACGGCCGCGGCTTCAGTGATCGGCAGGCCCGCCGGCACCGGCAGGCAATGGCTCTCATACGTGGGGCAATACTCGGCATAGCCGCCGCCGACGACGAGCGCCATGACCTGGTCGCCGAGCTTGAAGCGCGTTGCGCCCGCGCCGAGCGCCACCACCTCGCCGGCGATCTCAAGCCCGGGAATATCGGTCGCGCCCTTGGGCGGCGGATAAAGCCCCATGCGCTGCATCACGTCCGGCCGATTGACACCGGCAGCCGCGACCTTCACCAGGACCTCGCCTTCGCCCGGCGGCGTCACCGGGCGCTGCTCGGGCACAAGCATCTCCGGGGCGCCTGGTGAACGGATGGCAATCACGGTCATGCTGGTCGGGATGGTGCTCATGCGTTTGTCCTACCTCAAGGATTGCGGCTTCTACAACCGCCGCCACGGCCATGCTAGCGTGCCTGCAACGATAACGCCCAAGACTGCTGAGCTAAGGACCTCGTGATCCATGACTCTTGACGCCACCACGCCCGAACGCGCCGCCATGTACAACGGGAACCGCCTGAAGATCGGGCTGTTCGGTTCCAATTGCTCGTCCGGCCGAGCGGTGACCATGGTGCCGGAGCGCTGGTCGGGGAGCTGGGCGGACAATCTCAAGCTCGCCCGCATGGCGGACGACGCCGGCCTCGATTTCTTGCTGCCGATCGCGCGCTGGAAGGGCTATGGCGGCGATACCGATTATCAGGGCGCCACGCTCGAGACTCTCACCTGGGCATCGGGCCTTTTGGCCTCGACCATGCGCATCACCGTGTTCGGCACCGTGCATGCCCCATTGTTCAACCCGGTGATCGCCGCCAAGGAGATCGTAACCGCTGATCACATCGGCGGCGGCCGCTTTGGCCTCAATCTCGTCGTCGGCTGGAACGAGGGCGAGTTCGAGATGTTCGGAGTCGAGCAGCGCGAGCATGAGGCGCGCTACGAGTACGCGCAGGAATGGCTCGACGTCATGAAGACGATCTGGTCGCCGAAAGAGGATTTCAATTTCGAGGGCCGTTTTTTCAACCTCAAGGGCATACGCGGCAAACCCAAGCCGGTCGGCGGCGCGCGCCCGCTGATCATGAACGCAGGCGCCTCCGACACCGGGCGCACTTTCGCGGTCAGGAACTGTGATGCGTTCTTCCTGCAGGCGTCACGCGTCTCTACGGAGGAGACTGCTGGCTTCGTCAACAAGGCCAAGGAACTCGCGCGTACGCACGGGCGCGAGATCGGAGTCTACACCGTCGGCGTGATCACCTGCCGGCGCACCCGCCAGGAAGCCGAGGACTACTACCGTCATGTCATTCTCGACAATGCAGATTTCGCCGCCATCGACAGCATCCTGGCGATGAAGAACATCACGCCCGCGACCAAAGGGCGCGAGGAGTTCGAGCGGCAGCGCCGCTTCTATGCCAACGGCATGGGCGGCCTGCCCATCATCGGCGATGCCGATGATGTCGCCAAGACGCTCGCCGAATTGAGTCATGCGGGCGTGACCGGGATCGGCGTGTCGCTGATCAACTACCTGGACGAATTGCCGTTCTTCTGTGAAGAGGTGCTGCCGCGGCTGGCGAGACTCGGATTGCGCGAACGCCAGCCGCAATTCGCGTAGGAATGTTTACGCGCATGGGAATCTTCACGCATAAGTGGCTTCGCATGAGCGGAGGCAAGCGATGGCGAAAGACGATGACGACGATCGTCCGAAGAAGAAGATCGTGCACGAGATCGGTCAGGATCTCGCGCTGCTGTCGGTCAATGAGCTGCGAGAGCGGATCGCGCTCCTTAAAGACGAGATCGCCCGCCTGGAAGCATCCATCGCTAGCAAGCAGTCCTCGCGCAACGTCGCCGACACGTTTTTCAAGAAGTGATTTCTGCAAGACTAGACAGGCACTTGCAGTTCATCTAACGGCTCGGATGTAAAAAAGTACCGCACCTTAATATGTTATTAGGCTTTCGGGTTCATTACTGGGGCGTGTCCAGCTTTCTGGACATTGAGTGGCTCCTGTCCACTCTGTTTGACGCCTCCCTGTAATCCCTTGAGCCGCCGGCAACGGCGGCTCTTTTTTTAACCTTTCCGCGTTCTTGCTCGCACTTGTTTGCCATATTGGTTCGCAACAACGTTGTCGATTAACCACACATTAAAGATTTTATATGTGAACGCGACGACAAGATTTTTCCGCAAACTGGACTCGATTACCGCAACATTTGTCGCAACATCAAAGGCATGCACGAACGAAGGCGGCGTGCTGACCGCAACAATTCGCCTTGTGCTGCAAACTATTTTAAAATGTTCGCACTTCGGACGTCTGGACAGTCGCGCATCTGCAAGGCAATGCTGTCGCCGTCGCTAGAGGGGCGCAACAACAACAAGAAGAGTGGACGAGTGGCGTAGCGTGGGGCGCGTATCAATGGCTGAGCCAACGGTAAACGAGACTGACACCGTATCATTCGGCGAGCGACTTGCTGCTTCCCAGCACTTCTCTGATCTGTTCCGTGAAGGGATGACGCTGGTGGAAGAGACCGCGAGCTATCTCGACGGTCCCGGGCGGCAGGAATCCAAGAAGCTCGAGCGCGGCGCATCGCTCGCCTATGCGACCGAGAGCATGCGGCTGACCACGCGGTTGATGCAGCTTGCATCCTGGCTGCTGCTGCATCGCGCCGTGAAGGAAGGCGAGATGTCGCTCGCGCAGGCCAGCAAGGAAAAGGCGAAGGTGAAGCTTGCCGGCCACGAGCCGGGCGAGGAGCAGAACGTCAAGATCGTGCCCGAGCGCTTGCGCCTGCTGATCAATCGCTCGAAATCGCTGCAAGCCTCCGTGCGCAGGCTCGATGCCACCATGCACGCGAGGCCTGATGTGGCGCAGATTGCCCCCGGCAACCCGGTCGAGCGCCAGCTCGGCCTGCTCAAGGCCGCCTTCGAGCACGACGCGTAGGCGCGCCGCGAGCGGCTACGTCCTTCTCAAGGCACTGACGCAGGCGCCCAATCTGCTGTTCGGTCGCTATGACAATGGACAACGATCACACCATTCACATCGGCGCTAAGCTGAGTGCCGCGTGCGTATGGCCGTTGTCGTCTGGTTCGTGAGGAAGGCACGGCGGTTGGGGTTCCCCTCCCCCCACGAAGTGGTGGGGAGGGGTTAGGGGTGGGGGGCGCAGTCGCGCACGGGCGAACCGATTGTCTCCGACACCTTCTTGCTTGCTTGTCTGGATTGCTGCGCCCACGGTAATGACAACTGCAGCGCAAATACAGACAGCAAGATTGCCCCCCACCCCTTACCCCTCCCCACCGCTCGGGCGCAGACAAGTGTACGCAGTCTGCGCAAGCTTGACTGCGGCCGCTCGCGGGAGGAGGGGAGCGGAGAGGCCGTGCTCACCTGACACGATCAACGATAGGCAAACCGACGGCACGATCAGCGATAGGGAACAGCGCGCAATCTCTCGAGCGCAATCGTGAGCGCGCGACCTCTCAAGCGCAATCTTTGCGCCTATGCGCTCATGCGGATTGGGCTGATGGCGTGACCGCGCTATTTCTTCTTGAGGCCGATGCCGGCGAACTTCTTCTCGAAGCGGGAGACCCGCCCGGCGCGATCCATGAGTTGCTGCTGGCCGCCGGTCCAGGCCGGGTGCGACTTCGGGTCGATGTCGAGACGCAGCGTGTCACCCTCTTTGCCCCAGGTGGTGCGGGTGGTGAACTCGGTGCCGTCCGTCATGATCACCTTGACGGTGTGGTATTCGGGATGAGTATCCGGCTTCATGGTGAATCCTCGCGGCCCGGGCCGCTTCATCGTCTCGCAATGGGTTGCATATCTCGCAAAGGTTGACGCCTTGCGGGGCTGCGGCTCTATAGCTTACCGCGTGGCGTCAAACAAGACGGTCCGCAATTGCCAGACGGCAATCGCCGGGGCATTCTGGCCGTAATTAGGGCTTATTGCCCGCAACTAAACCCTGAACGGGGAGGTTCCTGCGTCCCATGAACGTCGTCGAGCGCACGCCTGCGCGTACCGCCCAGACTGTGGCGTCCCCGTCTGAGCCACAAGACGCCGCAGGCACGCCGGAAGCAGCCGCGGGCGCGCCAGAGGCTGCGCCCACCCGCGAGGCCAGGCTGCGGCCATTGGCCTCTCTCATCCCTTATGTCCGGCGCTATGGCGGCCGCGCGGCAGCGGCCTTGTGCGCGCTGGTCGTTGCGGCTCTGGCCACGCTTGCGGTTCCGCTCGCGGTGCGCCGCATGATCGATTTTGGCTTCACCGGCGAGGGCCTGGGCCTGATCGACAGCTATTTCAGCGTGATGATCGCGGTCGCAGCCGTGCTCGCGCTGGCGAGCGCCGCGCGCTACTATCTCGTGACCACGCTGGGCGAGCGCATCGTCGCCGATCTGCGCAGTGACGTGTTCAGCCATCTCACCGCGCTTTCGATCGCGTTCTTCGACCAGGCCAAGACCGGCGAGATGGTGTCGCGGCTCACCGCCGACACCACCCAGATCAAGGCCGCGGTCGGGTCCTCGATATCGGTCGCACTCCGTAACCTCGTCCTCTTCTTCGGCGCCACCACCATGATGGTGTTCACGAGCCCGTGGCTCTCCGCCTTCGTGCTCGGCGCCATTCCGGTGATCGTGCTGCCGCTTTACGGTTTTGGCCGCTCGGTGCGGCGGCGCTCGCGCGCCGCGCAGGACACGCTCGCCGACGCTTCCGCATACGCGGCAGAGATGATCGGGGCTGTCCGTACACTGCAGGCCTTCACCAACGAACGGGACTCGACCAGCCGCTTCGCCCAGGCGGTGGAACGCGCCTTCGCAGCAGCCCGCGACTCGATCAAGGCCCGATCTGTGCTGACCGCGATCGCGATCTTTCTCGTGTTTTCGAGCGTCATCGTGGTGTTGTGGGTGGGCGCCCAGGCCGTCATCGACGGCGAGATAACGCCGGGCCGGCTGTCGCAGTTCGTGCTCTATGCCGTGTTCGCGGCGAGCGGGCTTGGCCAGCTCTCGGAGGTCTGGGGCGAGCTGTCGCAAGCGTCGGGCGCGGCCGAGCGGCTGTTCGAGCTCATGAATGTGCGGCCGCAGATCCAAGCGCCGGAGCGGCCCGTTGCGCTGCCGGAGCCTGCGCGCGGCGAGATCGTTTTTGAAAATGTGCGCTTTGCCTATCCGGCGCGGCCGGACAGTTCCGTTCTCGATGGCGTCACGCTGCGGGTGCGGCGGGGCGAGAAAGTCGCGATCGTCGGACCCTCGGGCGCCGGCAAGAGCACGATCTTCCACCTGATCCTGCGCTTCTACGATCCGAATGCCGGCACGATCAGTTTCGACGGCGCGCCGCTGCGCGACGTCGACCCTGCAGCGTTGCGCCGAAGGGTCGCGCTGGTCCCGCAGGACACCGCAATCTTCGCAGCCTCGGTAGCCGACAACATCCGTTTCGGGCGTCCCGATGCAAGCGATGCGGACGTTGCCCGCGCGGCCGAGCTTGCGCTCGCGTCCGAGTTCGTCGGGCGCCTGCCGGAGGGCTTCGCGACCCTGATCGGTGAGCGCGGCGTGACGCTCTCAGGCGGCCAGCGCCAGCGCATCGCAATCGCGCGCGCGATCCTGCGCGACGCCCCGCTGCTGCTGCTGGACGAGGCCACCTCCTCGCTTGATGCCGAGTCCGAAAAATTCGTGCAGACAGCACTCGAGCGGCTGATGGCCGAGCGCACCACGCTCGTGATCGCGCATCGGCTCGCGACCGTCCTCTCCTGCGACCGCATCCTGGTCATGGATCAGGGCCGCATCGTCGAGGAAGGCACGCACGCGACGCTTGCCGCCACCGGCGGGCTCTACGCGCGGCTTGCCAAGCTGCAGTTCCAGAACGGGTAGTCTTACTGTGTCAGAAGCTTTGCGTGTCCCGGGCGAGCGCTGCGAGACCCGGGACCCAGGGCCAAAACTCGCGACTCCACAGTCTATCGCCCCTGGATCCCGGCTCTCGCTCCGGCTACGCCTCCGCTTCGGCCGGGACACGCAAGACTTGTGACGCAGTACAGGTAGAGCATGATCCCGAAAAGCCTGCCCCGGACTTTGATCCGGGGTGGAAGCCGGTTTTCGGAAAAGATCATGCTCAAACAAAAAGCGCCTCCCTGGCTCACTCCGGCTCGATGCCGGCGTCCTTCACGACCTGCGCCCATTTGGTGATCTCGCCCGGCAGAAAGACGGCGAGCTCATCCGGCGTCGAGGTGAGCGGGTCGATCGCGAGCGCCTGCATCTTGTCGTTGGTGTCAGGGCGCTTGAGATAGTTCATCAAGACCGCGTTGATCTTGTCGACGATCGGGCGCGGCGTCCCGGCGCGCGCCACCACTGAGAACCAGCCGCGCGCCGAATAGCCAGGCAGCCCGGCTTCGGCGATGGTCGGAAGCTCAGGCATGGCCTTGATCCGCGTGGTCGAGGTCACGCCATAAGCTTTCACCTTGCCCTCCTTGATCTGCGGAATGGCGACCCCGATGTCGACCATCATCATGGGAATTCGTCCGGCGATCACGTCGGTCAAAGCCGGCACGGCGCCGCGATAGGGGACGTGCACCGCCTTGGCGTCGATCATCTTGAGGAACATCTCCATGAACAGGTGATGCGGCGTCGAGGCACCCGAAGTGCCGAAGCTCAGCTCGCCCGAGCGGCGCTTGATGATCGCGATCAGCTCGGGAAGTGTGTTGGCGCCAAGCGACGGGTTGGCGACCAGCCCGAACTGCGCCGAGCCGACCAGGCCAATCGGCGCAAAATCCTTCACGGTGTCGTAAGGCAGGCTCTTGTAGATGCTCGGCCCGATCGCGAGCGTCGTAACCGGCGCGAGGAAGAGCGTGTAGCCGTCCGGCGCCGAGCGCGCAGTCGCCTGTGCGGCGATAACGGTACCGGCACCGACGCGGTTCTCGACGATCACTGTCTGCTTGAGCTTGTCCTGCAGCTCCTGCGCCAGCATGCGCGCGAAGACATCGCTGCCGCCGCCGGCCGGGAACGGGCAGATGAAGGTGATGGTTCGGGTCGGATAGTCCTGCGCCGCGACGGGGGAGACGGCGAGACTGAACAAGAGGCAAACCAGGAGCAATCGAACCATGTTTCTCCCTCGCGGCAGCGTTTGCAGACATTGTGGCACAGGGGCCCGGATGGAGCCACAGGTGCGAGTTTTGCTCGGGCTTCCATGTGCAAATGGGCCATGAAGGTGGGATTTTGCTTCGCGCCATGGCGGCCGCGACGCTATCCTTTCAGACGATTCGTCGAGGGGGCGATGCCGAAGGCGGACGAGCAGAGCAAGGCGGCCGGGCCGCGCACGGGACCAAAGCCGGTTCGTGCGCCGCAGCGCAGGGTGACGGAGCCCGTCGAGCGGCTCGAGGCGCCGAAACCGCCTGCCCATGCGGTGGGTGCGCAGCTTGCTGCCGAGGTCGTGCGGCTCGAGCGCGAGCTTGCGACCGCCCGTGCGCAACTCGCCGAGCTCACCGTGTTTGCGCAGATCGATCCGCTAACCGATATCCTCAATCGGCGCGGCCTCGAGCGCGAGCTCAAGCGCTCGCTCGCGCACGTGAAGCGCTATGGGGCGAGCGCGGCCCTGGTGTATCTCGACCTCGATGGCTTCAAGCGCATCAACGACCGCCACGGCCACGCCGCCGGCGACGCGGTGCTCAAAGCGGTGGCGCTGGTGCTCAATCGTCACATTCGCGAGTCGGATGTGGTGGCGCGCGTTGGCGGCGATGAGTTCGTGCTGCTGTTGTGGAGCTGCTCCGAGGCCGCCGCGCTTGCCAAGGCTGAAGCCATCGAGGTGGCCATCGCGCGCATGACACTCCCCCATGACGGGGCAGTCTTGCAGGTCGGCGCGTCATGCGGCGTGACGCCGCTGTTGCCGCTTGATCGGGCGGAGGACCTGTTCAATCGGGCCGACCGCGCCATGTATGCCCGCAAGCGCGTTCGCAACCCCATCCTCCGCACTGTCTGACCTTCCCAGGCGCTGCCCATCCCGCGCCGATTTACCTCCGATGACACAATGTGCCACATTCGCAATAGGCCGAATGTGGACTATTCGCAGGAGAGCCCTGCAGGAGGATTCCTTATGGTAAATCGTCTGGCCCTGATCGCAGTAGCCACCATGCTGCTGTCGCCAGTGGCCGCCCAGAGCCCGTCCGACTATCCCAACAAGCCGGTCAAGATCGTCGTGACGGTTCCGGCCGGCGGGGGCGTCGACTCGGTGACGCGCCTGTTCGCAGAGCAGCTGCAGCAGAAGCTCGGCCAGCCGTTCGTGATTGAGAATCGCGGCGGCGCTGGCGGCAACGTTGCGGCCGAGGCGGTGTCGGTGTCGCCGGCGGATGGCTATACGCTGATGGCCTCGCAGCCGGCGCCGATTACGACCAATGTGGCGCTCTACAAGAGGCTCAATTTCGACCCGACCAAGTTCGAGCCGGTCGCGGTCATGACCAAGTTTCCAAACGTGCTGCTGGTACGCAACGACTTCCCGGCCAAGACCGCGCAGGAATTCATCTCTTATGCGAAAGCCAATTCGGGCAAGCTCAACTTCGCCTCGCAAGGCGTCGGCACGACCTCGCATTTGACGGCCGAGCTGTTCATGACGCTGACCGGAGTCAAGATGACGCATGTGCCGTATCGCGGCACGGGCCCCGCACTCAATGACATCGTGGCCGGGCATGTCGATCTTATCTTCATGGAGCTGTCGTCGGCCTTCAAGCTGCATGATTCCGGCAAAGCACGCGTGCTGGCGGTCGCGACCGACAAGCGCCTCGACATGTTCAAGGACACCCCGACCATGATCGAGGTCGGCGTTCCGGGTTTCGTTTCCGATACCTGGAATGCCATCAGCGCACCGCCGCGCACGCCGGCGCCGATCGTCGCCAAGCTCAACCGCACCATGAACGACATCATCAATCAGGATGACATGAAGAAACGCTTCGCCGAGCTTCACCTGGTGCCGGTCGGCGGCAGCCCTGAGGCGATGCGCAAGCTGGTCGAGGAGGAGACCCGCCGCTGGGGCGAAGTCATCAGGAAGGCCGGCATCCAGCCGGAATAGCGGTCAGGCAATGATGTCGGGCGTGAGCTGATCCTCAATGTGCGAGATGCGATCGCGCAGATAGAGCTTGCGTTTCTTGAGCCGTTGCACCTGCAGCAGGTCGGAGCCGGGCGCGATTTCGAGAGCCGAGATGGCCGCGTCCAGATCGCGATGCTCCTGCTGCAGCCGCGCCAGCTGCTCCCGCAACTCGCGTTCTTCCTCTTTGGTCATCGCCACCGATGGTATCCCGCTTCCGAAGAGCCGCATTCATGCATGGCGCCTTCGGGTAGTGACACTAGTGCCGCCGATTTGAAGTTCCTATACCACCTGCAGCAAACTCGGTTAGGAACTTCAAATCGAAAAGCGGCACTAGAATCATAGAGTTGCTAGTGCCCCTTTGTTTCCGAAGTTCGTGTGAGAGTGTGCGGAGATGTATCACGAACTTCGGAAACGGGGCACTAGCACTGTATGGTTAGTTTTGGATTTGACGGTTTAATCCATATTGGCTGAAACAATCGGACGCAGCAGCTTGCCAATCTCGTTGTTTTTCAAGGAATTACGTCACCTCGTCGGTAAATTCGCAGGGTTTTCCCGGTATTGCAATCGGGGGATTGCTGCAATGCACGCGTCAAACGAGCGTCGACATGGGCGGCGCTTGGTGTAAACTTTGCTTCGTCAGGCACCAATCTGACCAAGGAGACATGCCACATGTCCATTCAAGCGCATCTTGCGGAGCTCGAACGGCGCCATCAGGCACTGGAAACCGAGATCAATGAAGCGCTCGCACATCCATCGACCGATGACCTGAAGGTCGTCGAGCTTAAGCGCCGCAAGCTGCAAGTGAAGGACGAGATCGCGCGTTTGCGTCAAGACGTCAGCGTTCATTAGGCCGGACGGGGCCGTTATAGGCTTTTTCATTGCCAGGCTCTGCGTTCAGAAGGCGGGCGCAGGGCACGAGAGCTTTTTTTATCCGGATATCTGGCGCATATCGATGCGCCGGGGAGGAACATATGCGCAAGCTGGCTGTCGTGCTGGCGGTGATGCTGGTTGCCTTCATGGCCGCTGTCGGCGGGCCGGCTTACGCCCAATCCTATCCGAGCCGCACCGTGACGCTGGTGGTGCCGTTTCCGCCGGGCGGTGGCGTTGATGCGCTCGCGCGCATCCTTGCCGAAAGACTATCTGTTTCGCTCAAGCAAAGCGTCGTGGTCGAGAACCGGACCGGCGGCGGCGGCACCGTGGGCACCCGTCAGGTCGCCAAGGCCGAACCTGACGGCTACACTCTCATGCTTGCGCACACCGGCACGATCTCGATCAATCCAAGCCTCTACGCCAACGCCGGCTACGACCCGCGCAAGGATTTCGCGCCCATCGGTCTGATCGGTTCAATGCCCGTGGCGCTGATTGCGCATCCGTCGTTTCCGGCCAAGACGGTCGCCGACGTGATCGCAATCGCGAAGCGTGAGCCCGGCAAGCTGAACTTCGGCACGTCCGCCGTCGGCACCGGCGGCTATCTCACGGCGGAATATTTCAAGTCGGTGGCCGGCCTCGACATGACGATCATTCCCTATCGGGGGACTGCGCCGCTGATGAACGATCTGATCGGCGGGCATGTGCCGGTCTCGTTTGGCGTGTTGCCGCCGGCGATCGGCAACATCCAATCCGGTTCGCTGCGCGCGATCGCGGTGACCGGAACGCGCCGCTTTAGCCTGCTGCCGGATGTGCCGACCGCTTCGGAATCCGGTCTGCCCGGATTTGATGCCGTGCTGCACTACGGGCTCATTGCGCCCGCCGGAACGCCCCGCCCCATCATCGAGCGGCTCAACAAGGAATTACGGGCGCTGGCAGAGAGCGATCAGGTGAAGCAGCGCATCCAGGCGGAAGGCGGCGATGCCATGACGTCGACGCCCGAGGAATATGCCAAGGATATCGACCAGGAGGAGACCAAGTGGTCGACCCTGATCCGGAAGCTCAGTCTGAAGGTGGAGTGAGTGCGCGATTAGCGCATGCTGCCGTTCGTCCCCGCGAAAGCGGGGACCCAGTAACAAAATGAAAGAAGTCTGGATGCCCGCTTGCGCGGGCATGAGCGGAGAATGTGGCTACGAGCGGTGAACTGCGAGCAGGTCACCATTCGCTACTCGCTTCGTTTACGGCTTGATCACCACCTTGGCGCGCTCGACGAATTCTCTCGGCGTTGAGTAAAGCCGCCCGATCAGATCCTGCACCTTGCCGCCGGCCAGCGGCGTGATCGAGATTTTCATCTTTTCGGCGTCGGCCAGGAACGCCGGGTCCTTCATGGTGGCGTCGAACGCTGTGCGCAGGATGCCGAGCGCCTCCGCCGGCGTTTGCGGGGGAGCGATATAGGAGCGCTGAAACACCTGCTGGCTCACCACCAGCTCGGCGACCTTGCGATCATCTTCTTTCGGCACGAATTTCCAGATGTGCGGCACACCGCGCTCGGTCAACTCCTCCAGCGGTTCCAGGCTGACCTGCACCAGCACATTCACTTTCTTTTCGCTGACCCAGTCGCTCTTCTGCGACTTCACGCTCGACCAGTCCCAGCCGCACATGCCGTCGACCTCGCCGCGCTCCATCGCGAGCGCAACATCGACTGTGCCCTTGTAGCCCGACACGACCTCGAACTTGGCGCCGGCGGTGTGGTTGTGCATGTAGGCGTAGTCGCGCGTCGCGCCGCCGGCGGAGCTCGCGCCCAGCACCGTCTTCTGCTTTTGCGCATCCTCGAACGTCTTGATCTTCGAGGTGCCGTAGGTGGCGCAGACCCGCACGCCGGAGTCGGCCGTCCCGACATAGAGAACCTTGGTCGGATCGAACTGAAGATTGGGCTTGTCGTCGAGCAGCGGCCCGATGATGGCGCCCGGCATCAGGGCGCCGATCGAGGTGCCGTCCTTGGGCGCGACCGAGCTGATGTAGATGCCGGCCCGAGTCGAGCCCGCGCCCGGCATATTCTTGACCACGATCGTCGGATTGCCCGGAATGTGACCGGCGAGATGGCGCGCAACCGCGCGGGCATAGATATCGTAGCCGCCGCCGGCATCGCCGCCGACCACAAGCTCGATGGTCCTGCCAGCATAGTAGTCGGCCGCTGCTGCAGGGCCCGCAATGAACGCGGCGCTTGCGATCGCGGCGAGCAGTTCAGCTGTTCGTGTCATGTCGGGCCTTGGTCTGTCGTTAGGGCCTGATCGCCTGCTTGGCGCGCTCGACGATCTCTTTCGGCGTCGAATAAAGCTTCTCCACCAGCATCTGCACTCTGGCGCCCGGCAGCGGCGAGACGTCGACGCCGGTTCTCTGTGCGTCGGCCAGGAACTGCGGGTCATTCATGGTGGCGTCGAAGGCCGTGCGCAGAATGCTCGCAAGCTCGGTTGGCGTGCCGTGCGCGACAAAGTACGGCCGCTCGAAGGATTGCTGGCTGACCACCAGCTCGGCCACCTTGCGGTCGTCTGCGTCCTTGATGTAGCGCCAGATTTCCGGCGCGCCGAGCTGAGTGAGCTCCGCATTCGGCTGCAGGCTGATCTGGGCGAGATAGTTGAGCTTGTTGTCGCGGACCCAGTCGGGCTTCTGGGATTTCGCGCTCGACCAGTTCCATCCGCAGGTGCCATCAAGCTCGCGGCGCTCGATCGCGAGCGTGACTTCCAGAGTCCCCTTGTAGCCGGAGATGAGATTGAACTGCGCCCCGGTCGTCCGCTTCAAGAGATTGGCGATGTCGTTGATGGAGTTGCCGGCGGCCACGCCGCCCATCACGGCCTTTTGGCTCAGCGCCTCGTCGAAGGTCTTGATCTTCGAATGGTTGAGCGTAATGCAGACATAGGTCCCGCTATTGGCGGTGCCGAGATAGAGCACCTTGCTCGGATCGAACGAAGTGTCGGGCTTGTCGTCGAGCAACGGCGCCATGACTGTGCCCGGCATGATGGCGCCGATCGTCAGGCCATCGGCGGCCGCGACCGTGTTCACCTGGTAGCCCGCCCGTGCGCCGCCGGCGCCCGGCATGTTCTTCACCACGATCACCGGATGGCCCGGAATGTGACGATACATGTGCCGCGCAATGGTGCGCGCGTAGATATCGAAGCCACCGCCGGGCGCATTGCTGACGATAAGGTCGATGGTCTTGCCCGCGTAGAAGTCGGCCGCCGGCGCAGGCGTGGCCAACAGCAACGCCGCGACGAAGACACCGGCATATGGCAACGCACGCTTGCAAGACATCATGCTCTCTCCAGGCTCCGCGCCCCCTGAAGGCTAGGGTATTCGCATGCAGCAGACAACCAGCCTGGCCCTGGCCCCGTGCGGCGCCAAGTCACAGCGTCAAGTCACAGCGTCAAGTCACGGAGTCAGGTCGCGGCGTCAAGTCGCGGCACTGGCGCTGGTCTGGAAATTCTTGTGGTGCAGCGGCAGCGTTCCGCTGCCGCTCGTGAACGCGCGGTGGTCGAGCGCGGGGAGCACCATGTCGAACAGCAGAGGCTTCGGCGGCTTCTGCCGCAGCCGGTTGAGGAAGCCGAAGCCTTCCTCGAGTGTCGTCTGCATCGTCAGCATGAATTGGTAGGAGCCTTCCTTGTCGACGATCTGCATCACGGGCTCGTCGCGCCGGGCATGGAACAGGATCGTTTCGGTGTGACTGGTGCGGCCGGCGAGCACGATCGGGGCAAATGGTCGGAAATCGCCGGTGCGATTTTTCTCGATGCTCCATTGCCCAAGGTCCGCACTGTAGAAGCGCTTGATCACGTCGCGCTCAGGCGCCCTCACCTGCAAATCCATGGACACGATGAGCCCGGTTCGTGCGCCCTCATTGGTGAGGGTCACCGGCACCGCGAAGGCCTCGAAGTTGCTGTTCTGGTATGGCGAGGCGTAGCGAATGACCGGCGACACGAATACCTTGATAGCCGCACGCTTGAGCGTGGTCTGGTACAGGCTGTAGGCGGAGACCACGAACGCCGCGGCTGAACCGACATCAGATAAAACGCTCATAGGCCTGCCCCCTGTTGCGAGGCTGCCTATAAAGCGGCCGACTGTGGCAAGGACGTGGATCGGCTGTGCGTATCGTTCGCGGCGAAGTTGGGTCGCAGCAATTCCACCCGCTCGTCGCTGCCCCTACGGCCTGATCGCGGCGCGCGCCTTCTCGACGATGTCCTTCGGCGTGGCGTGCAGCCTGGTCACGATCTCCTGCACCTTCGCTCCCGGAAGGGGCGAAATGTCGATCCGCATCTTGTCGGCGTCCGACAGGAATTGCGGGTCCTTCATGGTGGCATCGAAGCTGGTGCGCAGGATGCTGAGCGCCTCGGGCGCGATGCCGGGCGGCGCGATGTAGGAGCGCTGAAACACCTGCTGGCCGATGACCATCTCGACGATCTTGCGGTTCTCCTCGGTCTTCACGAAGCTCCAGACGTGCGGCACGCCCATTCTGGTGAGCTCCTCGTTCGGCTCGAGCGCGACCTGCAGCAGGATGTTCACCTTGTTCTCGCGCAGCCAGTCCGGCCGCTGCGACTTGAAGCTCGCCCAGTCCCAGCCGCAGGCGCCGTCGATCTCGCCGCGCTCCATCGCAAGCCCGATATCATTGGTGCCGCTGTAGCCGGCGATGACGTCGTAGAGCGCGCCCGACGTATGCTTGTGCATGTAGCCATAGTCGCGCGTGGAGTCATTTGCCGACACGCCGCCGAAGACCGCTTTCTGAGTCAGCGCATCCGCAAAGGTCTTGATCTTGGACTCCTTGCGCGACACGCACACGCGCGTGCCGTTGTTGGCAGTGCCGAGATATTGCACCCTGGTCGGGTCGAACAGCACCTCGGCCTTCTCGTCAAGCAGCGGCCCCATGACGGCGCCCGGCATGATCGCAGCGATCACGGTGCCGTCCTTGGGCGCGATGGTGGCGAGGAAGCCGGCCGCGCGGCCGCTCGCCGCCCCGGGCATATTCTTTGCGATGATGTTGGGCTTGCCCGGGATGTACTGCCCATAATGCCGGGCGAGCGTGCGGGCGTAGATGTCATAGCCGCCGGCGGGCGGCGCCCCGATCAGCAGATCGATCGACTTGCCGGCGAAGTAATCGGCCGCCAAGGCGGGTGCGGCCACGGCAGTCGATAAGGCGGCTGCAGCAAACAGTCGGTTGCGAAAACTTGTCAGTGCAGCCATCGATGCTCTCCTGCGGCGGGAGGGGGGTAGTCCTCAGCGACGAAGGCTAGGTCATCCGCAGGGAGGGAACAACGGGTCTGTGGCTGCGGCCCGGCGCCGCGCGGACGGCTCACACGTCCTTCGCGAGCTCCCGCAGCTTGAATTTCTGAATCTTCCCGGTGCTCGTCTTGGGCAACTCAGTGAACACGACATGGCGCGGGCATTTGAAGCTCGCGAGATTCTGCCGGCACCAGGCGACAAGCTCCTCGGCGCTTGCCTCGCGCCCGGGCTTGAGCTCGACGAATGCGCAGGGCGTCTCGCCCCATTTCGTGTCGGGCTTCGCCACCACGGCCGCGGCCTGCACCGCCGGATGCTTGTAGAGCGCATCCTCCACCTCGATCGAGGAGATATTCTCGCCGCCCGAGATGATGATGTCCTTGGAGCGGTCCTTGATCTGCACATAGCCGTCGGGGTGCATCACGCCGAGATCGCCGGAGTGGAACCAGCCGCCTGCGAACGCTTTCTCGCTCGCCTGTTTGTTCTTGAGATAGCCCTTCATCACCACGTTGCCGCGGAACATCACCTCGCCAATGGTGGCGCCGTCGCGCGGCACCGGCGCCATGGTGTCGGCATCGATTACGTCGAGGCCTTCGAGCATGGGATAGCGCACGCCCTGGCGCGCTTTCAAGGCGGCCTGCTCGGAGGAGCCGAGCGCATTCCACGCGGCATGCCAGTCGTTGGCGACCGCTGGGCCATAGGTCTCGGTGAGCCCGTAAAGATGCGTGACATTGAAGCCAGCCTCTTTCATGGCGGCGAGCACAGCCTCGGGTGGTGGCGCGGCAGCGGTGAAGAACTCGACCGTGTGCGGCAGCGGCTTCTTCTCGTCCGCGGGCGCGCCGAGCAAGGTCGCCATCACGATCGGCGCGCCGCATAGATGCGTCACCTTGTGGGTTGCGATCGCGTCGTACATCGCGGCCGCCCGCACCTGCCGCAGGCACACATGCGTGCCCGCCAGCACCGAGATCGACCAGGTGAAGCACCAGCCGTTGCAGTGGAACATCGGCAGCGTCCACAGATAGACCGGATGTTTGGCCATCCCGCAGGTCACCACGTTGCCGGCCGCGAGCAGGAAGGCGCCGCGGTGGTGATAGACCACGCCCTTGGGATCGCCGGTGGTGCCCGACGTGTAGTTGAGCGAGATCGCATCCCATTCGTCGCCCGGCATGGCCCAGGCGTAGCCGGGATCACCCTCGTTGAGAAAGTCCTCGTACTCGATTGCGCCGATGCGCTCGCCCGCGCCCGAGAATTCCGGATCGTCGTAGTCGATGACGAGCGGCTTCACGGTCGCGCGTGCCAGCGCCTCCTTCATGGTCCGCGAGAACTCGCGATCGACGATCACCACCTTGGCGTCGGCATGATCGAGCGAGAACGCGATGATCGGCGCATCGAGCCGGGTGTTGAGCGTGTTGAGCACGCCGCCGCACATCGGCACGCCGTAGTGCGCTTCGAGCATCGCGGGCGTGTTGGCGGCGAACACCGATACGGTGTCGCCGCGCCCGATGCCGCGGCGCGCCAGCGCGGAGGCAAGTCGCCGCGTGCGGGCGTAGAGGTCAGCGTAGCTGCGCCTGAGCTTGCCGTGGATGACGGCGGTGTGATCGGGATAGACGGCGGCGGCGCGCTCGATGAATGTCAGCGGCGTGAGCGGCTGGAAGTTCGCCGGATTGCGGTCAAGGTCGGTGTCGTACGGGGTTGGCGCCATGGCACCCTCGTCGGTCGTGTGCGCCAAGCCTAGCGAACTGACTGGTAGCGGATCAATCGCTGCTTTTACTGCTAACGGCCACGATGGTGGCGCTTTCCGTCAGCCACGCACGATGCCCATCACGCCGCTGCGCATCAGCTCAGCTGAGATCACGAACATCAGCCAATAGGCGATCCTGTAGAATAGTTCGATCGGCGTGCGGCGCACCAGCCAGATTCCGAGAAAAT
>Ga0209488_10000921_pt1 | contig 24912 bp, 33 predicted proteins | sample Rivendell_Oct201_8_FD_188349 | JGI IMG/M metagenome (GOLD analysis project Ga0209488, IMG submission 188349) | Vadose zone soil microbial communities from the Eel River Critical Zone Observatory, Northern California, USA -... | ecosystem: Environmental > Terrestrial > Soil > Vadose zone >...
GGGGGGGAGTGGGTCCAACAAGTATATCACAAGTCAGTAAAGGAAAACGAACCGGTCCACTTTCGGAGATGTCACGAACTTCTACTCCCTTTGCCTTTGCCTGGCATACCCTAGCCACATCCCTAAGTTTCCTCCCGCACTCTTCTGTCTTGGTAGCAAGGAATATGCAGGCGGCCGCGATGGTCTAATGACGTACTGGTGATCGGTGAGGGCCACATGAGAGCTAACACAACGACTGACTTGTCGATGATGATCAAGCATGGAATACCGCATAAAGAAACGATGAAACCATGTCGCTGCGGTGAATAAGCCAGGGTGATGACTGAGGAGAGACAAGGGTTTCAGCATCAATCCGCAGAAGGGGAGAGGGAAAGGGACAGGTGGCAGCCGCACGAACAGGCCAATCGATGTGCCGAGACGATACAAAAATTCGATGCCTCTGGCTCTGTCGTACATCTCCTCATGTAGCGATTTCTCCTGAGCGGTCGGAGTGCAAGATAGGGCGGAAATTGGGAAAAGCCATTGGGAGTGGGAATGCGCGCTCGACTCTGCCGTGGTGGTTGTGGACTGCATCTCCGTTCTTGGATTGGCGGATCTCCGGGCTCGAGGGCGCGATGCCGGCGCGATTAGTGGTCATGCCCTTTTCCCTCCCCTCCTTGCGACGACGTGTAGCCCGCTACTGTGCAGCGGGTTTTCAGCCCCTGTAAAAAATCGAAGATTCGGCCGGTGCGTGAATTGCCTCTCTCATACGAGATTTTTTTTTATATTTCTCCTTAGGACGCGTTCATATCTCTGATCGCAGCAAAAGGTCGTGTATAATGCGTGGCCAACCGTTTAGTCAGTATTAGTTCACATGATTCTCTATATCGATGCCATCGGTCCAAACCCCAGCGTTCACGAAACACCCAATATTGTCCATTGTTACCTATCCCAGACCCCCCTCGGCGATTGCGGAAAGTTGTTTGTTTAGCGACTGAGCGGGGTTTGACATGAGCACCCCGAGTCCGAGATAAGCCCAATTGGATCATGCACCAGTGGGTGTGCTGGTTAACGACGAGCCGATCCATTTTCCCAGCATGTTTGGCACCAGTTATCAATTTGCGGATCTACGGAATCGACCATCACGTCAGTTCCCGTCACCCACGAAGCACACGTACGACCCACTGTAGGACTGGGGGAACGCCCGGCTGGGAGAATAATACCTAGATCAGCCACGGGACCACTCCGCCGTCGGCCGGGCGAACGGGGACTTACAATTGATAACAAGTTCTTTGGCATTGCGGAGAAATACAATCCGGAGGATGCGTCAAACTAAATCTGCACCAGCGGCTTTCGCATCGAATCTATAGAACCGGGCGTCGTCGACTTGGTCCGCCCGTGCAATGGGCGTCGCACAGGCAACACTCACTTCCTCTTCCGTCTGCAGCACACAGACAGATGTGTTAGACGGTCTCGCCCCAAGTAAAGTGCATGCATGATGCCTGGTAGTCGAGCCTACTCACCAGTTGTACTTCGTGTCTGCAACGCACGTAGGTGTTGGTGACTCTACGCAGTGGTGCCCTCGTAAGAGCTGACGAGGACGTCAAAGAGGAGTGCAGCTCACCTCCGCCAGTGGCACATATCGTTGGAGAGGGCGGATGGTACCCTCCCCAGCGGCCACAGAGGTTATAAATTCACGGTCGACGCCACCCGAGAGCTTGGCACCTGCCAGCATACAGTCAACTAAGTCTCGGACGCATTAGATGGTATCGTGCTCTTCGATTGCGATTGTGAGCATTTCGGGCCAATCGACGAGCGTCATAAACCAGCGATCTCAGAGTGCTCTGGCGGGGATCTCGAGTTCTGGGACGTCCCGGCATCTATTTACATCTGCATCCGTAACCTGTTTTTTAATTGCCACCGTCCCGCAGATGGCAAATCGCCAAAACGCTAAAGTCGATTCGCCTCGTCCCAGCGCAGCAACGAGTCAGGGGTTGGGCATCCTCTATCTTTCACGAGGCAAAACACGCGTTCCTGATAGCGCTTTCGCCTACGTCTTCGTAAGGTGAATGTGGTCGCAGGGTCCTCGGAACTACACGCGGAAGACGCTAGTCGCGGTCATAAGTGCTCTGGTGGCTCAGGTTCTCGTTGTCCAATGATGACCAGGCACAGATAAGCGCACACCCCTGCCAGCATGTCATCATACAGTGAAAAATGAATAGGTTCTTCTAAAATGACGGAGTATTCCTCTCCCTAAACGCACAAACATGTCTATCCCGCGTCTTCCCGGTCGCATCTCGATAGCGCTGCAAATTTCAAATGACGTTGTGAAGAGAGAAGAGAGGATGGGTGCAGATAGGCAACCCACACCCTCAACTGCGGTTCATATTCCAGTGAGCGCAATCACCGTAGACGTCAAAGAAGTCAGCACGTCCGACGGGGACATACGCCTTAGTGGGTATTTGTGCATATTGGGTACTCAACGTAATTGAAAGTGCTCGGCGGGTTCATGATTTAGTTTGATAGCTGAACTCATGATTAAGTTTGGAGCCCCATAACATGACTGAAGCGCCCAAAAACAACGCTGCCGTTATGGTAGCTATAGACCTGCGAACATTCCCACCAAATATTGACTCACGCCCCCCGGAGTCAAAACACCTACATCTGAAAACACGAGGGAGATCAAGTCTGGTCTGTGGTAGTCGTCAGACTACGGGCGAATCAGAAGAGGAACATAGCCAAACGTAGTATAGTCCACGTCGGGGTTTTTACTCATTTGCTCCGACGTCATCGTTCGTTGTGGCGATGCTGTCGATGATATCGGCGCATGCCCCTGGGAGGTGACGGCGAGATTCTGGCCTTTGGTGTCTTGCTGCGCCGGAGACTGTTCGATTGTTAAGCGATTCGTCGCGTGAACAAAGGAAAGGATTCCAGAATGATGGGTCGGTAGGTCATACTGTGATAATGGGAACAACCGGTGAAACTTGTAGCTGAGGGACGTCTTCAATTCGCCATTGAAGAGTGACGTTATGTGGGGAATTACCTTTCTGCCAGTGCATAGAATGGTTTGTTCTCCGCTTTTGCGATGATAGCCATTTGGTTGCTTCCCACCGCATTAATCAACCCGCCACTCTCAACAACTGCCTCCGAGCCAACGAGAACGAAATCAACCTTATTCATGACATAAGCGACAGCGGAATCAAGCACCACCGTGCACGGGATGCCGGCCGCGGTCAACATGTCGTAGGTTTTGAGGCTGTTAAAGTATGCATATGCGCGGGGTCGACGGAATGATAGGAATGGAATCTACGCACCCGAGACCGCGGGGGCGAGCCTCGGTTACATAAACGGAGATGCGTTTACGGGTATGTGCATGGAGAAGGGCTTGTATGACAACTCTCGAGTAAGAGTGGGTGAGTATCTGTAACGTCTCAGAAACGTTGTGGCGTTCGTGAATGCGTAACGTACGACAGAGTCGTCCTTGATGAATCCAAGTGTGAGTTCGGCTATCTTGGAGCGAAAGTTGACGGCATGAGACGTATAGCTTTTCCCTTGGTGGACGATCTCTCTCTTGAGCTCGGAAAAATTCTTGGGATGCGGGTGGTGAGTCCGGACGGTAGATGACTCGATCAGCTCATTACATTAGCTCACCACTGATTCATGTGGAAATAATGTCACGAATCCAATGAAGAGTTCACAACCAGCCGTTAGGCCAATTGGATTTGGTACTCGTTTTTTCAAAGATTCAGCCCCGTCATTGAGAGCTTGAACGAGCTCAAACATTGTGCCAGCTAAGGGTGAAGCGCATAAGGTATCGTCAAAGGTGGCCAGCGTGCCTAACTTTACCATCAGAACGCGTAACAAGCTCCGTGAGCGATAGAATCGCTGCTAGGGGCGGAGATATCTGGGTGCCTAGATGAGAATATGCGTCTTGTCGAGGCCAGAAGGGCACGTAGGCTCACTTCCTCGTCATGTAGGGCATGCTGGTAGGCTTCGTAGACGTCGAAGGGGCGTTGACTCGCATCGAGATCAGCGTTCAGGTGACTGCTTCCAGACTGGATAGGTGTCGAATTTGAATAGATTGCAGTCATGTTTCTTATGAAGGAGAGCCGGAAAGCCTTGCCAGTGCCTCTGATAAGCCCAAACCCAATGGAGTTCAGGTTCACTTAGGCAGCTTCGGCCCGGTCCGGAACTAATCCTTGGCTTCAAGGCGCTTCTTTTCAGCTGCTTGCTCTCAACTGCCATTTTTGCGTACTATCATAAAACGTGATATCATAGCTCCACGGAGGCACGCGAGTTGGCGTAAATGACGAGGCAGTTCACGAGAACCAGCCGCCTATGGAAGCGAAAAAAATTGTATGGTTTTTTCCCAAGTGAGGGACCGGTGCATAACTTTCCCATGCGAGTACTGTACTCGGAGCTTTTTGTGGCGAGAACTTTAGCCCTGCTCGGCATCTAACCCGCCGACAAATTTCACCCAAGCGCTCGAGGCCAACCGTCAATTTTCCAAGACATTATTAACCTGACGACGCTTGTACAAGGACACAACAATTGTATGTTACCTTGTTCCGTCACGTGCAACTGCGAAGGTACTGGCCAGAGACGAAAACAAGGGAGAGATCTGTGTTGTTAAAGGCGGAACGGAACAAGAATGATAATGACTTCCTTTTGCCGTCTTGGCTGTTGTGCTGGCCACATCTTATATGTAAATATGCCCTTACGAGATGGTTCCCTGGATACGAGGATGATATCAATGGCATCATCACCATGTCACGGGGGACAATGACCGCAGGATCGGCAAGTGCTGAAAGGACTTGCCAGGTGGGAAATAAGAGAGAGAGCAAGCGACGTCTTGTATACAAAATAATAAGTCAGGAACGGCTTGTGGAAACCTAGAAATTTCACTTATCCATTTCGCGTAAGGCTCGTGACCTCAGTGTGCGAGTGGGATAAGCGACGTGGCTGGCAGTGCGCAATACTCGCTGCTGGCACGAAAGAAAGGTCAAGAATTAACCAAGATTGGATCGCGGTGAGGAAAGGAGGATAGAAAGGGGAGGGAGAAAGGAGTGGATGAAAAAGAAAAAATTCATTCGAATCCGCGGGAATGAGCCCCAGCGGGATGTGACCATTCAGGGCGAATCTGCGAAAGGAACGCCGTCGTCGAAACACGTTCCGTGTCGGTCACACCCCAGACGCCTCGGATGCCGTCCTTCCACAACCGGTTGCTACCGTCCGCCCTGTTCCTCTCGACCCGCACAACACCATCTTTAATTTTCACAGCTGATTATGCTTGTCTCCTCCCTCCTCCTCATATAACCCGACCCTTGCTTCGTCGTTTCGCGCTCTTTTCCCATCATCCTGCCCTCAGACGCGTGTTCTGTTCCCCTTTTCGCTTTTCGACTCTTTCATCCCTCTCACGCTTCTTCAGTCACCACGTTTCGCTTCCTCCTGTAAGCCGTCCTCACTATAAAATGTTTCACACCGTCTTACACCCTTCCCAACTTAACAGCCACCGTTCCTCCCTCCCTAATATTGCTCTCCTATTCTGACAATTCCTCATGGTTTCGTCTCCCCCCGAAGTCGTGTTTTCAAGTGATGTGCCCACCATGCACGAATGGTCGAGGAGGACAGGAATTCCGCTGATTAGTGCAGACGCCATTGGCGTTAACTATGCCCGCGCTCGCAGGTGGTTGCAGTCCATTCGTAACCAATTGGTTGAGCAATATGGCTGGCGGGATTTACTTCCCCTCGATGACCGCATGCTCTTTTCCATTGAATGCCACCCTCCTCCCAGCCTTCCTCGGTCCCCCAATTTCCGCCTTCAGGCTCCCATGCACGCTTCGTCCCTCTTCAGCCCCGATAGGCGCGTTCAATGGGAGATGGTCTTTCACGGCGCCGTCTTTCCCTATTTACGGCACACCGTCCCCCCAATAGCGGACATGCTCTATCTCCTGCAATGCCTTCTTACAGGTGTCTTCCTCCTGGTCAAAGAGGAACACGTGCCAGGCGAGGGCACATACCGCACCATCCGTGGACTTCCTCCCGTCGAGTGGGTGGCCGCACATGAAGCCGAGCTTATCAGAATATTCAGTGTGCCACATTACCGCGCACTATTTCGTGCTGCTGGTGACAGACGCACCTCCTTCAAACTCGAACACCTCCGGTAAAGCGGAGTAGTGTCCAAACCCTTGTCCACCATGTCCGCAAGGCCAGTGTCGGCAGGCTGACTGGGATGACATCAAAACGGGGCCAACGCGTCTTTTCCACGAGGCGACCGTTGATGGTCCGCTTTCTGTTTCCGTTACGCAACACCGCTTTCAGTTATGTTGAACCCTGCTCCCCCTTTTAATTTTTCATCCTCGTACTATAATCACTCTAGAGGTTACGCATGCCCATTTACGTTGCTGTTTTCACCAAGTGTGTTACCCGTATAGTTTGCATCACTTTTGTCGCATTATTCATCCCTTTAATCACCACCTCCGTCATTATGCAGGCATTGCTGGTTTTCCCTTATTCTTTTTCGCTTTCTCTATGCATTGTATTACGAATTTCCTCTTTTATTTTATTTTTTTGCAACTCACGGTAATTCGTTTAGCATGTTGTTACTTTGAATGACCGCTATGCACGTAGACCGCGCTTCGATGTAGCCACAGATAATCGTACTCTGAATAGCAGTCCCGGGCCGTATGCCGGTCACGGCCTCTAAGACGGGTCGCACGGGCTCTGAGATCTGAAACCTCGACTTGTTCTGCCATCTGTGCCCTACTCTTCTTTTCGTGTGATGAGTGCTACCGAGGTTCTCTGTCAAAGCAATACATGTCTTAATGGCAATCCTCCCTCCCGTCTCGAGTGTCCTACTTGTCACAAGTAAGCGCACCTGCCCATGGGACCATTCAGCCTTTTACATACTGTTTACAGACTCGGAATAAAAGGTTCCTTTTTCTGTGGCCAAGAATGCTTCAAGGCCGGCTGTGAGTCGAGCTCGTATCTTTTCTATACCTGGAGCTCACTCACGCGTCTGAAGGGGTCAGTGGGCTGTGGATCTGTTGCATCAGCGCGGGCTTATTCGGAATCTTAGAAATCGCATAAAGTCATTCACGACATTGCCACTCCTCGTCAAACTTCGTCAGATGGTACATCTACCACGGACTGTGGACCAACCACGTTGCTCATCACCTGAACCTTCCTTCCTACAGCGGGCCCGTTCAACCCTTTCCCCAACTTTGACTTCTCTGGCCCTCTACGTCCTTTATACCCTCTTTCTCCCAAGAGATCCCTACCCGATCATATACAGCGGCCTGATTATACCGAAGATGGTTCACCAGTCATCCTTCTCCCGAATAACGTCCCGGCTTACTGACATTAAACATCTTCAAGGAATGCCTGTTTCGGAAATGAGACGTACTGGCCAGCCGCCTCGCATGTTGAGTCCAGAGGAGCAAGAAAAGATGAGAACTGTTTGTAGGGTAGGTCCATACCTCATACCTCAACTCGGCTGGCACCGCGTTAGCATTCGTGTGGCTCCGAAGGCTCCAGCCTGATATTATTCACCTCGCAGCTGGCTCGTGAAGTTCTCGATATCGCCGCGTCACATATTCGTCCTGGGATCACAACAGATGAAATAGATGCCGTCGTGCACCAAGCGTGCATAGAACGTAACGCATATCCGTCACCCCTGAATTATCGACGCTTCCCTAAATCGCTTTGTACGTGAGTAGCCTTTCAACAGCGGGGCAATCATCTCCGCAACTGATTTTTAATCGCAGTTCGATCAATGAAGTAATTTGTCATGGGATCCCCGACCAGAGGAAGCTGGAAGAAGGCGATATCATCAACATAGGTGAGTCTGACTACTCACATGGCACATGGATGCCTCATTCTTTATCTTCCCCGCAAGACGTAACACTGTACTACGATGGTGAGTAATGTGTGTGACATTTCCGAAAATGGTCAAATATTGGAAATTCCCAGGCTTCCACGGCGATTTGAATGAAACATACCCCGTGGGACGAATAGACGAAGATTCACAGCGGCTTATTCGAACCGCAAGGAAATGCCTCGACGAATCAATTAAGATTTGCAAGCCTGGTACACTGATTCGAGATATCGGGAAGGTCATGTGCGTGCAGAGTTAGAATTTAGGTGTGCTCCCAAACCAACTCCACAAATTTTCAGCGAACCTATTGCCCGAGCGAATGGCTGTTCATCTGTCAGAACATACACGGGACACGGTATCAATGACCTTTTCCATTGTGCTCCCAATGTGCCGCATTACGCAAAGAACAAGGCGGTCGGAACGTTGAAACCAGGAATGGTGCGTGGCTACTCGCTCCGAAATGGTGTCGGCAGTTAAATCGTCGTCTGCATTAGTGCTTCACAATCGAACCCGTAAGAAGCCGTGCTAATGCAAGCACGGATATGTCTCCTGACGTGTCAGCCGTAGATGATAAATCTTGGGGGCAATTGGGACGAAGTTCATTGGCCCGATAACTGGACAGCGACGACCGTAGACGGGAAAAGAAGTGCTCAGTTTGAAGAGACGTTGTTGTACGTGTGCCACATATCCAGGGCGCACGTCTCGATTGATCGGTTTTCAGGATCACAGAAACGGGTGTTGAAGTTCTCACAGCAGGGAAGCCACGGGATTTGTAGCGATATAGCCTGTTCGGACGACGACAGCTTCTACCTTAATTTGGTCATTCATCAACCTTGCTGTTGTACGAGTTGGGTGTTCCGTCAGTCAGTGTCGTCGTAGTGATCCTCGGGCTGGTGAGTTTATTAACCACGTGAGGCATGCGTAAACTCTATCATGAGTGGGCGCAAGGCGCCAAAGAGAAAAGGGACTGGGACCAACGGGACTAATGCTCATCGTCCAATAATCCACCTTGAAATGCTAGCGCTCTAGTGTATGGTTCCCAATCAGTCACGCTGTTGCGATGTTGTTAGAGCGCTACCATCACTTCGTACACTGCACATTTTTATTTTATTCATGAATTCGACCGAGCCATACCTTCTCATCGAGCAATGCGGATCCAAATATGGCAGACTGATATATGTTATTACCGAACATATCCCGTGAGTTCATGCGAAAGGCACACTGTACCTACGTTGACGTATGTCCAGGGCATCCGGTGGATATTCCGCGAGCACGGTGGGTCGACCACCGCGTCGAAACGATGACGTGCGCTCTGATGATAAATTCCCTGAAAGCGAGAAATACGGTGTATGGATCTCGGCAAGACGGCCTTGGGTAACTGGAAGGCCCAGCAGGGAGGTTGCACTCACATACAGGTATGCCCTCATATGCCAATACTTGACCGTGGTCCGCGCATATCTCAAGGTGGGAGAATTCCTACCCCCCCTCCATTTGCAGTTCTTCAACGAGATCAGTGACCTCAAGTGCGTTTCCCATTGTCTTTTCCCTGTCCCCAAGGGATCAAGTGCACTAGCAAGAGCTCGCTGACACACGCCTCTGCCTCCCCTTCTACTTCTTTTCGCTTTCCACCACCACCACCACCACCACCACCACCACCACCCGTGGCCCGTCGTCGTGGGGAAAAGATGCACGAACTGCGGTATGGAATTCTCCAAGCATTACCTCAGGCAGAACCTCCTCATGGAGGTGCGCGGCGTCCCCGCATAGAGATATACGACATGCCGTCCGTCCGTCGTTCGTCCGTTCGTTCGTTCGTTTCGGTTATTCTGGCTGGCATACGTAGATCATCCATCCGTTCACGTGTTATATCATATTTTGTTTTTCATTTTGCGACATTTACGCGCAATGCGGCCGCCGTGTCCATCTTACCATACTACTACTATTTCATATTTTTTGTTACTTGAAGATACGTAGCACACCCTGTGGGTGTTCCTTCTTACTGTCACACGCACATACACACCCTTACTTTACCCCCCCCCCTTCTACGAATCGAGTCTGTCCTGAGCGTCAAACCCCTCAGCGGCTTTTTTTTCCCCCTGCAACCGCAACCGCAACTCCTTCGTTCTTCCGCTCCACAGCTGAACTCTCAATTCCTGAATTAGAACACCGCTCGCAGACACAGGGACACGGGACACGGACATCAGACCCGGACGCACCGGACGGACGGACGAACGGATTAGTGGACGGATGTGTGTGCAAGCAACCAGAAGAAGACTGGACAGGACGGACGGACCCATGCATCGTGTATCACGTCCACACGCCCGATTGTCACACCCTCCATCCCTCCTCCGCTTCGCTTCCGTCCGACTTCCGGAGAGATCCGTCTCAATTGTACCCGGTGTCTGCGGCGTTGCCTTGGGTTGGGTTGGGTGGTAGTCACGGGGGTGGAAAAGGTTTGCTTCGAGTTCGCGAGATGGTTTGTTAGGAACGAGCAAGTAGGGCTTCGCTTCGAAAGGATGTGTGTGTGCGCGCACGTATCGAGCGCTATGAAAGCGCGTGTGGTGCGTGAGCGCTCTCTTCGGAGTTGTGGCTAAAATTAATGCGGTACGCCAAACGATGAAAATCAGATAATTAATCACCATGGAATCGACAAATGTATTGCGCCGAATGGAAGGAGAAGCCAAGCGCTCGGAAGTGGTACAGGTCTTCGTATACAGATACATACATGGTATGCTAGCTACAAGGGTTCGTAGAGACAGATCATAATGGCAATACGTTAAGTTAAGGATAAGTTCACAGCAAGAAAACCATTCATTCCTCAAAGATTAAAGGTTTGCTTTTCCGAATTTCCTCGTTAATATCTTCGGTGCAGTTCTTGAACTGTTCCCGCGGATCTAGTGCACCGATCCGTTCCACCGTGACTCGATCAGATAAACTTGCCCTCCGCTCTCGTCGGTGTAAGCCACCCTCGGTCGGGGATCCCGGCTGCGCAGGCATGCTGCTACTGCTGCTGGGAGATTGCCAGTGCCCTTGAACCTCACCTGCCATCCTGAGCTTCTGCAGGTCTGCATAGGAGCCGTGGTGATGATGGCTTCGTGATTCCGCACGATTGGGCGTGACGTGCCCATCGTCCGATCGCAGAATACCGAAAACGTTGTCGTGATCCCCCGTGACATCTGGCGAAGGAGCACGGCTGATATCCCGACTCCGAGGTGGCGAGCCTAGCCACGCGCTCGTTCCCCCTTCTGCGCTACGGCTCCATCCGAACAAATGTTCGTCGAGCCAATTCTGCCGCAGACGTAAAGAGATGTCGATTTTTACGAGAGACTGCCCAAGAATACGTACCATGGGGTACGCGAGCAGGTTCTCTTGGGTTTCTACACCAACAGCCCCGCCCTTCCTGTGCCACAACCCCGGCTCTCCACCGGATATGGGGACACTGGACGAGGGGAATAAAATTCGATTCTAAATCGGTATGATTGTCAAGGACAGATCCAACACGCTAGGGAACCCACATGCCTTATCGAAGTCATCATTGGGTCCGAATTCATTAATGATGTCCATCAACTCGTGTGAGAGTGTCTGACGCATCACTTTTAATTGTTCAAGGTATCGTTGTTGACCGGGCATGAGCGACACAATGAGCGGCCTTAGGGATCTGCAGAATCTCTCAGCTATCGAAACCCGAAAAGCCACAACGGCTCACTTCAGAACGTCCATTCCTGCCTCACCAAACTTGAGTGCTGCATACCCAATCGGGAATATTGCCGCAATGGTCAGGGGTGGAGTCAACAACCTCCATTTCCATGGGGCTTTCGCCCTGATGACAAGTATAGTAGCGACGATGGCATAGAAGCTGTACAGCACCGAAGCCGTGCCAAGAGATACCAACACTTTCCGAGACGCGGTGACATCGTGACCATGAATTTTCACAACTGATGCCGCGAGGGCCTCTGACGTAGCGTAAGAAAATGCCAAGCAAATATGCATAAATCCCACTTACCTCTAGCTTTCTTCTTCGATGAGATAGAAGCAGCCAAGAAGACTGGCCCGTTCAAGATTACACCTGGCAACGCGAAAGTGCTCCACACGCCCAGTAACCCAACACGGTATAGCAATAAGCCCAGGGTCTTCCAGCTCTTCTTCTGGGCTCTGGGCACCTTTGGTTAGAATTAAGTCCCAGCTCAACCCAAATCTCGTTATGGTTATGGGAACTGACTTGATGGTCCCGCAGACCCAAATCCCATAGGAGACGATTGTACTTGAGGACATTGCTCAACAGGGCTTGCAAACGAGGGTCGTCCTTGAAAACGCTATAACCATACAGAAAACGCTTGTTCAACTCCACCACCTGGGCCAGGGTCAACTGTTGCCCAGGAGGCCGGTACAATCGTCTCGCCGCGTGAAGAACCTAGAACGCGGAGTTAAGAACATCCCAGAAAAATCGATATGTTCCATGCAGCTCACCATAAGAGTATCGTAATCAGGTGCGCGGATAGTGACAGCCTTGAGGGCATCATATACCAAATCCAAGAACTCGGATACCGCCTCTCGCTTTTCCTGGCCTCCTTGTTTAAACCTTTCAACAAACTCAGCGGGAACACCCAACGCAGGCCCAAACTCAATCACAGCACGAGAGCGGAAGCAATGAGCGTGAAAATATGAGAGCCCGACGGGCACTACTTTCACTTTTAGGTCTGGGTTGTTCGCCATAGCTCCCAGCGCCATGATAGACACGCCAGCCTTGAAAGGAAGAAGATCGGTACGGTCGTGGCTATCACCTTAATATTGGGTTAGAGGGTTGAACCCGTGGAATATTGCCGGAGACACGAACCTTCCGGGAAAATTCCGATGCATGCTCCCTCGGTAAGCCGCTGGTACACACGGCGGAACATTTCTTGTTGATCGACGAACGGAATGATTTTGAAATCCATTCCGTCAACACCCAAGGTTCTCAACTCGTCTGTCTTCTCCCGAATCCGGCCTGTCACCTTTTCTGTCTCACCGCTGAATTCCCGCTTGATTTTCAGTTCGGTGTCTGAGATGATCTGAGCAATTTCAGCAACAGGAGTACCAATAGATCTCGGAAGCATAATTCGCATTTTAGGTGCGAATTCTGACAGGAACTTTGTGCCCTCGCCTAGCACGGTACATGGATCGTCTGATGAAAGCCAAACTTTTCCCGTACCCGGTTTGGCATCATCAGCGGCATGCACAACAGGGACTTTGAGACGGTGGATCTATAATGAATATTATAGAGCAGAAAGTGGCCACAGAACGTACTGCATGACGCGAGCCTAGCAAAGGCACCGACAGCCTTCCGCTTCCAGGTTTTACCGGCAATAAGGAAGCTAACGCGTCGCCGTGTCTCACGATGTACCTCCATCGCAAGGAGGACTGGGTCAAGGATCTAAGACAGAAGGAGGGTAATTAGCCCGTGAGATATGAAGGACAAGGGACCATGCCTGGTTGTTATGGGGCGCAGCGACGAATATGACGGGATCGCTACGAGGGATGTTGAGCGCGCCTCTCGAACGGACCTCACGGAAGAAAGTTTTGACGGCATTAGCCCAGACGAGGAGGAAGATGTTGTAGGAGAAGCTGGAGGCATAAAACTTCTCCAACAATGAAGAGGGGGTTGACATTAATCTTGGGTGCCAGTGCGTACGTTGAAGGTGTTGAGAGTGCCTAAGACAAATGAAGACCCGGTGTGGTCATTCTCTAGGCTAGTGGTATAGCATTAGCGAGCATGAGCACATGGCGGTCATTGTCTGACGTCGTAGCCGCACACATGCCACGCCGGTACCAGGTCTCGCCTCTATCCTGTCGACTCTAGACTACGGCCAGACTAGCATGGCTACCGCAACCGACCTCAACCCCAATAGGCTACTCGTGCAAATCGCTTCGTATAACACCGCGCTTCAGGGTCTCCGTGGTGTGCCTCAAGACCTGGTCGACTGGCTTTCTCCGACACTCAAAGTCTCAAGCTTTCTGTCTCGCCACCGTCGCGCTCCTGACATTGTCGCAGTGGGCTTTCAGGAACTTCTCCCCCTCCACCAGGGCCGTGTGTATCATCCCAACTTATTTGCTTTTGGCTCATCATGACAGTGGGCCATGATTAGTTGCTGGCCGCTCAAGCGGCGTAATCCAAGATCGCAACGCTCTCATCCTATCCCAATTAGAAGCGCATGCCCCAAGTGGGGAGCGTTACGCCCTCGTGGCCCACGTCGTAAACGTCGGGGTTGCTTTACTTGTATATGCACTTGACGACGGTGTATCTCGCCACATTCGTGATGTACACACGCAATGGACTAGTTGTGGTCCGGCGTACATGGGGAACAAAGGAGCTGTCGGCGTGCGGTTTCGAGTGCAGGCCAAAGATGGCGGCATGGGAGAAGTCTATACGTGAGTCCACGAGGCAGCTTCCAGCTCTCCCGCACACTGAATCGTAGCAAGCTTCGTCTGCGCTCACCTCACAGCGCATGATTATAACGTTCAGGCCCGGGTTTCGGATTACCGTTACATCGTTCGCTCGCTGCTATTCCCTCCTCTGACCGGGTTCCCCAAGGGCGCACCTACCACCATGTATTCTACGTCGCATTTATTCTTTCTAGGCGACCTCAACTTTCGACTCGCCCCCCCACCAACAAGCCCATACGCTGGTCGTGAGAATGTACACCGCGTCGAGGCTGCACTGGACACCCAGTCCGGACGAGAAGAACTCAAGGAATTTGACCAGCTTCTGCAGGAGCAGAGGCAACGCACAGTCTTCCAAGGGTTACGGGAGGGCGAATTTTGGTCCTTCAAATGTAGTTACAAGTTCAAGATCGGAGAAGTGAACAAGTATAGGTTCGCGTTATCCCCCTCAATGCGCTTGACGCATCCTGACTGCTGATTGATTGATTTTTTCCTATTCCTTGTTCGAATATAGCGGGCGGCGGACGCCGTCTTGGACTGACCGGATTTTGTATGCGACTTATTCCGACTCTCCTGATACCGAGGATTACTCTGGCATAACGAATCTCTTGTATACTTCTATCCCTTCGTACACTACCTCGGATCATGTGCGTTGCACCACTTCTGCCCATTTCAGCGGGAAAGAATAATATCTTCTTAGAAACCCATCGTGGCACTTCTACTCCTTCCTTCCCCCACGAGTGCAACCCAGCCGGAAGATAGTATTCCCCTGCTTACCCTTCCCCACGATTTCGACCCAACCCCAGATCCGTTTGCATGGCTCAAGAAGTGCATCGGACGGACACTTGACAGGATCATTGGATTCATCTGGTTGGCGCTTGTCATCATTGGGGCAGGTCACGCAGTGGTTGGTATCTGCAATTTCATCTTAGGCTTAGTGCCTGGACATGGTGGAAGTCGAAACCAGGTCATGGTTCCGTAAACGGCGTGTAGGTGCACCACTGCACCCAGGTTTCCCGTCAGTGCTGCATCTTTACTTCTCATGATATACTACGTTATATCACGGACTGAGCGAACGACAAAATATTTATTTTGCTTGCTATCTCTATTCACTACAGCCTGAATATCTCTCCGCGGAGATTCTATGTCGTATGGATGGCAATACCATATCATGCAGACTTGCTGCATGCAAAGTTCTGCCGCGGGGCAGTGTTGTGAATGAATGCGTGTCCATTCGTCGACCATGCGAACATAAGCGCAAAATAGCAAGAGCTGATATTTCCCAAGAGAAGATGTGGAAGCCATCGTGCTAGGGTAGCCCTGTAATAACAATCCCTGCCAGCAGCAATCCTTGCGGTCGCTGTGGTCCAAACGATGGCAAATTTTCATCCCAACCCCATACTCCACCACCAGCGAAGCTGAAATTGTTGTTATATCTGAACTGCGCCGGATCTAAACGGAATTTTTAATACTGGCGCCCCCGAAAAGTATCCCTGACCCAAGACCGAGGAGGAAGAGCGATGACCATGCAGCTGGCTCCTTGGAAGATCAATTACCGCCTACTGTCTTGATTACCGGGGTAAAATAAATAAATGCACGCTTTGCACTTCGGGGTTTATTTACTGTAATCAGGTGGATCCGCTCAGCGGTTATTGTGGCGTCTCAATCTTCGAATCCGAATCTCAAATATTCAAATATTCAAAGCTTCAGAGGTTCGCGATTTCAATCTGAACTTGGCGGCACGGCACTCTAGACCAGACCACCACTACAATCGAGATTAGATCAGCCGTGCTGCTGGCCTTATCGCTTCTTCGCCCGCGGCAACCCGGGCCCTCCTCCACCTGATTCCTTTCCCACTCACACCCCGGGTGACTAACTAGACATGGTTCGTCCTCCTCTCTGATATCCAGTTGAATTTTCCATTTTCTCTCCATCCCTGACGTGTCCTAGTCCCACACCGTAGACATACCCCAAGAACTGAAAGATTCGATCCGCAAGTTCAGGTTCACGCGACACAAAGGGAACGCCGCGCTCGTGGTCAAGATCAATAAGCAAAAGCTGATCATGGAGGAGGTCGAGAGGTTCGACAACATCTCGCTCGAAGACTTGGCCGAAGGTACGATTACAGCAACTCGAGCGCGTCGTCGTCGTGACGCTGCACTGCGCTGCACACCTCGGATCTCGTTCTGATCTCGTCTTTTTTTCGCTTCCGTTTTCCGTTTGTCCCCGTTCGCAGAGCTTCCAGAGGCTTCGCCTCGATACGTCGTGCTCTCCTATAACCTCGTGCACGAGGACGGCCGAACGTCATCTCCCCTCGTCCTCATCAACTGGGCTCCGGCTTGCGAGACCAGCCTCCTCACGCTGCATGCGAGTGCCTTGCAGGACTTCCAAATTACCGTACGCACGACTGACGCGCAGTAGCTCGCTTACCCATCGTATTTCTCTCTGCTAGGTCGACGTTGCCAAGGCCTTGGAAGTGCGCGACGGTGCCGACGGCCTGACGAAGAGCGCGCTCGAGGCCAAGCTATTGTCCTGAAGATCCTCGTATGGTCGTTTCAGGCGCTAGCGAAGGGTCATTGGGTGCAGACGAGGTGAAGTGAGGGCGTTGTAAATCTAGCCAGAAATACAATGCGCGGATTCAGCGCGCAGCGAGCATGTGTAAGTTAAGCCTAGAAGTCAGCCGTCACGTCGAAGCTTTCGGATGATGAGTGATGACAGGCAAGTCTACAACTTCGTTTTCTAAACCCGGTAACTGTTTGCAATTCCTGCAAGCACCCAACTATGTCCAATGACGTAAATGATACTGCAAGTCCACAGGCGAAGGAAAATGGGCTCTCCCAAAAATTCCACTCTGTACGCTTGGCTGAGCCACAACACTTGTACCCCCATCCAGAGCGTGAAGTACTTGACAGCTGAAGACCATGACATCGACAGATGAGGGATAAGAAGCGGGAGGAATAACATATACCAGAGAAAATACTGGAGATCGAGACATCATCGTCATCCGCGTCAATCCACGTAACGAAGAGGTAACATATTGCACATACCTGTGAGGTGCAAACCTTGTTAAAGATAACAAATGTTGCCGTCTGGATGAACCACCCCATAATCATATCTCGTCTTGTACGAATAAAGAAAAGGCCCGAACTCAGGGATAGAAATAGCTGAGTAAGAAAGCTTGTCAAGGGGGACCGAATGAACGTTCTCCACGCCGACAAGTGCTCGACGGCGGCCGTTGAAATCCTCGGGTGGGTGAGATAGATTTGATAGAAGTAGGGCGAGAAGTTATGTCGATGATCCAACCGGTGGAGATGGTAGAGATACGTCTCATAAACGAAGGGGTATCCCCAACTAGTCCAGGAAAAGAAATTAACGCCATTAGCGGCACAGGAAGCGGGGGAAAAAAAACAACAAACTGCGGGGAGATCCACTCACACGGAATACATGCAAACGCCGAGTGCGAAGAATGTCCCGGCGCTGATCACTGCGAATCTCGCCGTCCTCGCGTTGATAAAGTCATCGATGTATTGCGCTATTTTCGGGAACACCTCTCGCCCCTCCACCTTCTTCTCGCTGCTGTCGCTGCCGCTGCTGCCACTACTACTGCCGCGCTGGCGTTCCCTACCAATGACACCGACGCACGACACGCCGTAGATGACCGGATATATCTTCCAGTGCGTGCAAAGTCCGAGGAACACGGCCGTCCAGTCCCATCGCCCTCGCATGGCGCAGAAGAGCGTGAGAAGCACCAGGAGCGAGAGCACGGACTCCGAAGACCCTCTGGTAGAGATGCCGATCACAATAGGGTTCAGGAGGTGGAGGGCCACTAGGAGTGTGGCACGACGTGTGTGGTCCTCCTCCGATATAGGTGCTCGGCCTACGTTTTTGCCCTCGTCGTCTGAATCCGGGTAGCCCTGTGAGGGCCCTACACCCGGATCACTCTTTTCGGACAAAGATGTGAAGGGGGAAGAGGGATCGGGCTCTGGCGCGTGACTCGCATTGGCGCGAGGATGAGAATACGGGAGAATGGTAGAGACAAGTAGCTTGTGCATCAGTATTCCTGCTAGGATGTCACACGCCGAAAACAGATATTTCCCAAAAGATTTGTGAAGCCACTTGTTGGGTGCGAGGAGAATTGCCAGCAATGGGGTGTAACGGTAGGTCTCGCGACGGTAGGGACTGATCGATGACCGTAGCGTCAGGGGGTTTGGCTAGGACATAACCGATGCGACCACTCACTCCCCAATATCGAACCATCTCCCGAGTGGACCCTGGGCACGGTTTAGTGGCCCGGGCGCCAGGGTGAAGGAAGTTGCATCGGTGAAGACCAAGTAGTCGACATCGGTATACTTTACAAGTGAATGGGCGTCATGCCATTCGCTATAAAGGATAAGAATAACGCGAATAACTGTGGCGAGGACGAGAACCGCTCTAATTGAGGTGATGACGTGAACTACGAGCTTTGGCTTGATAACATTACCCATGACCACGGTCGTCGCGACTGAACCCTCGGATACAATCAACGCGTCACTACTTTAACGCCCGTGAGACGCGCTCACTCGGGAGCAGCAGCGCGTCTGTGGCAGTGAAAGGCGCCGGTGTGACGTGGCAAAACGTAATATTCACGACAACTCAGTACTCAGAAACACAAAAGATACGGAAAGTAAAGAAAAGAAGTCGCCATTAGAGTAAAATCAGGGCATAACAGTTCTAGGGAAAACGATTACTGCTCCAGAAACAGCGACGAAGAATAAGGCAACCCTAGATCTGTGGTGTGGGGTCAGTTAGTGTTGAGCACGAGCGCGTGGGATCTTTAACACACATATTGAGAGATCCAGCGGAACCCTGTTCATCCAATTCAACGATAAGTACAGACAAGAGGGGCGAAGGACTGACCATCGCCATAGCCTTGTCGCTGAACAACTGAGCACATGAAAATCTCAATGGGGCGCATATCGCTCAACGGTACTTTGCCCTAGAAGGATGGGTCAACGATGTGAATATGCCAGAGTAATCGTGCACGCACCTTGCCGGTGGTCTGGTATAAGCCCAGATGATGCCTGAGCTCTTCCTCGCTCACAGCACCCGGCGCGTCAATCTTGTTACCCAGTATGACGAAGGGGACCTTGGCAAGCTGTTCGATTGAAAGGAGGGCATCCAACTCGGCCTTGGCTTCGGTGAAGCGCTCAAAGTCAGCGCTGTCAACGAGGAAGATAATTCCATCAACTTCGGGGAAATAGTCCCGCCAGAGACGGCGTGCTGTAAGATATGGGGCTCAGAAGGGGAAACTATCGTAATACGACTGCGGACACGCACCCTGTTGATGACCACCCAAATCATACGTAGTGAACTTTACGTTGCCGATTGCAAGCTCCTCCGAGGCTAGAAACGGAAAACTTGAGGAAGCGATGACAAAGAACGCGGACGTAGATAAACTGACTTGGGTGAAGAGTAGGCTGGAGGGTGGCCAATCTATCATTCTTGAGCATGTGCAGAAGTGTCTATGTGACCTCGTTTATCGAATGTAGTAGGGGCGACACGTCATATCGACACACCGTTTTTCCGGCATTGTCCAGGCCCAGGAAGAGTATCTTTGCATGCTTGTGCGTGAGGCCTGCCAAGGGGGTTGAATGGGAAGGCGGCGATGTGGAGAGAAGACTGCTCACCCAATTGAGCGAGGATATCCCAGAACCAGTTGTAGATCCACATGGTGCGAGAAACGAGTAGAGAAAAGAGCTGAAGTGCTCGGCGTTGTAGAGTACGTTTGGGTTAAGAGCTCGTGTGTCGTGTGGGACTTTTTCCCTTCCTTGGATTCCTCTGCGTGACTGATGTCGTCACATGCATTGCATCTGCAGTGGCAGTCGTGGCATGATGCGATGGAATGACGTGGAAGTCTCCTCATTTCAGTCATAGCTGCACTATCATATCAAAACGTGTAGGTGTACGAGTACAGGTACTACAATCAGAGGACACGTGTACTGTAGGAGAGGTCTGACACACACTCTGCGCAAAAAAGACAGAGTATGTTCTTATACCTAACCGACTTCCCTCTGCGCTGAACTGAATCACCACGTTCTTCGTGGGGTAACAAAAGTAGAACGGGTACTGTCTATGATGTCGCGCTTGTGAGTAGAGGACTCCGCCATCGCAGTTCAATGGTCGTTATTTGTAACTGTTAGTTCATCTCCTCCCACGACTGGAACACAGTCGGACACTTTCAGTAACCACCCTCTCCGCAACTGCACACGGCGATTATGTTCAATTCCCCATCGAACAATTATGATCCTTGATTTCTCCCTGGACTTACTTCTAGCAATCGGTCTAATCACGGCAGTGCTGCCAACGGTAGCAGCGAAGCCACATTCTGTCCCAATCGTAATCAAACCAGCACATCAGTACAGCCATAGCTATGACCCAAGTGCTCAAGCCTTATTTCACCCCTTCACATCAGCACCGGACACTCCTGTGCCTTCATGGACCTTGAAGGCGGTCCCGACCACGGTTTACCGCCCCAGGTCTCTGCAGGATGCACATGACACGCCGTGGGATCCCACCGAAATGCTGGGACCGGACGTTGAGGATAGACACACGCTTTCCCAACTCGCGCGCATAAGCGGTAATGCCTACATGCTTCCCGGTCAGAAGAGCTGGTATGACATCGATTCTGCTTGGAACATCGTAAGTCGTCATTTGCCTCGCATGCCCCATGACTTAATGATCACGCTGCTCCAAAGAGCTTTCCTTTCGGCTGGGAAGACCGCACCGCAGGCTTTCGTGGGCACGTCTTCTTGTCTTCCGACAACAACACAGTGATTCTTGCGATAAAGGGTACCACATTGCAAGGCGCGACGTCCAAGAAGGACAAGCGTAACGATAACCTTCTCTTCTCGTGCTGCTGCGCCCGCGTTGACATCTCATGGGTTTTCTCCACCGTCTGCGATTGCTTCTCCGGGCACTGGACATGCGACAATGGGTGTTTGACCAGGTCCCTCATCAAGGATAGTCTATTCTATTCTGTCGGAGTGGTGTGTATTGAGACTTCTCGTCCAACTCATCACTTGTGCTCTACTCACCCATCTTCAAGGAACTGGTCAAAAATCTCACCCTCATGTATCCGAATGCCAATGTGTGGCTAGTCGGCCACTCCCTTGGGGGTGCCCTTGCATCCTTGTTGGGTACGACGTTCGGCTTCCCGGCAGTCGCCTTTGAGTCTCCCGGCGAGCGCCTCGCCGCGCGGCGCCTACACCTCCCCATGCCTCCTCTTTCTGACGTTTCGGGCCTACCCGTCACTCCGGTTACTCATGTCTACCACAATGCGGACCCAATACCACAAGGCGCTTGTACCGGCCTCCGTTCTCCCTGTTCTTCGGCGGGCTATGCTTTGGAGACGCGATGCCATTTAGGCAAGAGCATCATTTATGACACAGTGGGCAAGCTAGGCTGGCGTGTTTCGGTGAAGGCCCATCCGATCAAGGAACTTATCTTGAATGTCTTAGACAGAGACATGGAGTGGGAAGAAGGCCGAGACGTTCCGTTGGCAGTTGAAGAGGGTGATTGTATAGTGAGGCCCATCTGCTAGTGGCTTCGAGTCTCTGCCAACTGACCACGCGTGACATCCAGGATTGTTATAAATGGGAGTTCGGCGATTTCAAGGACAAGTTGCCTTAGATTGCGTGATTTATTTATCGTGAAGGATATCATGTGTATGTACAATATCATTAACAAGACTGGGTCTACCTGGACCTCTGTTCAGCTCCACCAATCCACCGTCCCTGGACGTACACTCTCTTTATATTCCGATCGTCCCCTGTGAAGAAGAACCGTTCCAACCAGATGGCTAGTTTCTCACCCTCAGCAGGTTCTATACCGAGCTCTTTGTCAAGATCAACATCCCACAGCGCGGGGTTACTTGCATCACCGCGGACGCTGACCAGCAGAGCGTCAAATGCCTTTCCTATAGCGAAGGACCCTATGCGATCCCCCAAACCGCAAACTCGTGCCCCTCCCAGTGTTGCAAGATATAACAGCGTAGAAAGAGGAAGCTGTTGACCTGCATATGTGTAGGGGACCATGGGTGCAATGTCGGTCTGAGTCGCCAATGCTTTCGACGCTATAGAGGCGTGCTGTATGGCGGTGAGAATGGAAGGAGAGAACCCGCCCGAGACATCTGTGCCAAGGCCGACCTGTGGTGGTGTCCGAGGATGCTCAGTGACATACAAATGGACAAAATAGAACAGATAACCTTAATTCCACGATCAATGAGCTTCCCCAGAGGACATATTCCGCTGCGCAAGTTAAAATTGCTCGTCGGGCAATGACTCACTCCGGCATCCCTCTCCTTTAGCAAGACTATCTCTTCTTCCTCCAGATGGATGGCATGTGCGAGGATGGTATGTGAGCCGAGAAGTCCATGTTGGTCATACACGTCCGCGTAGGAAGTAGCCCCGGGGAAGAGTTCGAGCGTCGTTTTTATTTCCTCTCGAGACTCCGATATATGGGTCTGGATCCGGAGCGAAGGGTCGCAGCGAGCTATGTCTCTAAGCTTATACATGAGGTCGCTGCTGCACGAAATCGCAAATCGGGGGGTTAAAATAGGCTCGACAAGCCGTGGTTCAGGAAGGGAGCGAATGTGAGAGATAAGGGCGTGCGTTGTATTGATAGACTCAGTAACGGATGGTTCCACGTAGTAATCGGGTGAATTGCGATCCATATTACATTTCTAGCGATTCGCGTGAGTTGCCCGCGGTTGTCAGGACGCCGCGGATTTTACGCACCCCAACAAAGGCACGCTGTCCTAGATACGAAGATAAGGCGATCAACTAAGAGAACAAACTTGGAACCACTTACCGTAACTGTTGACTATTTCCGCAAGTACCTTGGTAGCTTCGAGATGTAATGTTCCATAATAGCAACAAGTCGTTGTCTGTGGCACCGGACATATATATAAGCTGGAAGCCCCGGGCAGGGAAAGGAAAATCGGAGGACCCCGCAATCGATGATGCGCTTGATTATCGAACTATACGCTCGACGGGCAAAATCCACATCGGCGAATCGAGCTTCCATGGGGAAGGTTATTTTGTTTAGCCACATGATCAGGTCGTACTGCTGGCCACTGAAGTGTTAGGCAATGTGCGTGAGTGTCGCGGCGGCGCAAAAACCCGAAGCAACGCGAGAGATGAATTCACCTGCCGATGTTCGGAACCTGGGGTGCGTGCTATTCGGGACGACAGGTGACCAGTGACCGGCGACCAGCGGTGGACGGTCAAGGTGTGAACACAGCGCACGACCCGCGCACATACAAGGGAGGAAGGTGCGCACCGTGTGGGTGTCCACAAAGCCCGGGAGGACGAATTCGCCATATTTGAGGCTTACGAGGGGCACGTCGAGCGAGTCGCGCTGAGCAAGAACATCCTGGAGGGCATGCTCGGGGACGTCCTCCACGATCCAGTCAATATCGCCGGATGGGCCGACAGCAAGAAGACACCTGGACAGAGCATTGAAGGACGAATGTGACTTTGGGTTGATGACGGGACCGTAGAAGATTGTACCGGTTCTGGACGGTAATTCTGACGACGGCGACATTTGGGTGAGTGAGGGCGAGGGAGCACCAACGTTTTTTGTTCGTACAAGTCAGAAAAGGCAAAAGGTACAAAATGACCTAGATTTAGAGTAAAGATTGGCTGAAAAGGTCCGAGAAAACCCCTAAAAATGGTATAAAAGTTAGGGAAAAGTTTTGATATCTTTGTAAATTTGTCTACTTGCAATTTAAAAATGTCGCAAGGTGACATGGGAACATAAAAAGCCGCAGGGTGATCATATGTGGTGCGATAGCGAAATTCCCATTCCGTGCCGTACGGCAAGGGAGACGTCGAGCGCAAGGAGCAGATCACTATTGGAATTGACTCGGAATTCAACCGTGCCGGAACTCGCCGAAGCGCGCGCGGAAAGGGCGAAAGGGCACCCGGCCGCACATCTTGTTTTGGCTTGTCCACCACGGCATGTGTCTCATTGGCTAGCCTGATCTCACGACCATCTACGCAACCATCCACCTGAATTTAGCGCTGCATGCCACAGGCAGGACGTGTAATTACGCACGGAACCCAGCATGATACTGGCATATGTAGCAATGGTCTCTTTATGTGCATCAAGTACGCTCGATTTTTATGACTGCGGAACGCAAGAAGGCACGGCAAGAGTGAGATTCTCAATTTCTAACGTTGAACTGCACCCGAGGAAGCGAATGAAGGCGCTAGCGGCCATCACGACGGTGGTCCATGTACCGCGGAACATCAGTCACGTAGGGAGAAGGGACCGCCGCCGTCATTAGATCGGAACCTAATGTTTTATGGGTACGTGTTTCAATGACCATGATGGAACTCTCGCTTTGCACGCGGACAACATGTATCTGATTTAAATGTACATACAATTCACTATTTCAATACAGCTTTGCTTGCGCGCGCTCTCGTTGATGCGAGGTGCTTGGAGTGTGGGGAGCAGCGAGGGTCCTGCCGCGTCCGTGTGCCTGGCAGTAGCCAGCCTGGATCTTTCCCTGTCATCAGACGGAGTGACTATAAAATTCGCAATCCCAACGGTGACAGGGACCACTGACGCCCTCTCGACACTACTCTCTCTCTCTTTTT
>Ga0209488_10000922_pt1 | contig 24900 bp, 25 predicted proteins | sample Rivendell_Oct201_8_FD_188349 | JGI IMG/M metagenome (GOLD analysis project Ga0209488, IMG submission 188349) | Vadose zone soil microbial communities from the Eel River Critical Zone Observatory, Northern California, USA -... | ecosystem: Environmental > Terrestrial > Soil > Vadose zone >...
CTTATGGAGCAGAATTTTGCTGGTGATTAGTTTTGCTGGCGTGCTGGGAGCAAGCGTGCTGGCACAGGTTCCGGAAAAGGATTACCTCACCAATATTGAAGCGGACAAGATTCGCGACGCGGAAACGCCAAACGAGCGGATCAAGTTATTTATAATGTTTGCCGACGACCGCATTAGAAAGTTTCAGTACGAGCTGGAACATCCCTCGCAGAATAATCACGAACAGCAGTTGAATTATCTGATGAATTCGTACATCGGTTGCGTGGACGACGCGGCAGACCTGGTGCAGTTGGGTATCGAAAAACAGCAGAATGTGCGCGCTGGGGTGGACCTGATGGCCGAAAAGGCCAAGGAGTATCTGCAAATCCTAAACAAGATTAAGGCAGACGCGAAAGAGGTTGACGTGTATAAGGAAAATCTTGATGACGCGATTGAAGGCACGCAGGATGCGCTGAATGACGCGGAGAAAGCGAAGAAGAGCGTGGCTCCGCCTCCGGTGCGCAGAAAGAGTTGACGCTGGAGAAGATACAAACACGATGAAGAGAATGATTACTGCTGTGCCGGGCGGAGCGGCGCTGTGCCAGCGGATGTTTACCAGGATTGGTTGTGCCGGACCGCCGCCGGCTTTTCGTGTGGAGTTTTACCCTTATTCCAGCTTGGTGCTGACGATTCGGCGCCGCGATGAACAGATGATCGTGCGGTTTTCCGATTTGCTGCAGCGTGCTCCGCTGGCGGTGCTGGAGGGAGCGGCGGCGTTGTTGCTTTGTAAAATTTATCGTCGCCGCACTCGACGGGCATTGGTAGCGCCGTATCACGCTTACGCCAAATCTCACAAGACGCGTGAGCGCGTACAGGAGATGCGGCGAGGGCGGGTCCGCCCGGCGGCGCTGCATGCGGCGGGACAGCAGTTTGACCTCAACGGACTTTTCGATGATTTAAATGCGCGCTTTTTTGCCGGTGGATTGGAAAAGCCGCACCTCGGATGGAGCATGCGAGGGTGGCGGCGGCAGTTTGGTTCTTTTGATCCGGGTCCGAATCAGATTCTGCTGAATCGCCGGATGGACCGGCCGGAAATTCCGCAGTATGTGGTGGAATATGTTTTGTATCACGAGATGCTGCATGTGAAGCATCCGACGAGGAAGTCGGGATGCAGCTTGATTTCACATTCGGCGGAATTTCGCGCGGAAGAGAAATTGTTTCCAGAGTTTGAGAGGGCGCGGAAGGCGTTGGACAAGTTGGCGCGGGAGCGGAAAATATTTGCTTTTAGATGGTGAGTGATACGAAGTGAGTGGTGAGTGCTGTAAGTAGTGGGTAGTGAGTAGCGCCGGCAATTTTGCCTGGACGGTTTAGGTGGCCGGTGCGGGCAACACCGTGCACATCCACTTTGCCAAGCTCAGGGCAAACCGAGTGGCTGTGCTACGAGGATTTTTTCTTGGACCTGGCTGCTTCGGTGCGGAGTTTTTCGATCTTTTTTTCAATTTTAGTTTTGTCTTCGGCTTGCGGGTAGAGGTCGAGATAGCGCCTGTAGGATTCGATGGCATCGCGTTTCAGGCCTTTTTTTTCCTGCGCTTCGCCAAGAAAGCGAAAGGGAATCGCGTAGCCCGGCTTGGCTAAAGCGGCGTCTTGAAAGCGGTCGATCGCGGCGTCAACGTCGCCCTTATGCATGTAATACTGGCCGACTTGCAGATCTCTTTCGGCGCGCAGCGGATCCCACATGGGCTGGTCGGGAGCGTTTTGCGTAGCGGTGTCGGTGTTTGGCTTGGGTTTTGCTGCGTCCTGCGGAGAAGGCGATTGCGCTAGCAGGAGCGCGGGCGTGGCCGCGCAAATTGCCGCGAACGCGGTTGTCAGCAAGACGGAACGGCCATTGAGAATAGCGCGATTCACGGTAGTCCGATTCACTCTAGTATGATGGAAGTTGCCCGGAGAAAAAAGCTTGCCGGGTGCGCGATAGCCTGATGGAACCCAAAGAAAAAGCGGCGTTGTTACCGGAGAAGCCTGGGGTGTACTTGTTTCACGACGCGGGCGGAGCGGTGATTTATGTGGGCAAGGCTGGCTCGCTGCGGAGCCGCGTGCGTTCGTATTTTCTGGAATCTCGGTGGATGGACGCGAAGACCGGTTCGTTGGCGCGGGAAATCGCCGAACTGGAAACGATTGTGGTGGAGAACGAGCGGGAGGCGTTGGCGCTCGAAAATAATTTAATCAAACGGCACAAGCCGAAATTCAACGTGATGTTGCGGGACGACAAAACTTATCCGTATATCAAGTTTACGGCGGCGGAAAAATATCCGCGGGTGTATTTCACGCGGCGAATTCGCAAGGATGGGTCACTGTATTTCGGGCCGTATTTCCCGGCGAGCCTGGCGCGGCGGATTTTGCATTTTGTGCATAAAAGATTTCTAGTGCCGTCGTGCGGCGTGGATCTGACCAGGACCCATCCGCGGCCCTGCCTGCAATTTTATATTCATCGATGCCTGGGCCCGTGTGTGCAAGGTCTGACGACGGACGAACGATACGCGGAGGCGGCGCGCGACGTGAGAATGCTGCTGGAAGGCCGGCGGCACGATTTGATCAAGAGTTTGCAAGAAAGAATGGCGGCCGCGGCGGAAAAAGAATTGTACGAACAAGCGGCGTCGTACCGCGATTTGTTGCGCACGATGGAGGACATCGAGGAGCGGCAGAGAATTGCCGCGGCGCAAGGCGACGATACCGACGTGCTGGCGTATCACGAGGAGGCGCCGCTGGTGGCGGCGAACCTGTTTCACTTGCGCGGCGGGCGTGTCGTGGATCGGCGAGAATTTTATTGGGAGGATCTGGCCGCGTTTGACGCGCAGGAGTTTGTGACGTCACTGCTGAAGCAGCTTTATCTGGAGGCGGATTATTTGCCGAAGGCAATTCATGTGCCGGAAGAATTCGAGGATCGCGAATTGTTGGAAGAAATGTTGAGCGAGCGGGCGGGGCATCGGGTGGAAATTTTCACGCCGCAACGCGGGCAGAAGCGGGCTATTTTGGATCTGGTGAAGAATAACGCGGCACACTCGTTTGAGCAGCGGTTTCGAGTATTGAAGCCGACGTCCAAAGCGATTGGCGAGGCGCTGCAAAACGCGCTGAACCTGGTGGAACAGCCGGAACGCATCGAGTGTCTCGATATTTCGCATATACAAGGAAGCGATACGGTGGCTTCGATGGTGGCGTGGGAAAAAGGGCGGATGAAAAAATCGGATTACCGGAAATTTATCATTCGCGGAGAAGACAACGGCGGGCGCGGCGAAGAGAACAACGGCGCCGCGGGTAGTAACGGAGCTTCGCCGTTGCAAATTTACCGGCAGAACGACGATTTTGCCAGCATGCGGGAAGTGGTGACGCGGCGCTACCGGCGTTTACAGGACGAGAAGAAAGCGATGCCGGGGCTGATTCTGATTGATGGCGGAATCGGGCAACTCCATGCGGCGGCGGAGGCCCTTGAGTCGCTGGGGATCATCAACCAGCCGCTGGCGAGCATTGCGAAAAAGGAAGAGATTTTGTACGTGTATGGGCAGGAAAGCGAGCCGATTGTATTAGAGCGACATTCGCCGGTGCTGCACCTGATTCAGCAGATTCGCGATGAGACGCACCGCTTTGCGGTGACTTTTCACCGTTTGCGGCGAGGCAAGCGGCAGACGAAAAGTGCGTTGGAAGGCATTCCCGGCGTCGGGGAAAAGACGGCGCATAAACTGTTGAAAGAGTTTGGCAGCGTAGCCAATGTGCAGCGTGCGGGAGTGGAGCGGCTGAGTGAGGTAATTCCGCGAGCCAGGGCGGAAAAAGTTCTGCAGGAGCTGGGCAAAGTGCCGGGAAACGCATAACCGTTGCCGAGCAAAGGTACCGGTTAGGATGTATTGTGGCCCGCAAGTAGCTGTGTTACGTTGCAGCTTGGAGGCGAAGATGGCTGACAACGTGGGATCGAAGATTTCGTATTTTTTGGTGGGGCTAGGAGTGGGCGCGCTGGCAGGTGTTTTGTTTGCGCCGAAGTCGGGCGAAGAGACGCGGAAATTCCTGGCGGATAAAGCCGATGACGGCCGCGAATTCGCGCAGAAAAAAGCGCGGGAACTGCGCGAGCGCGCCGACGATCTGGTGGAACGCGGCAAGGACGCAGCCTCGCGGCACAAGGAAACGATTTCGGCAGCGGTGGAAGGCGCGCGGGATGCGTACCGGCGCGAGGCATCGAAGTCGTAGTCGAACTTTCTGCTGTTGATTTTCTGTAGCGGCTAGTTCGGCAGATTTCGTTCCGCGAACGGGCGAAGGGGCGACCATGCAAAGCAACTTGCTTGGCATTGTGGTGGTGATCGCGCTGGTGTTGCAAGTGTCGATTCTGACGGCACTGTTTTTCACCACTCGGCGCACCATGCAAAAGATGGAAAAAACAGTGACGGATTTGAATGCGCGAGCGGGACCAATCCTGACGCGCGTGCAAATGCTGCTGGATGACACGCAGCCGAAAATTTCCACGATGGTGAGCGACGCGGCGCATATCGTGTACCTGGCGCGCGGACAGGCGCAAAAGATGGATCGTGTAGTCACCGATGTCGCGGACCGATTCCGCGGGCAGCTGTTGCATATCGATCGCATTTTAACTGGCACGATGGAAACGGTGGAAGACGCCGGCGCGCAGTTCCGGCAGAATTTTTGGAAGCCGGTGCAGAAGGCGTCGGCACTGGTGCAAGGGATTAAAGTTGGACTGGATTTATTGCGCGCGCGCAGGGGAGCCAGCGCATCGTCTACTAGTCAGGAGCGTTCACCGGAGCAGGAAGAAGAGTTGTTTATTTAGGGGCTCGGGGAGCGGCACCAGAAGCTAATTGAAATTGGAAAATTGAAAACGGGAAGTATCTATCCGGCGTGGCGTTTAGCTGCGCCGTTTGTTTTTGTGGTTGGGCGCGACCGGAAGAAAAAGCGGCAGCCGGGCTGGCCTGCGGCAAGCAGGCTGCCGCACTGCAAAAAACGCTGTTGGATCGATAGGTGCGCACTATGCAGTCGTGGTGCTCCGGCGGCGTAATTGCGCCCGCCTCCCCGACAGAGTCGGGGCAGGCGACAGCTGGACGCTACAACAATGCTGCCGATGGCGCCTGAAGACAGCCGCCACAAAGGCGGTGGCTAACGGATCCAGGAGCCCGCTAGGACTACGTCGTCGGAGTAAATAACGGCGGCTTGGCCGGGGGTTACGGCGCGCTGTGGAGAGTCGAAAGTGATCCGCGCGCGGGAGTTGTGAAGGGATTCGACTGTTGCTGCCGTGGGTTCGTGCTTGTGGCGAATTTTTACCGTCGCACGGATCGGTTGTGATGGTTGGGCGATGGAAATCCAATTAGCGCCTTGGACTTCGAACGAAGTGGTGCGCAGTGAGTCGTCATCGCCAACGATCACGCGATTGTTTTGCGGTTCAATAGCCAGTACGTAAAGCGCCTTGCCGGCCGCGAAGCCCAGTCCTTTGCGCTGGCCGATGGTGAAATTGTGGACGCCGGTGTGGCGTGCGAGGACTTCACCGGATTCGCTGACAACATCTCCTTCGCCCGAGCTGAGTGGAATTTTATTTTCCGTGGCGTAAGCGTGGATGAATTGTACGTAGTTGCGGTTGGGCACGAAGCACAGTTCCATGCTGTCGGGTTTTTCGGCGACAGGGAGCGCGGCGCGACGCGCGATTTCCCGGACTTCGTCTTTGGAAAGTTCGCCCAGGGGAAATTCGCTGCGCGAAAGTTGTTCCTGAGAAAGCCCCCAGAGAAAATAGGATTGATCCTTTGCGGGATCGAGTGCGCGAAGAAGCTGGAAGCGGCCAGTGGATTCGTCGCGGCGGATGCGGGCGTAGTGGCCGGTGGCGAGACGATCGGCGCCGATCTGGCGAGCCATGCGCAGCAACGGCTCAAACTTCACGTCAGTGTTGCAGTTGGTGCAAGCGATAGGAGTGCGTCCGCTGAGATAGTCCTGCACGAAAGGGCGCACAACGCGATCTTCAAACTGATGCTCAAAGTTTACGACGTAGTGGGGAAAGTTAAGATGTTGCGCGACGCGCTTGGCGTCGTAGACATCGTCCAGCGAGCAGCAGCGATGCTGCGCCGGGCCCTGATCGGAGAGGGCACCCTGCAATTCGGGCAAGCGGCGCTGATTCCAGAGCTGCATGGTAAGCCCGATGATGGGGCGTCGCTGCTGCTGCAGAACGGCGGCGACGGTGGAAGAATCCACTCCACCAGACATCGCGACAGCGACCAGTCCGGGCTGAGCTTCAGTGCTGACCGGCAGCGACGATTGCAGTTGGGCCGTATGCGACATTTGTCCTTCACTAGTTTAGCGTGCAAAGCACAAATGACGAAGTGGAAACGCCGGAAGATGACGTCCCCGCGGTCAAGATTGACCAACCGGCGGTACTACCGTGCCGACTTAGTCAGCCGAAGTGCAGCACTTCGTTGACACTCATCCGTCGGTTGCACTAGCGTCGTGAACAGACATGGAGAGTTCGAAAACAACAGATAAAACCAGCTCGGATATTGCCGGAGAAGTTTTGTGGACCAGGAAGATTACATTCCAGGCAACCTTCTTCCTGATTTCGTTTCTGGTGTTGTTTTCTCGGATCTGCATTTTCAATCCTACGCGGCTAGATTCGAACGGACCGCAGTGGGGAATCGAGTGACGATTCCGATCAACCCGATTGGTTGGGAAATGCAACTCGTAAAACACTAAGTCACGGTTACGATTTCAAGCAAGCGAGGAGAATTCGCGGAGCTACGCCATGGCGACGCGGACCCGTGATTCGATTCTTTCGCAAGCCTAGTGCTATTGACGATACGGTGCGCGCGAAGCTCGAGCTGAAGGGTGAAAGCGGCGTGTTATTTTCAGACGATCACGGGAAATGGCAGGATGATGGCTACCACGCTCCTAACCGAGAAAAGTACTGCGCAATCTGAGGTATCCGCCTGCGATGGGCGGATCGATGCGTTCCTGAAGCGAAAGCAAACCTGGATTGCCGGCGCGATGTGCTGCTTCGCGCTGATGCGGATTTTGATTTTTGCCGCGGCATTTCCGCTTTTTAATAACGTTGATGAGCAATTCCACTACGAAATGGTCTACAGATTCGCGCACGGATATATGCCGGAGAAGGAGCTTCCCCGGATCGACCCTGAAATGGCGCGAGTCTTTAGTCTTTATGGAACTGCAGAATATTTTCACTCGGAGCAATTATTACGTTCGAAGCACCTAGATACGCCAATTGTCGGACTTCCCGCGCAAATGAGGGAAATGCAATATCGGCCGCTCTACGATTATTGGACCCAGCAACGCGACATGGAGGCTCAATCGCCGCCGGTTTATTATTTGCTGGCGGCCGTTTGGCTGAGGATAGGCGAGACGCTGGGAATGAAGGATTGGACGCTGGCGTATTGGGTGCGGTTCATGAACGCCATCGTTTACGCGATCTTTGTCTGGATTTCATTCCTGTTCACGAAAGAGGTCGTTCCCGGAAGAGTATTTCTCTGCGTGGCGGTGCCCATGTTCTTGGCAGTTTTTCCGCAGGACATTTTCTTCGGGATGAATCGCGATATTTTATCGCCGTTACTGACCGCGCTAGCTCTGTTGCTCTTATTCCGGACACTGAAGCAAGGGGTTGGTTCGGGCTTTGGACTGTTCGCGGGAGCATTTCTAGTTGGAATCTCGTTTCTTACTGAAGTTTCAAATTTTCTGTATTTTGCAGTCCTCGCGGTGGTTTTTTATCTCCTGAGGACCAAAGCGGCCAGCAGCGATGACGGTGCGAGAAAGGCCACCGTGATCTGGATCGCGGGAATTTCCGCGTTGTTCCTGCCCGTGCTATGGATGCTCCGCAACCGCCTAGTCCTGGAAGACTTTACGGGATCGAAAGCGAAGACGAGTGACCTGGGATGGACCATAAAGCCCTGGCACGATATGTTGCAGCACCCGATTTTTTCCCTGACGGGGATAAACCGCTTTCTTGCAGACTTGATACCAGTGTACTGGAGGGGAGAGTATAACTGGGGAGGGCATCCCCTAAAATGGGAAATGGCAGATAGATTCTATGTAGTCTCTTCCTACGTCTTCATAGCGATTTTCGCTTTGTATTTGTTGCGCGACAGCGAAATTATCGACCGATTGGAGCGCCTCTCCGCCTACGTGTCGTTGTATCTGGTTTTGGGGTCGGTGCTTTTTTTGGCGGCTATCTCACTTCCGTATGATTTTCACCAGTGTTTTTATCCCTCGCGAGCTTATCCATATTTTGTGTCGGGCAGAATCGTCAATGGATCCCTGCTGCCGTTTGCGCTGATTTATCTGACCGGGATTGAGTATTTGTGGCGACCGATCCGGAAATATGTACATCCTATTTTCCCGGTTCTGGCCATTTGTGTTTTTATTATTTGTGCTGAGACTGCGATTCGCTCCGCGGTGTTCCATAGCCATTTCAATTTTTTTGCGTTTCGCGGAATGTAAAACGCGGTCGGCAACACTTGCCCGATGTTCGCGATGATGCCGGCGTCAGAAGGCGGCCGCTAGCAAAAGTGCCTCCCATGAGCTCGGCGCCGCATCGCCTGCTTTTGGCAGCGGTTTTATGCCGCTGGGATTTTGAAGATACTTTGCTAAGAAAAACTAAGAAAAACCAAGACGGCAGGATTAGCTCGCCGCCACATGAAACAAGCCGAAGCGATCGCTCCAGCGCAAGCACAATTATTTTTGATAAGCAGGGGACAGTTCGCGGAGTTGCGCTACGGCAGCGGGAACGATTTCGAGAGCGGCGGATATTTCTTGTTGGGTGGTGTGGCGGCCGAGGCTGAAACGGATAGATGCGCGGGCGTCTTCGGCGCTGAGGCCGATAGCAGTGAGTACGTGAGAAGGTTCGACGGCTCCGGATGAACAAGCGGCTCCGGTCGAGCAGGCGAGTCCTTTCAGATCCAGGGCGATGATCAGAGCTTCACCTTCGATTCCCGGAAAAGTAATGTTGGTAGTGTTGGGCGTGCGCGGCGCACCGCTGGCGTTGGCGTGTGCATGCGGAATGCGACCGAGCAATTGGCGTTGCAGTTCGTCGCGCAGCGCCGAGACGCGCTGGGCATCTTCCGCTAACGAAAGGCGGGCGAGTTCCGCGGCTTTGCCGAGACCAACGATCCCGGGAACATTTTCTGTGCCGGGACGGAAACCGCGCTGGTGATGACCGCCATAGAGAAGTTGGCGAAGACGGGTGCCGCCGCGGATGTAAAGTGCGCCGATCCCTTTTGGTGCGTAAAACTTGTGGCCAGAGATGGCGAGAAGATCCACTGCGAGAGCATTTACATCAAGGGGAATTTTTCCGGCGGATTGCACGGCATCGGTGTGAAAGAAAATGTCGTTTTGCGCGGCGATGCGGCCGATTTCTTCGAGGGGCTGAACCGTGCCGAGCTCGTTGTTGGCGTGCATAACGGTGATTAATGCGGTTTGCGGGCGGATGGCATCGCGAACGGCTTCGGGATCGACGAGTCCGTTCGAATCAACCGCAAGGTAAGTGACTTCGATCTTGCCATGTGCCGCGCCTTCGTCTCTGGCACCGCTTACTGCGGCGACTTCCAGTGCCTGGCAGGCGTTGAGAACGGCTTCGTGTTCGATTTGCGTGGTGACGATGTGCTTGGTGGCGCCGGGCGCATTGCGGACGATGCCAAAGACGGCGTGATTGTCGGATTCGGTACCGCCGCTGGTAAAGATTATTTCCTGAGGGCGAGCGCCGAGGAGCACGGCAACTTGTTCGCGCGCAGTTTCTACCGCGGAGCGCGCGCGTTGGCCGGTTGTGTGGATGGATGCAGCGTTACCGAAATCGGCGGAGAAATAGGGCAGCATGGCGTCGAGGACTGCCGGTTCGACGGGGGTGGTGGCATTGTGATCTAGGTAGATTCGGGGCATGAAAGAAGCGACCAGCCATCAGAAATAAGAGATCAAGGGTTAGTGTACCGCAGCGTGCCGCGAAACGCGCGAGGCAGCAGGGAGGGAGGGGGATCATGTGGTTCCATCGAGAAATTTCCAAGCGCTGGCACCTTTACTCGGGCAATGGTTATTCTTTACGTTTCCCTACCAAAGTAATGCGCTAAGTATTTGTCCATAGATAGAGTTAGTGGCGGAGCGCGCTTGCCCTCTTTAGTCCTAGTACTGGTGGCGTGGCGCCGAGGAAATTTGCTGCGCACCGTGTTTTATAGGGGTAAGAGAAAGGGAGGTCAGAGGACCATGCGTGCAGTAATGCGATTGTTTTTGTCAAGTTTGGCAGTTTTAATGGTCAGTGGATTTCTTCTCAGCGCGGCGCCGGGAGCGTCGGCGGGGCAAATCGTAAGACGACGGGTAATCGTGGTTGAGCCTTTCTACCCTTATTACCCCTGGGGCTACTATCCGTATGGCTATCCGCGTTATTACGCGACAGCCAATTACGGCCAAGTGAAAATCCAGACCCACCGTAAAGACCTGGCTGTGTACATAGACGGCGGTTATGCAGCGGAAATCAGGAAAGACAAAAAGTTCACGCTGCGACCCGGCAACCATCAAATCGAGTTACGCGATTCCGATGGGCAGACTGTTTATCAAGAGCAGGTTGCGGTGACCATCGGAAAAACCACCAAGCTGCGAGTTTCGTGAAGGAATTAGCACTTGTGACTTTTTTGACGGTCGTTGCGCGCAATCAGTTTCGCCGCGGGCGGTCCGAATTTAAGGACCGGCGCGGCGAACTGGCCCTAAACGGGCGGTGCGCGTTTAAAGCGGCGAACTATTTTTTGGCTGGAGTGATGTCTGAGACCGGCAAATCCCAGTGCGCGAGCAGGATTTCGAAACGCCGTTGTTCTTCGCGCTGATAACCAGCCTGGTCAGGATAGAGTTTCTTGATGAGTGCTTCCTCGTCGGGATTGGCTGTGGTGGCGACAGTGGAATTTTTGTATGTGATGGTGACGCGATAGTCCCAGCGGGAATCTTCGGTCATGTGGTTTGCGGGCGTTTCGATCTTGAGGGCGAGGATTCTGCCGGACTCGGCAATTTTCTGCAGTAGCGGGAAATGGTTTTTCAGGAAGAGATCGAGAAATTCTTTCTGATGGCCCCAGTGGACCTTATAGTAGAACTCCATGACATAGGGTTTATCGGCGGCGCCCTGCGGCGGCGCGCCTTGGGCCAGGGCAGCGGGCGCAACGGAAACGAGTAGCAAGACGGCCAGGATCGCGATTTTCATAAAGCCCTCCAAAAGTTTCTGATTGTAAGGCCAGCGGACAAGTAAGGCAATTGGCTGACCTGGCGAGAAGCGGCTGCTAGGCGTTTAGGCCCGAGTCAGCGAAAAGCCCAACGCGCCTGCTCTTGTCTGGTACACATAAATGTGACATTCTTACACATCGAACTGACGATCAGGGAGGGTCCAAGATTATGAGGACCAACATCGAAATTGACGACGAGTTGATGGAAGAAGCGATGCGTCGCGCCAAAACGAAGACCAAGCGCGAGACCGTGGAAGAAGCTCTGCGACTGCTGATCAGAGTGAACCGGCAAACTGGGATTCGAAAGTTGCGCGGGAAAATTCAGTGGGAAGGCAACTTGGACGAACTGCGAGCAAGCCGAGGCACACGGGAATGGTAATTGTGGATACCACGGTGTGGATCGATTATTTTCGTGGCTTGGAAAATCCACATTCGCTGTGGCTGGATGCTCAGTCAGAACATGTCCGATTGGGCCTGACGGACCTTTCTTTGTGCGAGGTGCTGCAGGGCATTCGCAATGAGCGTGAAGTATTGGCAGTCCGGGCGGAGCTCTTGGAATTCGAAATATTTGCCACTGGAGGAATCGAGTTCGCCATCCAGGCTGCGCAAAACTTCCGGAGATTGCGAAAAAAGGGATTCACAATTCGGAGAATTGCGGATTGTTGGATTGCGACGTTTTGCCTGCTTCAGGGCTATGCGCTCTTGCACAGAGATCGCGATTTTGATGCATTCGAGAGTGAGTTTGGATTGCGGGTCGTAAAGCCGTAACATGCGCACGAAGGAGTCCGATCCTGCATCAAACGCCAGCGAACGGCGGGTTGGGTGCGGAACGCGGCGGATGAGCGTCTGCCAGAATTTCCCCTGAACAGTCGACTCTTGATGTAAGAGTGGGGCTGCGAAGAATGCTAGAGTGAGCGGGTTTGCGGAGGAACAGTGGCGTATCGGGATTTGCGGGAGTTTGTGAAGGCACTGGAAGCGGCGGGGGAGTTGAGGCGCGTGCGGGCGGAAGTGGACCCGGTACTGGAGATTACGGAAGTGACGCAGCGGATCGCGCGCGATTTGAACCGCGCGAAAGACAGTGTGGGGCCGGCGCTGCTTTTTGAGAAGCCGAAGGGGTCGCGGTATCCGCTGCTGATCAATGCGTTTGGTAGTGTGAAGCGGATGTGCATGGCGTTTGATGTGGATGAACTGGATGAAGTGGCGGGCAGGATTCGCGGGTTTCTGGATACCAAGTCACCGCAGGGAATTTTCGACAAGATTAAAATGTTACCGAAACTGGTGGAGTTGGGATCGTTCTTTCCGAAGTCGGTGAAAGACGGCGTGTGTAAGGAAGTGATTCACAAGGGCGGCGACGTCAAGCTGTTGGATTTTCCGATCTTGAAATGCTGGCCCCAGGATGGCGGACGATTCATTACGTTTCCGCTGGTGTTCACGCAAAATTCCGAGAACGGAAAGCGCAATGTGGGCATGTACCGCATGCAGGTGTATGACCAGCGGACTACCGGGATGCACTGGCAGACGCAGAAGCATGGAGCGGAACATTTTCGGCGAGCGCGCGCGAAAAATCCCGAGGGAAAAATTCCCGTGAGCGTAGCGATTGGGTCCGATCCAGCGACAACGCTATCGGGGATGTTGCCGATTCCGCCGGACCTGGACGAAATGATGTTCGCTGGATTCTTACGCCAAGAGCCGGTGGAGATGGTTTCGTGTGAGACCAACGAGCTGCAGGTTCCGGCGAACGCGGAAATTGTGCTGGAAGGATATGTAAATTTGAATGAGATGCGCACGGAGGGGCCGTTCGGCGATCACACCGGATTTTACTCACTGGAAGGGGACTTCCCTGTTTTTCACGTCGAATGCATTACGCACCGGAAGGATCCCATTTATTTGACGACCGTGGTTGGGCCGCCGCCGCAGGAAGACTTTTTCATGGGCTACGCGGTGGAGCGGATTTTTCTGCCGGTGATGAAGCTGCAGTACCCGGAGATTGTGGATGTGGCAATGCCTGCGGAGGGGATTTTTCACAATTTGATGATTGTGGCGATCCGGAAATCGTATCCGGGGCACGCGCGAAAAATCATGAATGCGATTTGGTCGCTGGGGCAGGCCATGTTTACGAAGATGATTGTGGTGGTGGACGACGACGTGGACGTGCACAACTACAGCGAGGTGGTGTGGAAAGCGTTGTGCGCGGTTGATCCGGAACGCGACGTGCAATTTTCGCTGGGTCCGGTGGATACCCTGGATCACGCTGCACGGATTCAGGATTACGGTTCCAAGATGGGAATTGACGCGACGCGCAAATGGCCGACGGAAGGATTTACGCGGCCGTGGCCCGACGAAATCCTGATGGATGACGCGACAAAAAAACGCGTTACGGAATTCTGGAAGACTCTGGGAATTTGACACTCAGGAAATGGTTGAGAACCAGGCGATGCCATCTACGCCTGGCGTCAGAACGATAGGCGGTTCCATTCCGCCTCCGCGAATATCCAAAACTTCAATCGTGCCTTTTTGCGGGCAGGTGACATAAGCGCGTTCGCTGGAGCCGTCTACCGCGATTTCTCCGGTGGCCGCTGGAATGGGATACTCGGCGGTCACTTTTTCCATGGACAAATCGATTACAAACAATTTGCCAGAAGGCGCATTGGCCAAAAGCAGCCGTCCGTCCGAAGTCGGAGTAGATGAATAAACCGTGGCCGGCAGATCAATCCAGCGAGCCAATTGATTGGTAGTGGTGTCGATCACCGCGATGCGCGGCGCGCCCTGATCGTGCGTGAAAACATATTTTCCGTCGGGCGAAATGGAAATCCGCTGCACCGTTTTGGCAACCGGGACGACGGCGATGACCGAGCGCTTTTGCAGGTCGACTACGCTGACGCTGCCAGCGGCGACGTTGGCGGTGTACGCGCGCTTGCCATCGGGTGAAAGCACGAACATGTGGGATTCTACGGCGCCGGTAGGAATTTCCCGCACGACTTTGCCGGTGGCAGGATCCACAACGTAGATAGCGTTGGCGAGTTCCGCGCTGACGTAAAGCAATCCGTCGGGGCCGAACTTGGCGCAATGTGGGCGAACCGGCTTTCCGAGATGGATGATGTTGCTGTCGCGGCCGTCGCGCAAATCAATTACGTGGACAGTGCTTCCGTCGCTGCCTGGTTTGCCTACGCCGGAATTTCCGTAGATGGGAACGTAACCGAGGTGATGGTTGGGCGCCACGGCGACTTCGTGGCCATTAATATCGACGCCGATTTTGCTGATCACTCTTCGCGTATCGAGGTCCACGACGAGCGCGGTGTGCTCTCCTTGATTCGCGACAAAAAGAAATCCGCGCGAAGCAGGCGGTGCAGCCGCCGGGAGGGAGGCATAACGCAGGAAAAGACCGCCAGAAATTAGCAGCACGGATGTAGCGAGCCAGAATTTCATGATTTCCCCTGATGCAAAAGAAACCCGAACGTTCGCGCAGTATAGCAGGTTGAAAATTCTGTGAGCTCGGCGAAGACTTGCGCGAGTTACGCGTAAAGAAGAGCAAAGCGCGAACCCGAGATGGGAAAGGATTACCGTCCCTTAGGACAGGCTCAAGTTCGGGAGAAAGCGCAACATATAGTGGTATTGGGACTACTATAACTCTAAATGTGGTATGTAGTGCCCACAATAACCCCACTACTGCCTACCATTGCCCGTATTCTTAGGACAACTGCAGGCGTTAAACCCTTGACCCATACACTTTCGGAATGGGATAACGCTGACACGGGACGCACTCTCGAAATTACACGGTGCAGTTCGAAGAGTCGCGTCAGACACAAATCTCTCGGGCGTGGGAAAGATCGCTGGAGTGGCGTTCCTCGTGAATGAATCGCGTGAAGTCATGAATGTGCGGCAGGCCTCACAGTATCTGGGGATTAGCCCGGACACCCTGTACCGTTACATCACGGAAGGCGAAATTCCGGCGTTCAAACTCGGTAACCGTTGGAAACTTAGAAAGACCATTCTGGATCGATGGATGGAACGCAAGATGAGCCAGGCGCACACCAGACGACGTTAGCCGGTGCGCAGGGCTAAAGCGCAGTAAGCAACGGAATAAAGGGGCTGCCAGATGTCGTTATTCGGCGGAAAAAGAAGCAGGCAGTTGGTCGGACTGGATATCGGTTCCAGTTCCATTAAGTCCGTGGAGCTGAAGAGCACCAAAGCCGGCTATGAACTGGTTAGCTATGGCATGGAGACGCTGGCACCAGACACAGTGGTGGATGGCGCCATCATGGACGCGCCTCAGGTGGCCAACGCCATTAGCCGTATTTTTGATTCAGCCAGCGTGAAAACGAAGAATGTCGCGACATCAGTGTCCGGACATTCGGTGATCGTAAAGCGGGTTCCGCTACCGCTGATGAGCGAGGAAGAGTTGTACGACCGGATTCCCGCTGAGGCCAGCCAACATATTCCGTTCGACATTGCCGACGTGAATTTGAGCTACCAATTGCTGGAGTCGATGGACTCACAAATGGACGTGCTGCTGGTGGCGGTAAAGAAGGACAAGATTCTGAACCACACCAACGTGCTGGCACAGGCCGGCAAGACTCCGGTGGTCGTGGACATCGACGCATTCGGATTGCAGAACTGCTTTGAAGTAAATTATGAACCGGACGCCGGTCAGACCGTGGCGCTGCTGAATATTGGCGCCAGCGTCATGAATATCAACATCGTGCGCGGCGGTATCCCGTTGTTTACACGCGACGTCAGCGTGGGTGGAAATCAGTACACCGATGCCCTGCAGAAGGAATTGGATCTCAGCTTCGAGGATGCCGAGCGCTTGAAGAAGGGCGAGACACTGCCGAGCGTTACCGACGAGCAGAAACAGCAGATTTTGCGCAGTGTGAGCGATATTCTGACGCTGGAAATTCAAAAGACTTTTGACTTCTTCCGCGCCACCGCAAGTGGCGAAAACATCCAACGCATTCTCGTGGCGGGTGGTACCGCTCGGGTGCCTGGATTGGTAGACCTGCTGCGCGAAGAGTTCGCCATGCCGGTGGAAGAATTGAATCCTTTCCGCAAAGTGCTGATCAATCCCGGAAAGCACAGTGACGACCAGATTCGCGAGATGGGGCCGCGGTTGGCAATTGCCGTGGGCCTGGCGTTGAGGAGCTTCGACTAGCCATGATCCGCATAAACCTTCTCGGACAACAACGGCCTAAATCGGCAAGACGGCCAGTCGATACCGGCGCGGCTTTGCCCGCAGTGTTCATCGGCGCGGGCGTCGTGCTCGGCGGCCTGGTGCTGGGATACATCTACTTTTCCTGGCAGAGCCAGCTAACCCAGGAGAACAACCGCATCAAGCAACTCACCGCGCAAAAGACGGAATTGCAGCAGATCAAACAGCAGGTCGAGACCTTTGACAAGCAGAAGGCCATTCTGCAAGTTCGCGTAGACACCATCGAGAAGTTGCAACGCGACCGCACCGGCGGACAAGAGCTATTGGACATGGTCGCCAATACAGTTTCGCGCACGGAAAATCTTTGGCTCACGGACATGACCCGCAAGGGAAACACCCTGGCCATCGAGGGTTCCTCGGCTTCGGTCAATTCCGTCGCCAATTTCATTACCGCGATGAAGCGCTCGGGTTATTTCCAAAAAGTTGAAATCGATGAAACCAAACAGACGGACGGCAAGAACGTGGAGACATTCACGTTCAAGTTGAACGCCGAAATCAACCCCGCCGGCCCGCAAGCCAAGCCGGCCAGCACTACGGCGCCGAATCCTGCGCCTGCGAAGAAGGGTTAGGAGATCGCAATGGCCAATCCATTGAGGGACATGTCGGTGATCATGCAGGGCCTGGTGGCTGCGGCGATCGCGGTGGTGCTGGTGCTGGTGGGAATTTATCTGCCGTTTTCGCCGGTGGCGCAGGAAAAAGAGCAGGTGGAGAAAGCCATCGCCACCAGAACTGCACTGACGCAGGAAGTCACGCAGCTACAAGTTTACAAACAGCGCTACGGTGAACTGAAGTCGGACATGGACGCGTTGAACAAGCAACTGGACACGCTGAAGACCATCGTTCCCGAAGAAAAAGAGACCGACGACTTTATCCGTTTGCTGCAGGGCGCCGCGACCGAGTCCAACGTTGCCATTCGCTCGTTGAAGGCTAAAGCCGTGGTGCCGAAGGACAACAATTATTACGAGATGCCCTTTGAAATACAGGCGGACGGCCCGTATTTCAATGTTTTGGACTTTTTCGGCAGGCTAAGCCGGTTGTCCCGAATCATAAATGTGGGCGATCTGGACTTTGCCGATCCGGATAAAACCAAAGGCGCTCATTACACCTTGCGCCCGGGAAGCACGGTAAGCGGGCTTTTTACCGCCACGACGTATTTCACCAAACCGGGAGACGTAACACCTGCTGCGGGTGCTGCTAAACCGGGAGTAAAACATTGAGCGGGAATGAACAAACTATGCGTCCTCTGATGACACTGCTAATTGGGATTACGTTGCTTGCAGCGCCCGGAATGCGCGCGCAAACGGCGCCGGCGTCCACCACCGTCAGCAAGCCAGCCGCTAAACCGGCCGCGCAGGCGCCTGCGACAAAGCCAGCGGCCCAGACGGCTGCAAAACCAGCCGGGAAAAAACACGCAAAGGCGCCCGCGCCGGCAACTCGAACGGTTTCCGACAAGAAGCCCGTCGCGAGCGAGCAAAAAATATCCCGCCGCGATCCCTTCGAATCGCTGATCGGGCGCAAGCAGGCGCAGGATGCGCTGGCGAAAAATCTTCCCCCGGGCAAAGCCGGCCTGCAAGTCTCTACGCTGCGTCTGGACGGTATCGTGAAGTCCACGAACGGAATGATCGCCGTCGTCGCCAACCCGCAACAGCGTACCTACTTCTTGCGCGAGGGCGACCAGTTATATGACGGCAAGGTCGAAAAGATTTCGATGGAAGGCGTGACCTTCCATGAAGAAGGCAAGGACGCGTTCGGCAAGCCTGTCGAGCGGGAAGTAAACAAGAGACTTTACACGAGTGCAGGAGAACAGCAATGAAGACGAACTGGCCGGCCCTACGAAATGGCTGCCTGATCCTTGCAAGCCTGGCGTGCGGCACGGCGCCGGTGCTGGCACAGTCGCAGCAATTCGCTGGAGCGACCGCGACCGCCGCGGTGATCTCAAGCGTGGCGGTGATGCAAGCCTCGCAACGCGCAAGCGTGCGGGTGGAAGGCGAAGGCCGCCTAGACGCGCATGCAGTGCGGCTGCACAACCCGGACCGTCTGGTGCTGGATTTTGCAGATACCCGGATGGCGGTGCAGAGGATGATCATTCCCGGAGTATCGGCTCCGGTGCGCGAAGTGCGTCTTGGGCAATTCCGCCCGGGCGTGGCACGCGTGGTGGTGGACCTGACTGCGGCGGCTCCCTATCAGATCCAACGCGAAGGCAATACGCTGGTAATCTATTTCGATTCTCCCGCTGACGCTACGCAAGGCAAACCGCTGTTCCATTACGCGGACGCCGCACCGCGTGGCACAGAACATCATCAGGCAGCATTGATGAATGTGCTGGCCCCGCGCTTCGCGCTTCCGAGCGAACTGACGAGTCGCACCGCGACTCTGGCTTTTTTTGACGGAAGTAATCAGCCAGTACGCCCAGCAGAATCTGCGCTGCAACAAGCTTCGGAGCAGGCCGCTCAACAGGCCAACAACGCCGCGGCTGTGGCCGCACCCGTTGCCCCGCAAAATGCAGATATGACGCCGATCTCCGGCTCGGGAAAATATACCGGCGAACCAATCTCGGTGAATCTAAAGGATGTGGACCTGCGCGACTTTTTCCGGTTGATCCACGAGATCAGCGGACTGAACGTCGTTCTGGACCCTGCAGTCAAGGGCACTCTGACCATTGTTCTCGACGAAGTACCGTGGGATCAGGCGCTGGACATCGTTTTGCAGAACAACGGTTTGGACAAACAGCTGCACGGCAACGTGCTGCGCATCGCTACTCGCGACACCATGAAGCGCGAGGCGGATTCGGTCCGCGAACTCTTGAGGGCGCAGAACGACGCCACGCCGGCCGTCACCGTAACGCGCGTGCTCAGCTACGCCAAGGCCACCACCATGATGCCGACGCTGAAGAAATTTCTTTCTCCCAAGGGCGATATTCTCGCCGATGACCGTTCAAACCAGCTGATTATCAGGGATATCCCGATCACCATTCCGATCCTGGACAACCTGATTCACCAACTGGACCGTAAATCGCAGCAAGTCGAGATCGAGGCGCGCGTCGTTTCCGCGTCCCGTTCGTTCGCTCAGGACATCGGCACCGAACTTGGTTTCGCAGGCACCACCACCAGCGGCCGTTCGCTGTTCTCCGGCTCACCTGCGGTTGGCGGAAGCGGTGTTACCCCAGGAAGCGGAATTCCCGCGAACCCCATCTCCTTCCCCGGTGGTGGAGGAACGTCTGGTAATGGCGTGTCGTCTGGTCTGCCGCTGCAGACCAACTTTCAGGCCGGTTCGCCAACGTCTGGCTTTGGCTTTTCGCATCGTTCGCCGAACTTCGCGATCGACTTCTTCATTACTGCAGCCGAAGCAAAGGGCGTGGGCAAGTTGCTCTCTAAACCGCGCATCGTGACGCAAAACAACGAAAAAGCGTCGGTGAAGCAGGGTACGAAAATCCCGATTCAGACCACCATCAACAATACCGTTTCCGTACAGTACATCGACGCGGTGCTCAAGCTGGAAGTAACTCCGCAAATCACAGCTGAAGGCACGGTATTCATGGATGTGCTGGTGGAAAACACGCAAGTCGACAATGGTATCGCGCGAATTCAGGGCATTCCTGCATTGGATACCCAGTCCGCGGAAACCAAGATCCTGGTTCCGGATGGCGGAACGGTGGTCATCGGCGGGGTAATCGTTTCTCAACAGAACGTGAACGTCACCCAGGTTCCGCTGGTAGGCAGCTTGCCGCTCATCGGCAACCTCTTCAAGAGGACTAACGTCACCGTGAGCTCGCAGGAACTGTTGTTCTTCCTGACGCCGCGAATCATTCCTGGCTGATATCGGGCCTGGCTGATAGCGACTCAAGGGAGTTCGTAGCTGCAGGCTTTCAACTTTGCTCAAAATCGGGGAGACTTGGGCAGTTCAGGGTTTAGAAGTACAAACCCTGAAACCCTTTTTCAACTCAGGGTTTGCAACTACACCCCCCTTGAGTCTGCCCGATTTTTATGCCCACTTCATGCGCGCGTCGAACCCGGGAACTGCAGCAGCTGCTGCGCAGCGAATCGCTCGATGCCCTGGTCCTTAGTAATCCCCCGGACTGGTATTATCTCACTGGATTCACTGGAGAAGCAGGACTGCTCATCGTCAGCCAGCGGCACTTGACTCTGCTGACGGATGGACGATTCACGGTGCAGGCCGCGGAAGAGTTGCGTGGCGTGACGGTAGTGGAGCAAAAGGAAGGGCTGTACCGGTCTTGTGGCGAGCTGCTTAAGAATTTGCGAGCCAGGAACGTGGGATTCGACCCAAACCAGGTAACCGTGGCACATTGCCGGCTCCTAAAAACCTCGGCCGGGCGGGCGACGCAGTTCAAGCAGATTGCCGGACTGGTTGCCCGCCTGCGCACTCGCAAGGACCCGGCAGAATTGGCGCAGATGCGAAAGGCGGCCCTGCTGGCAAGCCAGGTCGTCGAATCCGCAATTGCTATGTTGAAACCGGGCGTACGTGAATTCGAAATTGCCGCGGAGATTGAATACCAGATGCGCAAGCGCGGTGCTTCCGGAGCGGCGTTTGATAGCATCGTGGCGTTTGGCGCACGCGCCGCGCTTCCGCATGCGCGGCCTACCGCTAAACGCTTGAGGAAAAATGAGTTGGTGGTGTTGGATCTGGGTGCTATACTTGGAAAATACTGCAGCGACATCACAAGAACTGTCTATGTGGGAAAAGCTCCCGCAAGGATACGCTTGTGGTACCAGGCTGTGCTGGAAGCGCAGGCGGCGGCGATAGCAGCGATCGCACCTGGTAAGAGCGGCGGCGAAGTAGACGCGGCGGCCAGAGGGGTACTGGCGGCCTACCGGTTAGACCAATATTTCGTACACAGCACCGGGCACGGCTTGGGACTGGAAGTCCATGAAGATCCGCGGCTGGCCAAGGGTCAAAAAACTCAGCTTGCCTTAGGAAACGTGGTTACGATAGAACCGGGTGTGTATATTGCGGGTGTGGGCGGTATTCGAATCGAAGATGATGTCGTGGTGCACCAAGGCCGTACCGAAGTATTGACCCGCGCCTCGCGGGATTTCATTGAGCTCTAATACAAAGCCGCGGTTTCAGGGTTTGTTTTACAAACCCTGAGGTGAAAATGAAACGCAAAACGCGTGTGATGTCGAGTGGCGGCGGGTCGTCAGTGGGCCCGGACATTGACCAGATTGAAGAGCTCCTGAAAATCATGACGGAGCATAATCTGGAAGAATTTGAATATTCGCGCGGCGGCCTGCGAATAAGGCTGAAGAAGCCTTCGTCCGGGGCGGTGTTGACCGCGCCGAGGGCCAGCAGTTTTCCAGAAATCATTGTTGCGGGCGCGTCGTCTTCGTCGACAGGAGCAGGCGCGGCTACTCTTTCCGCGCCAGAGCCGCGGTCTACCGAGGACTTGCACCTGGTAAAGTCGCCCATTGTCGGTACGTTTTATGGGTCGCCGAGCCCCGGCGCCGAGCCTTTTGTAAAGATTGGCGCTTATGTGGAAGACGGTGAGACGTTGTGCATCGTTGAGGCCATGAAACTGATGAATGAGATTGAGTCCGACAGCAGCGGGGAAGTGCTGCGGATTTTCGTGGAGAACGGGCAGCCTGTCGAATACGGCCAGCCATTGTTTGGAATCCGTCCGAGCCGCAAGAAGTAGGCGGCGACTGATTATGTTCAAAAAAATTCTGGTAGCGAATCGCGGCGAAATTGCCCTGCGGGTGATTTGTGCCTGCAAGGAGTTGGGAATCGCCACGGTTGCCGTGTACTCGGAGGCGGATCGCAATTCGTTGCATGTGCGGTTTGCTGATGAAGCGGTTTGTATCGGCCCGCCACGCAGCAGTGAAAGTTATCTGAATATTCCTCACGTAATCAGCGCTGCCGAGATCACCAATGTTGACGCCATTCACCCGGGTTACGGATTTCTCTCTGAAAACGCCAATTTCGCCAAGGTCTGCGAAGCGTCTGAAATTACGTTTATTGGCCCGCGACCGGAAATAATTGAAATGATGGGCGAAAAGGATCGCGCGCGCCGTGAAGTGAAAAGCGCGGGTCTGCCAACGATTCCAGGGAGCGATGGCGCGATCGAGGGCGAAGAACAGCTGGCCAAAGAAGCCGCGAAAATTGGCTTCCCGCTGATTGTGAAGGCGGTTGCCGGCGGCGGCGGTCGCGGCATGCGCGTGGTGCGCAAGCAGGAAGAACTTCTGGCCGCGTACGAAACGGCGCGCAGCGAGGCGCAACAGGCCTTTGGCACGCCCGACGTTTACGCCGAGCGCTTCATTGAAAATCCGCGACACATTGAATTTCAGGTTCTGGGCGATCAGCACGGCAAGATCATTCATCTGGGCGAGCGCGAATGTTCCATCCAGCGCCGCCATCAGAAACTAATCGAAGAATCGCCTTCGCCGGTGCTGGACCCCAAGCTGCGCAAAGAAATGGGCGCTAAAGTCGTCAAGGCGCTGCAGAGAGTTGGCTACACAAACGCTGGCACGGTCGAGTTTTTGCTGGATCAGGACGGCTCGATTTATTTTATCGAAATGAATACGCGCATCCAGGTCGAGCATCCGGTCACCGAGTTTGTCACTGGCGCGGACCTGATCAAGGCGCAGATTCGCATCGCGGCCGGCGAAAAGCTGGATGACGCTGTGGGCGAAATTCATTTCAGCGGACACGCTATCGAGTGCCGTATCAACGCCGAAGATCCTGAAACATTTGTGCCTTCCGCCGGGCGCATCACAACTTTTCAAGCGCCGGGCGGCACGGGAGTTCGCGTGGATTCGGCGGCCTATGCCGACGCAGTAATTCCGCCTTACTACGATTCGATGATCGCCAAGCTGATCGTAAAGGGTCGCGACCGCGCCGAAGCCATTGGCCGCATGAAGCGCGCTCTGGAAATGTTTGTCATCGAAGGCATCAAGACGTCGATACCGTTGCACCGGCGAATCCTGGCCGATCCGGACTTCGCTGCCGGCCGGTTTGACACCCATTTTATCGAGCGGCTGTTTGCCGGAAACGACGCCGGCCAATCCTCAAAATCCAAGAAATAAATGGCGAATCGCCTTGCACTGCCGCCGCTGTACGTGATACTAGACGCAGCGTTGCTGCCTTCCGATCCAATCGAACTGACCAAAAAGCTGCTGGATGCGGGGGCCCGCCTGTTTCAGTACCGCAGCAAGACCTCGTCGTCGCGGGAGCTGCTGCATGCTTCGCAGGCGTTGTGTCTTACCGTGCGCCAACATGGCGGCACATTTTTGCTGAACGATCGCGCGGATATTGCGCATCTGGCGGGAGCCCACGGAGTGCATCTGGGCCAGGACGATTTGAGTGTTTCGGCGGCCAGAAAAATCGTGGGAAATGACTGCCTGATTGGACTATCGACTCATAATTTGCAGCAATTTGAGGCGGCTGTTGCGTCCAGCGCGGACTACATTGCGGTCGGTCCAATTTTTCCCACCAGCGGCAAACAAAATCCCGATCCAGTGGCGGGCGTAGATTTCATTCGCACCGTCAGAAAATTGACCGCCAAGCCGATCGTGGCCATTGGCGGGATAACTCTCGAACGCACGCGCGAGGTGATTGCAGCCGGCGCGGACAGCGTCGCCGTGATCAGCGATATATTGAAAGGGAAAAATCCCGCCGATCGGGTTCACCAATACTTACAGACCATTCCGGCCGCGGCACAGCCCGCGGGGAAATGAGGCGAAGCGCCTATGGCTGAAACTGCGCACCCAGCCGTAATCCTTTCCAAAAAAGACGAGCCGGGTTTCGTTCGCGCCATCGGATTATTCGACGGAACGATGATCGTGGTCGGCTCGATGATCGGCTCTGGCATCTTTATCGTCGCTGCCGATATTTCCCGCGTGACCGGTTCACCTGGCGGCCTGCTGCTGACCTGGATTATCACCGGCTTGCTGACCATTTCGGCGGCACTGGCGTACGGCGAACTGGCGGCACTTTTTCCGCACGCTGGCGGACAGTATGTTTACTTGCGTGAAGCCTATTCGCCGTTGTGGGGTTTTCTCTATGGCTGGACTTTATTCCTGGTAATTCAAACCGGAACCATCGCCGCCGTGGCTGTCGGATTCGCCAGATACCTGGGGGTATTATTTCCTTCCATATCCCCGACAACCTGGATCATTCATCCCATTTCACTCGGTTCGAAGCTGGCCATCAGTCTTTCTATTCAGCAGTTCGTAGGCATCGTGATGGTGGTACTGCTCACGTTCCTCAATACGCTGGGCGTAAGGCTGGGCAAGCTGATCCAGAATATTTTTACATCCGCCAAGACGCTTTCATTGCTGGGGTTGATCCTGATCGGCGTGTTTGTCGGCAGAAATCACGCGGCCATCGCCGACAATTTTGCAAATTTTTGGACCGTTCGCGGAGCGGTACCGATCGAACCTGGCGCGAATTTCTTTAAGGGCTGGTTCCCAACGCTCACCGCGGCCAGCGGCTTCTTCGGGCTGGTGGTGGCGTTTGGAGTCTCGCAAGTCGGCT
>Ga0209488_10000923_pt1 | contig 24887 bp, 33 predicted proteins | sample Rivendell_Oct201_8_FD_188349 | JGI IMG/M metagenome (GOLD analysis project Ga0209488, IMG submission 188349) | Vadose zone soil microbial communities from the Eel River Critical Zone Observatory, Northern California, USA -... | ecosystem: Environmental > Terrestrial > Soil > Vadose zone >...
AGGCAAGGCCTGGAATCGATGGATGGATGGATGACGAAGAACCTTCTCTCACTTATGTCGTGTAAGGCCGCTTGGGGATGCCAGAGAAGAGCCCATGTGATGGTTACTAGCCTCCGTCCGATCGGGCCAATGGGGCCAATGGGCAAGTTGAGCCTGTGAGGGACCTAGACTCGGAACCTATACCCCCCGCCTAGTGTCCATCCACCTTACATACCGTCCCATGCATGTTCCCGACCGACTGGCGTCTTCCCTTTTGACCCAGATCTGTCCATAAAAAAGCCAAATAGGATCCTAAGTCCAGACAGCCGATCTTCGTCGTCGTTCAAGCTTCAGGCGGAGCACCAAACCTTGGCTTGTTGCACGGCAAAACCGGCCCGGGAGACACGGTATGCGTGCTGCGATCTGCTGACGCCCATATGCCCATGCTGCTGCGATCTGGTCCCAGCCAAGCTCCAACCGCAGTGCGACTGATCATCACCTGCGGGAACTTTTACGTACTTTAATGAGCGCTCCCCGCACAAAGCCGGTCACCGCTTGCGCGCAGGTAGTGAAATTAATGTATTTGCGCCCGCCCGGTTTGAAATATGAGGTTCAGTGATGTGCACGGGGTTCGACCGGGAACCCAAGACGAGACAGGTTTAGAGCGACTTTTCCATGCGGACCTATTACAGACTCCTATCTCGGTTTGGGCACGTTTCTTGCCTTGAGGGAAAAGGCATGTTGACTAGACGAATATGTATTGTACCGTCATTTGCAGTTACAACAATAACAAAGCAGAATATATGTAGCAGTATATGATGAAATAAATAACACGAGGCCAATTATAGGGGTTCGATCTTGGTGTAAGTAGTAGAATGAACAAAGCTAGGCGCCCCTCCTGGTACTGATGCATTAGTTTTGACGATCCGATTATGTGCTGTTGGAGGGTGATCCCCAGGAACGAACACAGGTACGATAATGTTATAAGATGGATGCCCGCATTTCACAAGGAGTTGATCCCGTGAATATCAGATTTGTGAGTGAACGAAGTGATTGCCGGTCATATGAAATCTTGGTGCCTGCTCAATACAGACGGCGATTGAGCTGTAAGATTGGCATCCAGCTGCCTGACGAGACATGCACGACGCCGACCAAAATGATATCGTTGCGGGTGATACCGTTATACCCGATGCGCCACCGAGGGTCACCTTGATGCACCTCTGAAACGACTCCCTAGAGGATGAATCAGACATGGCATCAAGGAGACAGGGGGAGAACTCACACTCATGAACTTATCAACAGAACGCCCGACGTGCCTTACAAACTTCTCGAAAGTAATCGGGTTGCGATTAGGCGTCTCGTCCCTCGTTTGGAATTGGCGTTTCCATTCAGTGTAACCGGGCCACTGCGGACGCGCGGAGATGAGCACGACGAGTGGGAAAAAATATATCATCGAAAGATGTACTCACATTCATCCGAATATGAACAGACGTCCGTCCACCCACGTTCACCGGTTGTACAGAGTCGGTAAGCCGTCGAAAGTTTCCATGAACGACGTCCGAAAGCGACATGCCAATCGTCCCGTCGTCCTGGCGGAGGAAAATGGGCAGTCGCAGGGACGCGTCAGTCACATATTTGCGCACGTCCCTAGGAGTTTGGGGGAACCAGGGGACCTGCGGGACGATGGTGCCCCTCGACAGATCGGCTCTGTAGTCCAGAACCATGATGAGGTTTCCGCGGGAGGACATCGCGTTGGCGGACACCGCGAGGTTGTCGATGGGGACGATGAAAAATGCCGTCGGCCATCCTGGCGCCGAGAAGCCCACTTGGATAAAGCGGGGAGATGTTTTGAGGACAGAGGAGAAGAATGATTCGGTGTGGGGTCCGAACGTGAGCCCGATGTACCCATACGTGAACATGTTCTCCGCGCCCGTGGCTGGGGGAGTGTATTGTACGGGTTGTGGGAAGTTCATATCTGGACAGGAGATTGGGTCAGTGTAGATGGAGTTGTAGGCGTCCGCGAAGGCAGGTTCACCGCGAGAGTGATGAACAGGAGGAATTGATAACTGTATAGAAGCTGGATGATACGCTTGCATTATATTGGTGAGCGGCAATGCACGGTGATGTGAGGGGATGAGAGGTAAGTATAATAAGAAAGGAAGGGGTAAGTGACGCCAGGACCTGATATGGCCCGGAGAAATGATGATCGTTCAAGACGGTGCCAAAATGAGTCAACGGGGACTCCCTGCTATGCACCAACGTGTCATCTCACGCGACTACTGATCGCAGGGAAAAGGAAACCAAACCAAAACGCATTTGTTAGGGCGCTCGAGAGCGTATGATGAAACGCATTGGGGTGGAGAGATGGCTTGTAAGCCAGCGGCGCGGCATCATCCAGAAACCCGGACCAGGAGCGCAGAACGTCAGTGTCCGGACGTGCGCGTTGTCACATCGCAAGTAAACCAGGCAACGAGCAGACAGCTCGAGTGGGCGAGGCGATGATAAAAGATGGTGGTGGTGAAAGGCGGGGCGCAATAGTGCTGACTTGAATCATGCAACGCGCACCGCGTGGCTTGGCTCCGCATTCCACATTGGAGGGGTGGCCACCGGACCGGAAGCGGGTCCTTATCTCACTAGCACTGCTTTTCTACTAGTACACGAGGGCATCCGGAAGCCGGCGTGATGGTAAGGTTTTTGTATTCTCTGACTGACCAGGGGATTCCCCTGATCATGGAGGCACAGCATACGTGTACGTCCCTTGCTTTGTTGCTGCTTTGTTGTTTCCCAATTTTGCCCTGCCTACTTTAGGGACAACGTACAAGTACACGATCCCTTCATGGTACGTTGCTGTGCACGGTTCTTTCCCCCCCACTAATGCCGTGTTCGAGGCTTCATCAGAAAGACACGCGTTCAAGTTCGGGTCAATGTTTATGCCCACTTTACCAACTGACAAATATAGTTTATGTTTTATGCGGTTTCATCGCTCGTGGCCGAGGTGCCGCGGTTTAGAAGACGATCACCCGACTGTACCGTCGTTGTTGGAGTCATCATCTGTCATTGGACGGTCGAGACGGTGACATATGTCAATGAGTCACCATTTCATGTTCATGTGGGAGATCTATCAACTTTGATATGGCCTAGTGGCCCGCCCGCCCGTTCTTCAATTGATCTGCGCATTTGCTACGGCTACGGCGCTGCGCTGCGCGCACCAATCGAGGGACTGCGGCTAGCGCAGAGGCCACGCGCGCCCACACCTGTGGATATTAAATAGAGTATATGTTAATAGAGCAAAATGTGCAACTGCGTGCTCGACTGCGTGCTGCGCCGGCTGCCAGTAATTCGTACTGCGGGATACCCTCCCCGATTGGGGATGCAAATCAAGTACTAGTTACATTGTGTGTCGACCATGTACGCGGACCTCCGATCCTTACTGTACATTGTGGTCCTCAATCCCCATGCAAGAGTCGTCCACGTCGATCCAAGGTAATGGTGTCGTAGCCTTGGAAACAGGTCATCTAGTACAAGATCACATTTTGAATGAATGATGGTTGTGAGAAGAGGGCGCCCGCATATCTCATTCCAGGACATCTGTCACTGGCAATTGGCACAGCTTGTCGATAATTATACGTGTATGCGGTAAGTGTGGGAGATAATTGAGAGACTGATAATTGAGAGATTCAAGACCTCCCAAAGCTCCGAAATCTATCAACACCCTTCCCAATCCGCCTTACTTCATTCGATCTGTTTCAGTACAGTGCCAGTGCAGTGCAGATTTTGATTTTGTTGCTGAAATCGGGGGCATCCGCTGACTAAGCAAGTCGAAATGGCTTTTTCAGCCGAAATAGCCCTCATGAGTATTTCTCTTACCGTTAGAGTCCATACAAGTACATCGGGCTTTGGGGGGATCATTTTCGGTTATTATAACCGAGCCGAACATCAGTGTGTGCCATGTGGAGTAGAGTAATAGTTCGGCACGAGTGCTCAATGTTATTGATGCATCATTGAGCATTGCCGCTCGGTGGTGCAAGTGAACATTCCTTCCGTCGTTGCCGGAAAAATCCCACATGGACTTCACGGGTATGCACTTACTGCATATGTTCACGGCGCTGATTGCAACGAGTTTCCGCTCTGATGTATCACCTTCATTGGAAGGACAATCTCCAAAAAGAAAAGGCACATTCGGACACAAATAGAAGTTTCAGGGCCTCATCGCCAAGTCTGTGGCTGAGAATTTGTCATCTCTGTAATGCGTGGGAGGTTGGAATGACAATAACGTGAACGAAGAATTAAGAAAATGCTATGATACAGTGTTGTGCAGGGGAGTAAAGCAAGGAGACTAGAATCAGGATATGAATACCTTCTTCAACTTTGAAAAGTCGCACTCTTCCTGAGTACGAGGGCACTTGACTTTGCCCTCGTTTTGTGCTGACATGTCTTCCAAAGCCTGATCATTGTCAGAAGTGGTGAGTAAGATGCAACAACAAAATCTAAGGAAGAAGAGGGTATACAATGCTTACCTCTCTGGAATAAACATAGCCGTTAGGAAATGCCATGGGTGCATTATCCTCATCCATAATTTTGCCGCTCAGGCGACAAACAATAGTCGAATTAACATGATGGCTAAATGGCACTTCCTCTGCTAGTTTGCCAAGCCAGGGATCACAGACAGGACAGTCGCGGTTTTTCACGTCATGATCATAGCACGTCGGAAGTTTCAATGACGATAAACCACCGTACAGGGCCAGATGCAGCAAGGGCTCAGAGGGTAGGGTGTTGAGGCTGAAAATCGCGAGCCGGAAAGATTGAATGAGGTTCGACCAACGATTCGGGTCGTAAAGTCGCTATATTGAAGTATAAAGGACTCTACAATATCCGCTTTACTGATCACACGTACTTTGTATGGGTTACATGTTGTTGTCCGCGGGAATGCGAGTAATGCGGAAGCTTGTTGTATTTGCATTAAGTGAGTTTCTTGCCATGGTATCAGGTGCTTCCTAGAATAGGCAATGGCATCTATCGTTCTCCTTTCACGAGCTAGCTCGATGTATTCCTGAAGACGCAAATCAAACTCAAGAGTGCTCTACCGTGCGATCAGAGTTGAGAGGATGGGATCCACACAAGAGAGGCACCTTAAGCTTCCGCAGAGCGTTCTTGTTCTCGCCGCACCATGTGAGTGCTTCCGTGCAGCTATGATTATCGAGAGCATCCTCAATTCGGCGGATGTCCACAAATAAATCAATGTCGACCAATTCCTAAGCGGTCCGGTGTGATCAAGAACGTGTGGACCAGTAAACGTTTGGTGCGCACCTCAATGCTCTTCTCTTGAGCAATATGCCGAGCAGTCTTTTCCAGGCCATGGCGAAGGACCCAATCTACTATCCACCTGTCAAGACGGTTGTCGACCCATCGGATGTATTCAGAGTCTTTGGAACTCTGGATATCCTCGACGATGGCAAGATGTTTGCATCGCTCGCGCATGACATCCAGTGTGGGTGATCCTGCAGTCGCTTGCAGATCGGATAACTGAGTCCACATGCGAAAATAAGCAGCCTAGAACAGGAAGGTGTATGCACTGACTTTTCGCTTGAGGCCCTCAACTCTGCTTATCATGCCCTCAAGGGATTTGATAGCCTCCTGTGTATCTTGGGAAGCATTCTTTGCGAGGTCGTTTGAAGTCGCTTGTATGACCCCAAGCTCACGCTCTATGTTCTTCTGGGCGGTACGGAAAACTTTGCGGTAGTTCTCATACGGAACCTGGTGACCGTGTCAAGACAACAAATGAAGAGATGAGAGTGAGATAACCTTGGCGAATGGTTGCTCGAAAATCAGAAGGCCGTCCAAGTTGATTCTGTTAGTTGCCATAGGTATGTTGAGTCGTGTGCGGTTCAACAGGATTAGCTAAGCTGTAAACTGGGTAGATTTAGTGCCAGTTTCACGCATACAGTGGGCACGTTGCAACGACCTACCCGTACTCGGGTAATCCTCACCTTGATACCAACTAGCAAGTTACACAGATATTGTAAAGTGATGGTGGAGATGCTTACGTGATGATCATTGTCGCTTTGCCGACCATTAGCCGGCAGTGCAGTTCCTGTTCTGTTCTGGTCTGTTCTGTCTCCCGTTCATCTCATGATCAAGTCATTTTAACTGGCCACTGGCAACAACTCGACGTCTTTTTTGACACCGCGCCGTCTACTTCATCATGTCTAATCAATACGCACAACTCTACCAGCAACAGCCACCCCAGCTTCATCCCAGCCAGTATCAACCCCAGAATGGGTCACAGCCGCTAAGGTCCTCCCATCTTTATCCTCAACCTACATATCAACTTCAGCACGCCCAGTCACCTGTCTCTCCCATCCCTTTACATTACCATGCACACTCTCATCCAGATCATTTCTCATCATCTCAAGCTGCTTCTAATCACCAACCAATATCTGCACCAAGTCCTCAATATCCCCAACAACTTCCAGGTGTTCCTCATGTAGGCTACTCCTCACCACCCACAAGCCCCGGTTCCAGTGGCCCTTCTCGGAGGCCACTGCCTACACCTGGCGCACCCCCGTCACAGTTCGCCTCACCTCTCTTCGCCCACCCCCTACCTACTCCTGGGCCCACCCCAGCACCAGCTTCGCCTCAGTCTCATCGTCGACCATTACGTGCAGGCTCGCTCCCCAGTTCGGGTATTATCCTCTCGTCTTACCAAGTTGCTTCGTCACTTCCGTCCGCTTCTCCAACTTCCCCTACGGGTACTAGGCGGCCTCTTCCTCTTCCCCGCGTCGCTCCGGGGAGTTCCTCAGACACCACTGCCAGGAGCTCTAGTCCCGCTAAAGATGTGCTCAAATCTTCTCCAGGAGCGTCACCGTCCCTCCCTCAAGATCATCCTTCACAGACCAAATTTGTCCCGTATTGGAAACGCACTCTACCAGATCCTTCTTCAGAACGTGTACCGAGTGCATCTAGCTCGCAGGAAGCCGTTAGTCCTTGTGTTCCAGCGTCCCCAGGTTCCGTCGCATCTCCCGATGATGGCCATCGACTGCGAGATCGCAGCAAAAGCTTCACGGGGGGGCGGCCTTTACCTCCCTCTCCGCTCGACGGCTCCGTTGGTAAACCTCCCCTTATTCCTCCAACAATCAGCGTACTAGGGGAAAGTTCTCGAGCACTTCCTAATCCTTCATCCTTCCCCGTTCAAGCGAGCACGGGCCCACCAACCCCCATCAGACCTGTCAAAAGTAGTTCCTCTTTACCTTGTGCAGCTGGATCTTCGCCCCTTTTTTCAAATCGCTCCTTCTCCCCGACAAGGCCGTCTTGTCCGATTTCCCCTGCTACATCAGATGATGATGGCAAGCCATCCCAGAATGGGAAGGCACTTCAAAAGGAGCGCCGGGAGCCGAGTCCTCAATATGGAATACTCGATTTACCCCCCAAATCACGATCCGTCATAAGTCGCAACAGCACGAGGCATTCTCGGACCCCAGCATCGATTGACCAGCACCGGGCGGATGAACTGCCTCGTGGCCGTTCTATCCGCTCGCCAACACTTCCTCAAACCCCAATACAGAATTTCCCAGCACAGCATAGTCATCGTTCGACACGGTCGGCGATCGTGCAATTGGCACCTGTCCTTCCCTCGGTGATAGGATCTTCTCGACATGCAGACTCCACACCCACCTCGCCCGCTGGATGGCCGCCCCTCCCCCGTCCTCCCCGTGCACCCGTACTTGGTACTGGGGAACAGCCCAGTGTCAACCGTGCTCGCAGCTCGAGACAGGAATATGTCAACTTGGATGACGCACCACCACCTTCTCTGCGGCGTTCTCCTTCCCCATCAGCCTTTTCTCCTCGGGCTGTGCCCCGGATGAAGACCCGGTCCATGGCATCAACTCCCCAGAGAAGTTTTACCCAAGATGCGCCGGTCACACCCCGTCGTAGCGCTGCGTCTGTTCCGTCATCGCCTGAGAAAGCATTCGTTAGTCTACCTCTACCTCAGGTGGCGTCAGGCACGACACAGATAGGGAATCGCAGTCGCTCCGTAACTCCAGCAAGCACAGTACTAGAGCGCCCTCGCGCCCAACCGCCACCCGCCTCTCGCCCGCCCCCGTCAGCCTTTTCCCAGAGATTTGTTTCCGGAAAACCAGCGCCAGCAGAGCCACAGATAACGACCACTAGAGTGACGAAGTCGCAAACTGGTGGTATCAGTGGCAATGCTGACGATAACGGAACAAATCCCTCAATATTTGTGTCTGAGCCTGAGCTTCCACAAATTACCTTTTCTGATCCTACCGCATCGTCTTTAGAGGATGACAGCGAGCCATCCCCAATTGATGATACGCGGCCTGATCATGGACCCATGCCAGCCGCTGGTGGCGGGCGGGTTTTTCCCCCGGCATCATCGGCTCGGCGTGGTGGAGGTCTTGCGTGCGGGGGATGCGGTGGCCCCATTGTTGGGCGCATTGTCAGTGCAATGGGTGTCCGATGGCACCCGGGGTGTTTCCGGTGTTCTGACTGTAATGATCTACTCGAGTACGTCAGCTCCTATGAGCGCGACGGAAAACCGTTCTGTCATTTCGATTACCATGAGGTGTGTGTGATCTTCCGCCAAGAGCCAGGATATCTCTCGCTCACATGTGAGCGACGACCTAGCGCTTTGCACCACGGTGTTATCACTGCAAGACGGCGATTGTGGACGAGCGTTTCATCACACTGGATGACCCAGAACTTGGGAAGCGCACGTACCACGAACAGCACTTTTTCTGCTCCGAGTGCGGGGACCCGTTTCTGGCCCCCAGCATCGATCGCCAGAATGCGCAGGGCGCCGGGGGCAGCGTCACGTTCAAGGGGGATGGCGAATTTGAGAATGACGACGTTGGCTTCACCGTGTATAAGGGATACCCGTATTGTGAGGCGTGCCACGTCCGGCTGCGCTCTCCGAGGTGCAAGAGGTGCAAGGACATCATTCGGGACGGTATGCAAGCCGTGGAAGCTCTTGGCGGGAAATATCACTGGCAGTGCTTCTGTTGTACTGTATGTTTCGTCTGCGTTTGGCGCTCGCCCTCTTGGCATACTGTACTCACTCCTTTTGTCCAGGGCTGCGACAAACCGTTCGAAAATCCGTCTTTCTTCTTGCGGGACAATAAGCCCTTTTGTGAGCGGTGTTACAGCATCATTCTCAAGAGCGAGATGTGATCGTACAGTAGTAGAGCTTTTTTTTTATTGTTTTAACGATCAGCAGCTTATCACGATCTGTCTATGACCGTATTGCTGTAGGTATTTGGGCTTCTACGGTGACATTTCTCTCTCCCGGATGCAACACGCCGGCGACATGTGGACCCGAACCACCAGAAGTCTCACACAGCACGAAACAAATTAGATTACTACTGCAGGATTGTCATTGAAGTAATTGCCTTGTAATGTATCAAGGAGCGTATCAGGCTCCAGGAAGCGCTGTAAATGGAGTGACCCCAGTATCGCAACCACCTCCCCTTCCTGGTATTCCCCCGGTTCCAGCATATGTGGGTCTGGCACAGGAGGGAGCCTCACGAACACGTCTCGTGCGTCCCGTACGGCCTGGAGGTAAGCCTGGAGCGGGACGCGCGGAACGTGCTGCTTCTCCTCTGCCAGCATGCACTCTATCGTGCCGTACTTGCGGATGTACTGCAGCGCGCGGCGCGGGCCAATGTTCCGGACGCGCGGGGTGAAGTCCGTGCCGAGCAGGAGGGCAAAGTCGACAAAGGCGCGGGCGTCGAGGTGGAGCGCTGAGCGCACCTCTGAGCCTGAGATGAGCAGGAGGGACTTGTCCCTGTTCGTGATGTTGCGGAGGAGGGGCGCGCCGTAAATGAGAACGTCCTGTTGAACCCCCCCGTGGAAAGGTAGGTAGGTATGAGTAAGGGGATTTGGACGTGGATGTGGAGGAGTGGGATGAAGAACATGTATACGTACGGTGTCTTCGCTGGCGACGTAGTCTGCACAGCCGTTCAGGACGAGAGAGGAGGCGAGGGCCTCTGCTTCGTAAGGCCCGGTGGACTCGATGCACGGCACGCCCATCGCGTGCAGGATATTCTTGCTCTCTTCGTACGTGGCTTCGGTTGGGGGGTTGTTGCGGCGGAGATAGGACTGGACCATGAAAGAGCTCTTCTCTCTCAGGGACGCGAGGATGGTGGTGGTCGACGACTCGTCGTGATCTACAACTTCGTCAGGATCCATGAGCTTCTCCCACAGTTTACCTTCTTCGACGGTCAAATGGTACTGCGTCTTGGACATAGCGGCTTGGACATGAGCGTCAGCGGGATCTACTGGTCCAGGGGGGATATCGGAAGGGGGATAAATGAGAGGGATAGTCGATGAAAGCATGTCCAATTGGGCCTGAGCGTTAGCGGGCTCCCCAAACTCTTGGGAGGCGAACATTGAGGGCGTCGTTGAGATGACACTCGATGGCATCACCCCAAGTTTAGCCACACCGCGACGGTAGTGCGCATACAGATCAGTCAGGGACGATGCCAGACTCGGCCATGTTTCACCCTCTCGGTAGTCTTCAGGGAGATCAATGTCTGTGGCAGTGAGGCGATCAACGAGGTCATCGTCTCTACTCTCGGTTTGGTCGATAGTGCTAGAAGGTAACAATGACTCCTGCCCAAAGTAGTGGAAGTCCGGATCTTCGGTGGCGGCACAGTAGTGACTTCCGGTCCTAGGAGGCAGTGTTCATTTCCAACAAAGTAACCAGGAACACGACGTACACAGCATCAATGTCATCGGGCGGGACAAAACGAACACCAACTAACTGGCCGCTCTCACGATAAAGTTCGTTGAGATCCACTTCATCTGGCCAAGGCATATCCCTTTGAGCCACATTGGGCTCTACATCTGAGAGATGGCGCTGGAGAGGGTGACTGGGCGATGACGGTTGCTCTTGGTCGTGCTCCGGAACGAATTGGCCCTCCAAACTGGACATTTGGTTCCGAACCGATGTAACGGTGAGTAGACGTTCGGTTTTGGCAAGAAGACGTAGGGCGTCGAGGCCCCTTGTCAGAGCGAGCAGCCGCTGTAACCTGTCAGATTCTATTTCTCCTCTTAGAGCATCGGTGCGCCGTAGGCGACGCCGCCGGGTTTGCTGCATCGTGTTACTAAAGCAATAATGATCGTAGAGAGGAAATGCACACCTCGCCGCTTTTTGCAGAGGTCCGTTCTTCGCCGTCAAACACGCAGATAGCTCGAATGCTGTGTTCCCTGAGTTCTTGGATGAGGCGATACCATCCTAGAACGTGCCTGTGTTGGTGAGGCATGGGAGAAAAGTGAAATCGTTGTGTGACGAGCGTGCCATCACTAATAAATAACGGGTGAGATGGGGGAAAAGGGTAGGAAAGCCCTCTGCAATCACATTACCAGAGTCTTGTTGGAGAGGGATTTAAGACGATTGGGTAGCTGTGTGACCACTTGCGGGCTTCTTGGGTAAGGTACACGGCAAGTAAACTAGTGAAGGAACACGCACCAGGCCTTGTGTAGGAATGGTGTGAGTCCCAAAACGCCCATGCGCCAGCGCCGCCAATAAAAATTATGAGGAGTGAGTGAATGACTTTTGAGATAGAGGGGGGTCCCGTTTTGGTAATCAACACGTTACCGAGGACCCCGACCCGTCTCTTCCTCCTTGATCTACAAAAAAACTCGAGAGCAAGCCAATCTTGGTACGTTAATTCTCATTTTTCACGCTGTAGAGCTCCGTTATATCGTAGCCCTTTATCACTAGCTCGCTCGCTCGCTCTCCTTAACAGATTTTTCAATCCCGACCCGAGTCCGCCTACATCATGTCTGTGATGCTCACAAAGTTCGAATCCAAGAGCAACCGCGTAAAGGGTGTGTCCAGGCAATCACAAAAATGCTTGCCAGTTCTGAGTCCGCTCTTCAGGCCTCGCTTTTCACCCGACGCAGCCCCTGCTCGCGGCCTCTTTACATAACGGCAGCGTGCAGCTGTGGAACTACCGTATGGGTGTTTTGGTAGACCGATTTGATGAGCATGAAGGTGACCCACTACGCGTTTTATCCTTTCTGAGTGCTGACCTCAATGAAGGACCGGTTCGCGCGGTCGCCATCCACCCGAGTAGACCACTGTTAGTGACCGGTGGCGACGACTACAAGATTAAGGTCTGGGGTAAGTTGATGCCTTTTCCATCTAGACCCTAATATTTATTGTCCCCAGACCTTAGGCCACAAAATAGAAAATGTCTTTTTACTCTCCATGGACATTTGGACTACGTTAGGACTGTCCAATTTCATCACGAAATGCCTTGGATCGTGCGTGCTAAGCATACGTGTCTCTTCATCCACTACATTTAATTCCCTTCTATCGCCTAGATATCATCCTCGGACGACCAGACGATACGCATATGGAACAGCACGTCCCGAAACTGCACAGCCATTCTTACTGGCCACTCTCACTATGTCATGTCAGCCCTCTTCCATCCCAAGGAAGATCTCGTTGTCTCTGCATCCATGGATCAGACCGTCCGGGTATGGGATATCTCCGGCCTGCGCAAGAGTACACCCAGTACAGCACCGGGTACATTTGACACATTCGACAACTTCTCGACGGTCAAGTATGTCCTGGAAGGTCACGACCGTGGTGTCAATTATGCTGTCTTCCACCCTACCCTTCCGCTCATCATTTCTGCTGCCGATGACCGCCAAATCAAGCTTTGGAGGATGAGTGATCTGAAGGCGTGGGAGGTCGACGCGTGCCGTGGTCATTTCAATAATGTCTCCAGTGCCGTCTTCCATCCTAAGCACGAATTAATCGTATCATGCGGAGAAGACAAAACAGTTCGAGTCTGGGACCTGGCCAAACGAACGGCCGTACAGACTTTCCGCAGGGAGCACGATCGCTTCTGGGTCCTAGCATCACATCCTGAACTTAACCTCTTCGCAGCGGGTGCGTGTGTGCTACAACTCTCAACTGCTAGTTGACACCACTACCAACAGGTCACGACAATGGTCTCATTGTCTTCAAACTGGAACGTGAGCGGCCGGCCTTTGCCCTTCACGGGGACACTGTGTACTACGTCCGGGACAAATACGTGCGGTCATACGACATCAATACGGGCTCGGACATTGGTCTTCTCAGCGTGCGCAAGTTTGGCAGTCCTTATGTACCACCCAGGACACTCAGTTTCAACCCTGCGGAACGTGCTGTCCTGTTGACCATATCTTCTGACAGTGGGCTGTATGAGCTCACCAACCTCCCCAAGGATATTTCTGGAGAGCTGAAGGACTCCTCGCTTGATGGGAAGCGCGGTGCAGGGCACAGTGGCATATTTGTTGCCCGCAATAGGTTTGCTGTTCTTAACAAGTCAACACAGGTAAGCTAGCAGTAAGCTTGGAGCGCCATCTAATGTAGCTCATTTCTGGTAGCTTATCGAGGTCTGCGATGTGACCGGCGCTGTTGTCAGGAGCATTAAACCTCCTGTTCAAACGAACGAGATCTTCTACGGCGGCACGGCTAGCCTCATCCTCAGCTCTACAAGTTCTGTTTTTCTTTACGACATCCAGCAACAAAAGACCATCGCGGAGCTTAACACGCCCCCGGTGAAGTATATTGTATGGAGCCAGGACGGGTCCCAAGTTGCTCTTTTGAGCAAACACAGTAAGTGCCCTGTTTATCTCATTTAATCGAACAAAACTTCATCGCCTCTTCAAATCCAGCTATCACAATTGCCAACAAGACCTTCTCCCAGAGTACACTTATCCATGAAACTATTCGGATCAAGTCTGGTGCTTGGGATGACTCGGGCGTATTCGTTTACTCGACCCTAAATCACGTCAAATACTGTCTTCCTCAGGGGTCTGTTCTCTTCTGCCGTTGCATGACACGCTGTTCACTTTCGTAATTACAGCGACCACGGGGTTATTTGTACTCTTGATAACCCAGTTTACTTGACTCGTGTCAAGGGCAAAGTTGTGCACTGTTTGGACCGCTCCGCTCGTCCTCGTACTATCACTATTGACCCCACAGAGTATCGGTTCAAGCTTGCGCTCATCCGGAATAATTATGATGAAGTCCTATACCTCATTCGCACTTCGAATTTGCTGGGCCAGAGCATCATCGCTTACTTGCAGCAGAAAGGTTTCCCTGAGGTATGCAGTACTATTGGCATTCTAAACAAGTGTCGCCCACTCTCCCGATAGATTGCACTTCATTTCGTTGAGGATAAAAACACCCGTTTCGACCTGGCCATCGAGTGTGGCAATCTTGATGTCGCACTTGAGACTGCCAAAGCGATTGACCGTCCTGAATGCTGGAACCGTCTTGCCCAGCAAGCCCTAAAACAGGGGAACCATAAGGCACGTAGTTCTCTCCTCACTATCCCAAGTTTGTTCTGAAGGTTGTCCCAGATCGTTGAGAAGGCCTATCAACAAAACAAGAACTTTGATCGCCTCTCGTTTCTATATCTTGCAACCGGGAGCACTGATAAACTGGTCAAAATGCAGAAGATTGCAGAAGCGCGTGGCGACCCAATGTCTCGTTTCCACAACGCACTATATGCGGGTGATGTACGTAGCCGCATTGCCGTACTGCGCGAAGTTGGTCTCTGTACGTCTTGTCCTGCGTTTGTCTGGCGTGTCACGAGTTTATCGATATCTTCGTTCCATTAGACCCTCTCGCTTACTTGACAGCAAAGACGAACGGACTTGAGGAACTTGCCCTCGAGATTCTCGAGGCTGCTGGGTTAACCGAGTCGGATGTTGACGACATTCCAGACCTCGGTCAGGCGAACTTCAAAACCCCACCAATTGTCACCCCAACTGCGAACCTTGTGTGGCCAACCATCCCCGGCGGTGAGAGTTTCTTCGATCGTGCTCTCGTTAATGGGAACCTGGAGACTGGTGTTGAGCCCCACGCCAATGGTGACGCCGGTGCCGCATCTGTGGCCCTTGACGACTGGGTCAAAGACGAGGAGCAAGATCTGGCAGCTGATGAAGACGGGTGGGACCTCGATGTAGGTGGAGACGCCCGTGCTGATGAAGGAGAGGCCGAGGAGGAGGAGATCTTTGAGGAAGCTGAGGAGCTCGGGCCTGGCGCTGCGCCGGGTGTTGACGAGACTGAAATTTGGACACGCAACTCGCCATTTGCTGGGGACCATGTTTCTGCTGGGTCTTTGGAGACAGCTATGCAGGTTCGTTGCCTGATCCATGCTCGTCTAGTGTAGTACAAAGGATTGACATCTCTCTCTAGTTGCTCAACCGCCAGTTTGGAGTCGTCAACTTTACTGTTCTTAAACCGCTTTTCATCTCTATCTTCCGGTCGTCCCACACTTATTTGTCACCTCTGGCGTCGCTTCCCCCGCTACAATTGCATCTCCGTCGCGACCCCTCAGAGTCATCTCTTTCCCGAGTTTTACCTGCGGCGGTGCAGGACCTTCGTCAAGTTCGTGCGGAATTGTCAGAGGGTCTCCGCGCGGTGTCGGGCGCGAGGCTCCCGGAAGCGCAGGCGACGTTCCGATCCGTCTTGCAGTCTCTACTCTTCGTGGCTGTTTCATCTGACGAGGAGGCCAAGGAGGTAAGCCTCCTGTTGTCCTGGGTGGTATTCTTTTCACATACTAATTTGTTGTAGTGGCGCAGTACAGTAACGTCTACTCGTGAATATTTGCTTGGCGTATCGATTGAGCTCGAGCGTCGCCGTGTTGCGCAAGAAGAGCCAGACAACGTCAAACGTAGCCTTGAGCTCGCGGCGTACTTCACACATTGCCAACTCCAGCCCCCACATCTGCAAATCGCCTTGCGCAGCGCCATCCAGGTCTTCACGAAAGCAGGAAATGCAGGGACGGCCGCAAGATTCGCGAGGAAGTTGGTCGACCTCAATCCGGATCCAAAAATAGTGTCTATGGTGAGGTGATCCCTCGTGCTAATGTGTGGGTGGTTGCTAATCAGCCGCAGGCACGACAACGCATTGCCGCCGGAGATCGCAATCCGCGCGATACGGTGGAGATCTCATATGACGAGTTCACTGAGTTTGAGATCTGCGCGGCTAGTTATACGCCTATTTATAAGGGATCGTCGAGCGTGCGCTGCCCGTTCACGGACGCGGCATTCCTTCCTGAGTTTAAGGGAACGCTCGATCCCCTAACGCGGTTGACAGAGATAGGTGCTGTTGCGTCTGGGTTACCAGCACCGCGGTAGTTGTTTTCCAGGTCAACGATGTTCTTTGTTACTATTCATAATACATTCAACGAGTTCTCTCCCCTTCCGAGATTGTGCACGTGACCCAAGAGTAAAAATCACCAGATCAGTCGCGTCTACGGCGTCGCATAGATCTCTTTGAGCAAGAGTCGCATGTATCCCGACACTGAATCACTCTTTCCTTCATCTCCTGGGGGAGACTCTGTCAACTCTCCAAGGACGCATTCATCACCAAGCCCAGTGCTTTCCAACGCAATCGCATCCGCATCGGGAAGCGTCCCCGAAGGCAATAACAACAAATCTCAGACACGTTCAGTGGCTGCTATTTTGCGCGATGATTCGATCCCCTTTGATCGAAACCCTTGCGTCATTGCTCCCTTCGATGATGAGGTCAGACGTGACGCGGGGTTTCATCAACGTTAGTGCTAGTTCCCGCACGTGTATGCGCGTTTATATGCGCAGATGCGCGCCGGTGCTATACCTGATAGAGCACGACGCTGAAAAGGGAAATTACAGATCTAAAGGACAAGCAACTCGAAATCATGGCTTTGATGAACAGCTGGGTGTTCTCGCGACTTATCGCTGAGAATGAGAGAGCGGGAGAATCACTGTCTCGCGAGATGGATGCTGTCGCACAGGCAGAGAGAGAACAAGGCAGGTCCCTCCATTCCATTTGTTGTTTTCCTCCAATTGTCGGTTCCTCATTCGGCACTCGCATTCTTCGAAGCGAAGCATCGCATTTTTTTTACCTACATAGCGTTTTCGGCACTTCCTCTCTTCTTCTAGGAACTCATGCTTATTATCATTTTATATGGTTTGTGGCAGAACGGATGCGCGTACAGCTGGAGAGCTGCGTCTCGAACATTAGGGCTGCCCTTGCGACACTGAGTAGAGCTGTAATGTAGTGTAGTAACCTTGAGTGACACCGGGTGTCCGTCCGTACCGGCTGTCATGTCGGACTAGTCCAAGAAAGGAAATCCGTAATTAAGTGTACACTCCGTTCCCGATTTGACGGCCCTGATGGGTGGACACACGCCGCCCTCGTCTATTCAACGCACATCACATCACGTCTCTATCAGCACGATAGGATTACCCTAGCGGTCCCGAGTACACCAGATAATCCATTTTCGCCTCTGCACACTCCCCTCGCACCCCCTCGATACCCGTGCTTAGGGTCGACATGGGTGTCGATGCCCAACAACACTGTTCTTTTGTCCTCTTGGCCGAATTTGACATCGACCGCGGCGCACAACTCACGTACCAGTTTCCACAGCCGCTAGGGCTGGATGACGGGTGCGTCGTCTTTCGCGATCGTGGTGTCTCCCGAATCGCGTCTTGACCCTCCAGGACGTAACCAGGCTGCTGGCAAACTTGATGTTACCCGATGGTGCCGAGAAGCACCTGGAGGACTGGACCATTTTCTTCTTGAATCAAACGCCTTTCAACGTGATCGCGCCGGTGCTGGCGTTGGAGACGCCAAACGGTGAAGGGAAGGAGAACAAGTCGGAGCTGCTTCATGTGCTCAACCTGGTGCGGACGAAGCACGACAAGAGCGTTCGAAGGTGAGCGGCACGCATAAACGTCTGGAGCTTCGTGCAGATGCGAATCATGTTTGTACAAAAGAGGTGCTGTCGTGAAGGCCATGGCGATCTGTACCCCCCATCCTTTTATCCAGATATTCAAGGTGTGCCGCGCCCATGTACATCGGTCGGGCGGTAGCTGACCCATGTCTATCTATCTCCAGCCTGTCCTTCTACTAGCTCTCGATGACTATTTCTCGTCGCCGTCTCAAGATTGTTTGGCGCGGCTCTTCGACGCTATCAACTCGATGGATCTATCCGGCGCGCCGATCTTGACGCGTCCCGAAAAGATGATCATGCGCCACTCAGAGCGCAAGGACGTCTTTATCGAAAAGTTCACCTCGTCGCGCGCCTCGGAGACATCCCACCCCCACCATCTTGCAGGACGGGGGAACCACCGACCATCGAACTCCGTCGGTTCGCATTCCAGCTTCGACGAGGGCATCATGATACGGACTAAGGAAAGCATGGAGGGGCGAAACCGCGCGAGCTCAGACACGAGCGCTCGGACCGCCTCCGTCTCTCAGCACAATGGGTCCCAGCATTCGCCTTCCGAGACGTCGTTCACCCTGGGCGGCAGCGCCGTCTGGGTGGGCGACGAAGGCGGCTTGGTCGAACACGCTGCCTCTCCTGGAGTCGCTTCCAGTTACGGCAGCCATGGGAGTTCGGTTGCCGCCAAGGGCGGCCGAAGATCAACAGACGCCTCGTCGAGTTCCTCCAATGGTCAACACACACACCCGCCAATGACCGCCCGGACGTCCGACCGTCAACTAGGAACAAAAGACACTCACTTTTATAACACAACAATTGGCTATAAGGGCCACCAGCTGCCAATCAAGATGCCCTTGTTTACGTTTCGACAGGAAGTTGGCGACGTGAGTGTGCCTGATCGTCATCATAGCATCGCGACATTGTACAGACCTGACTCATGACTCATGCAATGCAGTACTCCCTCATTCAACTCATTCAAACTTTCTCATCTGCCACGATAACTGGACCCCTGCACCCTCACCTCCATTCTAATGGCAGCCTCACCCACCCAATCATCCTGCTATTCAACGCGCTTGTGACAGGTAAACGTATCATCTTTCTTGGGCACAATCGGCCCGCCGGCCAAGTATCCCATTACGTCCTGTCGGCATGTGCTCTCGGGTCGGGCTGTGGCATTATTCTCCAGGGGTTCATTGAGCGGGCCTTCCCATATGCCAACCTCACAAATAGGGATGAATGGGAGTCAATGTAAGGTTTAACACCGCCGACACAAGTGGTCTAAACTGATATGGTTTAACTTGACATGCCACTAGTCCAGCGTACATTGCTGGCGTCACCAATCCTATTTTCGAGTCAACGGGATCCTGGGATCTCTTGTGTGACGTGGCTGGAGGCCGTATGATTGTGTCTAAGGATATCCACACGGCCCATCCCCCTTCTGGGGCCCAAGTAGCACCACTATCGACCCTTTCACGTTCTGGGACGCTCAAAGCCGAGTCTTCGATCGGTAGCGAAGACGACCTTGGCCGTCTTCCCGGACGAGATCGGGAATCGCAAAAAACCGACTTCACTGCCAAGGCCGACAGTGCGGACAACGTCTTTATTGAAGATGTGAGTTGCACAGGACGGCCAATGCAATGGAAGCCTAACCTTATTGATATGCGCGTCCTCTCATCCTCGGTTCATTAGATTATAACAGCGATCAACTTCCATTTCGGAGAAACACTGGTCAGAGCCCGTTTTGTGGAATATGTGTGGCGTTTTGTGCGCCTGGCATCTCGATATGAGGAAGACGTCCATGGGACGACAACTATCGGCTTTCCTGGGGTGCCATTTAGTGAAGGCCCGGGTGATACATCCCAGTTGGGTAGCGGCATCGTCTTTTTCGACGATGTTGCTGGCTCTAGGGAAGTTATGGCAAATACAAGTCGGATTGAGGGCTGGCGCAGAACCGCAACATATCGGATGTTTCAAGAGGTAAGTAACAAATGTCCGATTAGTAACGTCCAAACCGGGTTCCTCACTCCAGCTTGGCCCACCTCTTCTCCGTCTGAATAACAGGGTTTCAAACAGGGTCTTTCAACCAGTGCAATCCGGGGATTCGACGTTAATCACCAGTTATGGCGACTGCGGAACGTAAAGCATATGCAAGATGCAGAGGTAGAATTGATTATGCGAACTTTGGTCGATGCGGTTCAGTCATACGATCAAGTAGTGGAGGTGCGTCTGCTACGCATCGCTTGATTCAGCTGTCGGCAGCAGTAACCCCTGACCCATCCATCCATCCGCAACAACAGCTTCTTTCCCTAACCCCTTCGCATAATGGTGGACTGCTGCCCCTAAGCTTCGGCCTGTTCCACCAGCAGGAAGTCGTGCGCGACTTGACGGTCGATCTGTTCACACATCTGCGCATGTTTCCCGTGAGTTTTCCTTTTCATTCGATCATACACCTCTCCCGGTATAGCCTCCTGACCTCATGCATGTGTATGTAGATCGGCGTACAGTTTCTACAAGCGCTTAATCATTTTCAACGATATGCGTACGTGAGACAGGCCCATGCAAGGGAGTCGCGAGGCGGTGGCGTTCGAGATGCCTCTGGCCCTGGGCTGCTAGCACCCCCTCCCTTCTCGAGAACGCCGTCTCATAGGAGCGAGCTCAACATGGGTACGGGATGACGTGGCTACAAAGAAACTTTGTATTTTCATCGTGTATCATTACTTATACCGCCATTATTACTCGCCGTGATTGGTCATCATCCTAGTCACGTTTTTTTCGCTTCGCTGTGTCATATAGATTACGGTGAGTCATAAACTATTAGTAGATTCACTCGTCGGTCCTGGGGAACAAACCAAGTGAATGACTACTGAGTGTCCCTGGACGTCGTAGGCGCCACGTAGACTGTAAATTTGTCCGAATGGTACGGAATGTATTGGCAAATGGTTGCAGTTGACGTAGCATGGAGAGTACCATATAGAGTGACGGAAGCAACTGACACCGGAAAGCTATCCCAGCAAATGTGGCGCACGCTTAGAACAGTTTCAAGGGAATCAGATGCAGATGAGAATAGAATACACCATGTGCACAGGGGCACAGGGTGAGATAACACTTCCTCAGGTTTTCCACCTTTAAGTGGAGAACTGGAGCCTTCCCAATTTGTTTTACAGACAAACCGGGAAAGGTCTACAGCCCTTACAACAGTGGACCACTGAGAGAGTCTGCCCAAATAAAATGCCTGTGCTGTCCAGGCTGTGTGTGAAGCAGTGCAGCAGGGTAACTGGACAAGCGGTGTGGCCACCATAGATGATAACTACGTATTTCCTGGCGCAGACCGCAGTTGGGAGATTCGTGGAGTCCAGATGCCGTGTGGGAGCTTGAAAACGTAGGGACGAATCATGATGCTAGACGTGCACTGCCAAAGCATGGGAGCGGGCAAGGGTCGCCTGCACCCCTTCGGGGTAAGCGGAGAATGCGAAGGCCGCCGCGCCAGTGGCACCGCTAATCAGCACCCGTCCAAGGACTGCGCAATTAGAGGGGCGTAGCAGTCGTGTTACCGTCACCACCACGATGTTGATTAGGGGAGAAGGGTCCAGGCAATACTTCTGCGCCTCGACATACAGCACGCCGTCGCAAGGAGGCAGGAATGGCCCAGAAGCCCTGCGGGCATGGGCTTATATCCTGCCAATATCCTGGCGCACCGCAGGCACATGTACAGTGCATGTACATGTTGCGCCGCCTCGAGGACTCTCGGCTGAGGACAAATCGGGAAAGGGACGCGGCAGGTGGGAAAAAAGAAGTGAAGAAGGAATGGTTTGGGCCCTTTCCCTGGGGAGACTGGATGCTCCAAGGCGAGGGTCGGCATTTATGTACTGATTCTGACGAATCGGGCCGCAGCCAGCAAAGTCAAGGACCTCGAGACCAGAAGACACCACAACTAGGAGTGGGTGACTTGGGTTACGTCAGTGCACTAGACGCCCGCTGGCGCTGTATCTCCCAGGAACGAAACAACGTTTCCACACAGCTTCTCATGCCCGCCAGCAATGACGCCACCACCACCAAGCAAGGGCCAGAACCGAGGTGTCCGAGGAGGAGATAGTCTTGCGTAGCCCGATGGTTTGGCGCGGGCCTGAGCACATCATTGTACAAATTAGGCTGTCACCACGCTGTCATTTAGAAACACACACGCTCGGCACTCCTTCAGAATGGCCCTGCTGCTGCCGGCGATAAACGAGGAGCGAGTATGGCACTTTACTGGATGGCACTACGGGGCACAGCACACTTTTCTTCCTTTGGCCGGACGCGGCGAGCGGGGTACGGGTGTGCCCGAACAGCACCGGGGGCTCATCAACGAGTTGCGATGGTCATCGCACGCGCCCAAAGGAGGCAATCCCTCACTTGAAATGCGGTACGGCGAAAGTGCGGTGTAACCTATCAGCTGTAAATGGTAGACAGAAAGTTTCACGCTGTCAGCCAAGAGCACTGTAGAATTTTCCCTCACGAAAGCCACCCAATCAAGCTTGAGGCAAGTCTCAGAAGTTGTAGCAAACCAACACGTAACTAGATTCGGAGTCTCAGTCATAAGTACACAGTAATCGTCTCGGATCGTTGATAGGCACAAGTAAAACATACCAAGAAACGTAATAGGCTACCTTCTTTATACCATACAATCGGCAGTCGGGGTATCTTTCTGATCCACGGGGGGGACCGGGGTCGTAGCGTCCTCGAGAGCGCTCTCGGCGCGTGTACGAAGGGCTACCCATACACCGAAGCCTGCTACAATTATCACGACGCCCACGGGAGCGAAAACGGGAAGGAGTAAGTTCGTGGGTACATCGCCAAAGGTCATCCAAAAACCCTGAGTCGTAAAAAGGAAGAACGCCCACACGAATGCCACCTCTGGCAAGCTGTGAACAATGGCGGTCGGCTCGAAACCGTATTTCGTGTTTCGGGTATCTAGGTATGCAGCCTTGCCAAACGTAGGAGTTAAGCACGAGCTTTGGGAGACGTGTCAGAATGCTCACCCCTGCGCCGCCACCGGTGCCGACGAGTTGACGTTGTTCTTGGTAAAGAACAAATGTGATGCAGAGGCCGACAAGGCAGAGTAAAATTGAGAACTTGTTCAACATGGGGATATATGAGATGTGCATAATAAGAATATTAGCGCTGTTATGAGATCAGCTCAGGGTTTAACGGTTCCAAGTTCCGAAAGAGCTTGCTTACATTGTCAATGCGAAAGTCTTTTCAAAGGAAGAAAAGATGAGCTTGTATTCCACAGCCCTATGTGGCGTTGTTGACTCACCCATGTCATCGTCAACTTCAGGTCTTCGACTCTCTCGGAGACATGCTTGCGCCAGGAGGAGGCATAGACAAGCTCGTCCACCCAAAGCTTTTCAAGGCGCGCTCTATGCGCATTGGGCAGGTCGAACAAAGCCTTGGAAATGGCCCATAAAATGAGGGGCCGCCTCTTTGCTGGCGCTTCCAAGACAGAATGTGTGGCAGACATGCGGCAGTGATTTTCACCGAAGTGAGTGAAAAATCGGTGGTTAGCTGGAGTAATTAAGATTGGCATTCAGTTACCCGCCAGGAAATGGAGGGGGCAGTATCCTTACCGACCACTACCCATAGCCTTGCTATGTAGGTTGTGACGTATGGATTAGAGGCTTGCTCTGTAAAGAGCCGATTAGCTAACAATCACTTCTGGCATACTGAGAACTTGAAATACCTCTACTATCTCCAAGGAGGTCAATGAACCTTCCGCACTCTTCGGCCGTGTACGGGAACGTTGAAAGGTCCGAAGTCAGTGCATCTGATGTGGCACATCAGTTCCACGCGTCAAACACTAGAATGCTCCAACTCACCAGCTCGGGCGTGAAGAAGAACGATCCGGAGTTCATTCAGGGCAGTCATAGAGTATGGAGACGCAGTCGCCGGGAACATTTCGACATGCGTCCAGTAATTCTCCTCCAATGAGTATTCTTTCCGCGGAAAATTTCAACTTGACCGAAAGCGGACGCCGCAAAGAGGTACTTACGAAGATGAGCCTTGGAGCAGGAATTTGGTAGACCAACGGCCTGCGTGTCTACGGAGTGCAGCCAGAAAATGCTGCGTTGGGCGTGGTCGGCGAACCAGTAATTGCAGTCGCCCGAATTCGGCTCCACCTCGAGGAAGAGATCCGAGGACTCGGAAAGGCGAATATTCTCTTCGGTGGCACGAGCCAGAATCAAGGTGCGCCAGTTCTCGATCTGCTCCGCGACCCCGGGGTCCACAACATCAGCCTCTGTGACCACCGCCAGCCCTTCCACCGACTTGTTGTGGGCGTAGCGTCGTCCCTCCGGGTGCACGGAAACCGTCCATCCTCCCAGAGGTTGGTAGGATGGCCTTGGGCGGAGGGTGAGTGAGACAGTCACGTGAAACAGTCATAAAAACGGGCGTACGCAGAACAGAAGTGGGTTCCCTGTGAAATAACGGTCGGGACAACTCTCGCTCTGGACAAAGGTGGCGAGCAGTGAGAGATTTGCGAGGGCGGGGGACGTTCGGCAGCCTACCGAAGGGTACCCTGGTAGCGCTGATCCCGGATAGTGGCCGGGAGGATCGCAAACAGGTTCGTCTCGTTGATATTTTCGGGGAGCGAAGGGAGGGTTGAAGGGGCCATTGTGAACTCGGGAGTGCGAGGGAAAAGGTAGGAGAATCCAACACTTATAAACTACTGCCAGCCGATGTAGGGTGTCCCTGGACCGTGGCGCCAACCAGGGCTGTGCGGGGGGTATTTTTGAGGCTGTTCGTGAGACCGTGGCCGTGAAAATTGCCATATGAAAAAACGATTTTCATGAACTTAAACACCGGTTCTTTTTTTGCTTGACTCAAAAGTGAATGGTGTCAGAGCCTTGAGACTGCGGCCATGGACCGTATCCACAATCAAAGTGCCCAACTGTACTTGACCGTGGGACTGGTTCGGGCGCCTAGTCCTAGCCTAGTTATAAAGGCTGTTCCTGCCTCTTCCCAAAAGCTCAAGCTGTGCAATCATGACTTCCTCTCCTCCATCCAGCACAGAGAATATCACCAGGTACTGAAAATATTACTCGGGTCCCGAAGATCTATCTCTGATTTATCTCGATCTTGCCCTAGCGTCCCTCAAAGTGGCTCAAGCCCGACTATTCCGTGCGTCTCTCCTTTTCC
>Ga0209488_10000925_pt1 | contig 24831 bp, 42 predicted proteins | sample Rivendell_Oct201_8_FD_188349 | JGI IMG/M metagenome (GOLD analysis project Ga0209488, IMG submission 188349) | Vadose zone soil microbial communities from the Eel River Critical Zone Observatory, Northern California, USA -... | ecosystem: Environmental > Terrestrial > Soil > Vadose zone >...
CATCTGTGCGCAACGAGGATATCGTGAGGTCTGTCGCGTTTTTCTTTGTACTTTTCATATGACGAATCTTATCGACCTTTCTCTTTCCGTCCTTGGTGACGTTTTTTTTTAGCTTGGCAGAGGCGCGGAAGATGACAAGTCTGTACGCGAAGATGGAATATAGTGTCAAGAGGTTACTCTGGCTTGGTGGTTGATGAAAACCATTCAAGCTTCCGAGAAATAGATGTGGAAGATTGGTTCTTCAAAGGTTCCATAGCAACTAGCTAATTAGGAGTCGGTCGGACCGAACTATTTTACAGTAATCCGATGAATGAATAATACTTCTTGTCCATATTCGAGGCGAAGAACAACGGAATGATTTTTTCCGTGATTTGCCAACTCTAGAACTAATGCAAGGTACAACCAATAAGGAATGGAAGGCAGCATGCTGTAAAATCGCTAAATGGAGCACGGAGAATGTGGGTAGTACTTTATGTATCTATGGCAAGTATATATATGGCAGATTCGTTGCGTTGTAACGTCCAGTTCCTCCCGATTGGACGCCAGGAAAAAATGTGTGTGTAGCAGAGAAGGAGAGATATATATAAATAAATCAATGAATGTATCCAAGAAATGTCCCTGAGTAGACCCTCAATCCCTCTCGCCTTGCCGTTGCAAAAAAAAAAAAAGGTCGCGGCACGGAATGACCACGGAATGAAATGGAAACAATGCCATGCCAATAAAGGCACTAACGAAGCTCGGCGAGATCAATGAACCGCGTCTTGCGCTTCATCGCCCTCGAGCTCGAGCTCGGCTCTGAGCTCTTTCCAATCCCGATCCGGTCGTCCAGTCCGGGTTCGACGCCGACGCCCACATCCACGTCCACGTCCACGTCCACGTCCACGCCCATACCGCCCATCATCAAGTCTTGTTCTTGTTCGGCCACGCGGCGCATATGTCGATCGCAGAGCATGCGCCCTTCCACTTCCCAGTAATCGACCAGACGCTCGTCGCACCTAACAAGCTTCCCGCCTTCCTCGTCCTCGTATTCGCACGTGAGATGCTCTGGGTGATACCTGTCGCCCGCGTGCGACACCGCGCAGGGGCCCTCGATCGGCCGTCCGCAGTCCGGCGTGGCACATAGAGAGTTGTTCGCCTCGTGGTAGTGATAATCGCAGAACGGCTTTCCGTCAAAGACGTAGAACGTCTTGTCTGGGAATGGTTTCTGGCAAGTCCATGGTTACCAGTAAATAAGAACGCTCCAAGGAAAAAGGACAAGAGGGCCTCACGTGACACGTATGGCAGTTGAAGCAGTCCCGGTGGTACTTGCCCTTGAGCTGCCCATCTGAGGATGACACCGCTTGCTTCTCTATTGGAAAACTGCACCGACGGCACTGTAGTGGTGTGATGACGATCGTAAGTCGCGATGATCAAAGACGAGAGAGCCATCCCGCCAGTCATACCTTTGGCAAATACATATTTTTCCAACACTTGTCGCACAGAACGCCCCTCCCATTCTCCACACGAATCCATCTCTTCTCCTCGATGTCCTTGGAACATCGTACACACGTCAGCACATTCTCGCGGTGCCTATCTAGCCCGCTCGCGCTCGACTCTTGTGACAGCCTGTCCTTCTTTGATTGATCCGAGCTGCCACCAATCGCGCCAGAGATCGTGCCTCCGCGTCGCGCGATGAAACCTCCTCCCACGGTCGAGGACGAATCGCGGGGCGCGTGCGCAGGCGACGTCAGAGACCGCGTCGGTATTTTTAACGACCGGGGTAAAGATGCAGCGATGGGCGACTTCGGCGATAACGGCGTGTCCGAGGACGTTGGCGATTGTAAGAGTGCAGCCATAGCTGTTTCAATGCCGAGCTCCACCGAAGTTTGCTCCGCAGGCGGTTGATCATTCGAATATGTTGACGAGATGGACAGACCACGACGCACGCGACTCGATGTTCGACTTCGACCCGTTTCACGTGCCAAGGGCTCATCGTTGTCCGACGGATCGCTCCGGGCGTATGCAAGTCCGCCGTATTCGGATTCCTCATTTTCCGAGGCGTACCCGAGAGGAGATGAGTTCACGTCGTCCTGTGTCACGACCTTGATGGTATCTCCAGGGACAGAGGCCTTTTTCTGCGACAACTTTTTGATAGAAGAAAAAAGCAGCTCTCTGGGAGAGGTGGGGGTCAAGGGTCCACCGGAAGGTTTAGGGGAGTGGGGAGGCACAACGGGAAAAGGTATCGACGAGGCTTTGAGGGTAGCATTGCTCTCACGCCCGCGTAACGAGGGCGTTTTGGATGGACCCGAGGTCGGAGATGGTGGAGGGTTGCTCGAATGTACCCGCGTGTCATTGCCCTCACGCCCGCGTAACGAAGGCGTTTTGGATGGAGCTGGTAATGGAGATGGCGGAGGGTTGCTCGAATGTACCCGCGTGCCTTGCGTTGGCGACGGAAGCGAGCCTGTAGGGGATATAGGGAGCGAATACGGCACATGTGGCGCTGCGGGGAAGAGATGCAGTAAGTCAATAATCAGATATTAAGAAGGGAACCCGTAAACGAGGCGCCAAGAAGCTCCACAGCGAGCAGTGCATGTGCGCGCCTAACGTGTCATACACGATAAATGAATGAATGACGACATACCGACTGGAGAATCGGGAACGCGCAAAGGAGGTGAGTTGATTTGGGAGGAGGATGAGGACGCGGAATCCCAGGAACCAGGCAACGGGGCGGTTGACAGCGGAAAATGAGACGCGGGAGGAGTGGCGAACAGGGCGGCGCGAGCGACAGCCGCGAAGCCCCTGCGTCCTACGCCAGCCATGCCCGCCGCGCCGCCCGATTTGGTGTCGAGCTCTGCGAAGCGTCGTGAAGGAACAGGAAAGCTCGACGGAGCGGGAGCGGGAGAAGCGGTCGCCCGAACGGGACCGGGGTGGTGATGATCGAGGTGAGGGGGCATCGGTGGCGCCGATCGCGCATCACGAGAGGGATAGTGGGGGGTCTGCTGAGCAAGCGGAGATAGCGGCGGCGGGTTAGAAGGACGACGCTGAGAGGAAGAACGAGCGTCGCGAGCAGGTGAAGTGGGGCCGGGGCCAGGGGCGTGGATGTGGGCGGGAGGTGGGGTGCGAGTGGGGGCGGGTGACCCCAAGCGGAGGCTCCCACTAGCTTGGCGGGTTACGGGAGGGATAGCAATGTCCGGAGGCATGTGCGGTCGCGTGAGAGTCGGTCGTCGTCGCGTCGAAGGTGGGAGATGTGGGCTTTGCGTGCGGGAGGGAGGAGGGAGAGGCGCTGCGGGATTGGGAGGTGGTGCTGAGCCGCGCTCGCTATTCCTTGAAGGTACGCGACTCGGAGCACCCCATGAGGGCGCAGGACTGGCGTTGTTTCTGAGGCGGGCGTCACCATCGTAAGGGCGCCTGTGTTCTGTGTTCACGGATGGCCTCCGAGGAAACAACATGTCTAACGGGCTGTGAGGTGCTGCGTTGGTCGGAGATTGGGGCGCTGTCTGCACCTTGGGTGGAGGAGGTGTAGGAGTGGTGTCGCTGGCAGGTTTAAAAGGAGCAGGGGCGCAGACGTGGTCGGCAAGTTGATCCAAGGGAACGAGGCCACCACAAGAAGAGCACTTTACGGATGGAAGGAGTTGAGATATACGTGGTTCTTGAGAGGATATATTAGGGGCGAGTTGTGCCATAGTAGTTGGGGCAGGGAAAAGAAAAGGAGCGAAGAAAGGAATGAATGGAAAGAGTGGAAGCGCAAGCGCAACAAGCGCAAGACTATTGCAATAACTCGAGGATGGACGAGGAAGGAATAGTCGTCGATTAATTTGAATTAATTGATTATGCTACGTGCCACGTGCCAAATCGTCTAACTCTCCCCCCGTCGCCGAACTCTCGGTTGCAGCAGGCACATCCCCTACCTGCGTCACTGTAAGACCAGCGAGCACGCTCGCCCTCGCTGTCAGACCTTGAGCGTTCCCTGGACCATTTCCAATCCTGGAGAAGAACTCGTCCCACTGGCCTGTAACCATGTACCGTATCGTGAAACCATTCATCCTACAACTCGGCTAAAACCACGCACCCCAGTCAAACATTCCCCCGGGTATCCCATCTAGCCAATTGCTGTCCGCCGACGCAAGTTGTTCCAGTGCTCTCGTCGATGTAGGCCCCGAGTCAAGTATATTCATTACTTGAACATTCCCACCGTCAGGCATTCCACCCTCGTTCAGCACCGGGTTGACGTTCGCCTTCCCATCCTGCCCAAATGAAGTCTGCGACCGAGCTCCTCCGCTCTCGTCGTCAGACGCTCCTGCAGGTGCCGCACCACCTGCGCCCTGCGTGAGCCTGTCCTCCTTGGACAACAAGGACATGACCTCACCCTCGTCTTCTTCCTCGCTCTGACTTTCAATAATCACGCCAGGTGCAACTTCCGGATATGCTCCTTTGGCCTTGCCATGCGCGATGAAAACCCCACCTCCAGGCCGGCCCGGATCCTTCTGGTATGATAGTCCCCCCAAAGGCGGCGGTTTATTAGTCGTAACATTGCTTGTAGGATTTAATGCAGGGCGCTCCAGATGTGGCGGTGGGCCCTGTGTGGCCTCGTATAGCAATGCAATTATCTCTGCCGTCTACGTTCACACGTCAAACAAATGGCTCGCTAGGATATCTTACGCGACCTACCTTTCGCCGCACTGACATATGGTCCGGTGAGAGTGACTTTTCCCATCGTCGGATACAATCGCGTAACCTCTTCAGTTTCATCGCCGCATCTTGATCCTGACGACGAGCCCACGTGTGGTACTTGTCAACGCCGCAAGGGATAACGTCAGGTGGGCGCTCTCCGATTGATCAGCGACAAGGCCTACGCTCACCTGGACTAGTGCACATGAGGTCGCTGCGTACGCCACTAACATCCACACATCATATAACTTGTCATTCAGGTCCAGCCAATCGATGGCATCGCCCGTCAACTGCACCAGGTTCGTCCAGCTTTCGACATTGAGGGCAAACTTGAGATGTTGCGGGCACGAGTATGAGATCCTCATAAATACGCGCCAAAAGATCATCAAGACGCAAGAATATAACAAGAACAGCACTCCTGTATCCTCAATATTCAGAGCAACCCCAAACATAGGTCACGAACAACGAACCTGCCTCTGTGGGAGTGTCGGGACCTCGGAATTGTAAACTCGGAGGCAAATTCTTCTTCCAGTTCTCAATATCAGCTAGCAGCGTGGCAAGCCCCGCGTCAGTTGTATTCATCAGCCCTGCAGGGCTAGGTTCATCAAATAAGTTTGTATTCTGGCCAAATGAGAAAAGAAAAGAATTTTACCTATAAATAGTCTTCAGCACCCGACCAAGGATGATACTGAGTCTCGCAAGTTCGTCCACGTAGAGGTCATGAGGGGAGCCAGAGGAAGGTAATCGGGCGTCGCAGTCATTTACATCGATCATTTGTGGGTGCCCGTATGACAGGCTTACCCTATGAACGAGTACCGTGAGCGGGAGTTACCGAAATGCCCATGAGGTAGACAATTGTCAGGGCACGGGTAAAAAGTTGAACAGTTACCATCTGTCACTAATCAAACATGCTCCCCAAATCCTGCGCCGCATGTCAATATTCTGCTTAACCGCTTCCGCACGATGAAGACCCAAATCTTGAGCCTGCGATATAGAGTGAGTAGATATGGTTGGGGCAGAGCCTCCTTTCTCCACATACCATACGGATGGCAGTTCCCAGTCGGATCCATAGAGCAGACAGCGCATTTGGTACAAATTGTGAATGGCAGTCCCCTACCATGCAAAGAATTAATAAACTCTGTACATTGACGATTGAGGCCGTCGACAAGACATCTTCCGCTTTGATGACGGTGTTGACAGCGTAACGTATGACATCGAACACGCTCTGCGGAACTTCCCGCCGTGCGGCTGCTACAAGGCAAATAGAATATAATAATATAGGGGGAGGCGACGGGTTGGAAAGAAATTCGGCTTGTGTGATGACGGGGAGGATGGGGGCAATCTCCGAAAAGTAGGCGTTGACCAACTTCTCGACCACATCGCGCTCGATGCGCATATCAACGGGTTTTTGCAGAGCGGGCGGGGCGTCGCTAACACTTGGTTCTACCACTTGGATGAGCCCGTCACCGCTTTGAGACACTTCCCACGTATGGTGATGTCTCGCGTCGTAATTTTCGTATAAACGTGAGGGTATCACGGCACTAGAATGAAGAAGATGGGCTTCGGACGTCGGACCTGGTGAAAGATGGTGAATTAATCAAGGATGAAAACTCGTCCCCATACCATATACTCGCGCGTCTGCGGGGCGAGAGTCTCCAGGCGTAGAAGAATTGGGTCGATCGGCATTTTCTAGACGTGTTTTCTCTACAGCAGCAGCAGCAGCAGCTGCCGCTGCCTCTTCTTCTTGCTTCTTCTTCTTAAACCGAGTCTCTGCGATAGGAAGGAAAAAGGTGCAATCGAACCCATACTGCTTGCAGTGTTGGCATAAAGGAGGTTCAGAATCTGTTAGTATGTCGCATCTATTTTGACGAGGATAGGTCAGCAAGCGGCCGGAAATTGAGATCCGAAGAGAGCAGCGCCAAAACGGCACGAGAATACGAGATGGCGTGACCGGTGCCAATTGACTGCCAAGGAGAAAATGGACCACGGACCGGATTTTGCGACTGCGGCAACTGTCGCACGCCCTTTGCGTCTTGGTGCGCTTCTTGATATCTGGAGGCAACGGGTGTGGCATATTAGCCCTTGGACCTGATGTCATAACGCTAGGGGCTGAACCCGAAGCCCCTGCTGCACCCTCTACACCCTCCGGATCCCCTCCTTGACTCTCGTCTGTGGGCCTTCGCTTGCGCTTTCCCGAAGGTAATTGGACGAGTGGTACCTGAGACTGTGTCGCAGTTGGGGATGGCTGAGACACCGTCTCATGTGCGGCGCTCGGGCGTGGAGGCGCATACATCATGATTTGCTGAGGATAAGGGGAATAATGAGGGAAGGGAGGGTGGGATGCATACTGAGCGTGCACGGGATACGCATATGGGGAAGGATGGCTCTGTCCGGCCATGGGGTTCGCAGTCACACCATTGTTCGAGTGTCCGGGCGTAGGGGCGTGGTGATGGTAGGCTAGGTGAGATTGGGGAAATGGTGTGCCATTGGACGGATAGGATGGGTTCATGACTGGGAACTGGGACGCCGGAAAAGAATGAACGAGGACCGGGCGTGGTTCAGGGGGGGCACGCTTTGAGGAAGTGGTTCTCTGTGGTTCTTCGCGCGCGTGTGAGATGAGGGAAGGGCGGGAAGCTAAAATATGGAGATGGTTGAGAGATGGTTGAGGTAAGAAGGATGTAACGGATTTGGGACTGGGTGGGAACTTACGGAGGTCCGGGGATGGAACACCAGTCGCACTCGACTTGGGGCGTTTCTTTGGCTTGTCAGCAGACCGGGACGTCGGTGGCTGGGTTAAGTGCGTGTCTCGCTCAGGGTCGCTTCCATTACCTGGTTCCATAGTCGAGCACAGCCCAGTTACAGACGCCAAAAGAAATTAAGCAGAGGCTGTGAGCAAGGTACAGGCAACACCGATTCCACCCCCCCAACGAATGACAATCTGGATTACTCCCTCTGAGAGGAAAAATGTTATGTAAGTGCGCAATATGGCACGGAATAGAGTGGGTCCGGGCTGATGGTTGAGTCTTGACAAGATGATGACTGAGCTGGAATAGCCTGTCAAGCCGGAAGCGTCACCTACCGAAGTGTGCAACTCGTCGATCCCTCCGATTCGAAGTACGTTCGATTATGCTTAATTGTGAAAACGGCGTGACCGCGATAGGCGACCCGCGGCGACGGACGGCAGGAGAAAGACAACGGCAACGGACACGGGCACGGACTATGATCTGTGCACGGCGCCTACTCTTCACTTTTCGGGCGCCGTCTAAAGTTTGATACCGTGAATGAGAAAACACGCTGACGTCATATGTGCCGAGCCAATTCTCTGGTTCAAACCAAGCCCAGCCCTCACTCTCACCCCTGTAGTGAATCTGGTAATTGCCCCTGTGGACCCCCTGTGGGGTGACCAAATCCGTGCTGTGCTAGGCCCATTTCAAAATCATAATTTTTCGCGGCGGCCGACACACACTGCCGCGGCAGCCAAATCGGTAAACCTCAAGCGCCCACTCATCAAACACATCGATGGGTGCTTTTAAATTCCTCTGAACCCTCATTGTCTGCTAGAAAAAATAGGTGACAAACTATATGTGAAACTACGATATAAACAGTATTATCCCTCATCCACGCCGATAGGTATCAGCATCGCGACCCCCCCCCGCACCGTCCTGCACGACAAAATCAGCTTGGTCTTCGAACCCGGGATTTACCAATCGCTTGTCCTCAGTCGCCATAGCATGTGGTTGTACCCAGGAAAACCCTCCTGGTCGACATAATACGTCAGCGACGTTCCCCCTCCAACTCGAATGTGCAAATGGGTTTGGTGGAGGCGTCGTGCCTGGTTCAATCGATTTGTGGGCAGAATTCCGAATCTACGTAACAACCAAGCGAAAGTCAATAACGCCTTAAATATACAAACTGGCGCAAAGTGGTGTGATGTGGATTGACACCACTGACGCGCCCGTAGAACAGGTGACAACGACGAATGTACGAGACCATACCTGTTCTATCGTGGTTACATTAAGACAGAGGAGCTATCCCCACTCGGTGAGTTTTCTTTCCCGGTCCGGAAAAAAAAAGGTCACTCACTCGAACATGGTACGCCAACAGGGCACCAACGGGCCAGATGACAGTGGACGCGAGGCAGAAGGCGACAGCACTTCCCACACCCTTGCGAAGGGCATGAGTGAACTGATTGACTTGTTTCTCTCGCGCTAATATTGAGAGATGCAGAGCCGATGTGACGATCACCAGGCAAAGCGTAAGTGTCTAGAGGTCCCAAAAATTAACAAATCTAATATTTGCGGTGTCAGCAAGACTTAAAAAAAAAACTTTACGCACGGCCACCAGGATGAGAGCAAAGAAATGGGTATAATTACGGCGCCCTACACAGTTGTTTACCCACTGGCAGTGATGATCGCATCCATCAACACAGTTATCACACTGCGTGTGGGGTTAGTCTTCATCTGGCGTTCTCCCAGGAATGGTACCTACCACCCTACAGTGATTGGAGCGCGGAGGGCGGTATGTACGACACGTGGTGCAATATTTGACAATCACCCTAGTGACTCCATGTGAACGATTGCAATTGCAATTGCAATTGGTTATGAAAAAAGGAACCTACCCAACTGAACGGACCTTCAATTCCCGAGTTAGTGGAACTTGGTCACCGCCATCAGAGGGCGCCACAGCAGGATATGGTGGGTCAGGGTCCAGGTTGCGTGGAATGATTCCAGGATCTTTGAAGGCCTATTAAGAACATCGTTAGACATGTGAATCCAGACCCCTGAAGTGAACATGTAGAAAGGCAGACCGTCGATAACATCAGCGAAATCGTCAAGAGACACAAGTACGCGCCAACGGCGGCGACCGCAGGGCTTTCGTTATGCCACCACCAGACGCAAGTCGTCCCGATCCAGGCACCCGCTATTCCCAAAACCAACGCGAGGGAGGCCAAGAACGCCCAGGGTTTGGCCCCACCCATAAGCAAATACCCGCGCAAGAACCAGCGATTGGAGGACGAAATCCGCTCATAATTTCGGACGTGGCCAGAAGACTTTTCCCTTTTCACAGGGACCGAGGAAAGAGGATAATCAGAGTTGGTTGTGGGAGGGTAAGGTATAAAGATAGCTGAAGACCGGTGTCGCAAGTCGTGGGTTGCAACGTCTGACGCCTTGTACTCCTCGTCGGAACTTTCTTTAATCTCGAAAGGTGTGGGTCCGTTACTCGTACTCCGAGTAGATGGAAGGCCACTCATCACCGGTGACGGGCTGGGACTAGTCGAGCCAGACAACGATCTGCGTACCGAGTCGAGACTGAGACCCTTCCGAAACCGATCAAAACTATCCCGAACGCGGGCGGCTGCGCTCGCGTTGGCATTCGCCGCGTTCTTCCCGACCACGTTCCTAGCCAGAGACGGCTTCGATCGATGCGTCCTCAAGGATCCCGAGCGGGAGTGGACGGGCGCACCAATCGGGAGCAACGGCTCGCGACTGTACTTGTGATTTCTCACGGGTAGTAACTGGCCCGGACCGTCTTGCGTGGAAGCGCCTGACGTGCGGTCGCCTGCACCATGGAACGAGTCCGAGAAGCCGTCCGAATCGTACGGAACATCGTGCGACAGAGGCTGGAGCGGAAATGCCGAGTGCATCGGCATAATTTCGCGGTCGCGTGAAGGCGAGGGCGCATTGGAAGAAGCTACAGACGAACGACGGGACGTATAGTCGGTAGGGGACAGAGGAGGCTGGATGGGACGAGAAGGGTGGAAAAACTGTGGAGCGGGCAGGATTCCGTGGGCGTGTGAGCTGCTGAAGGGGATGGAGGTTGGACCTGCCGTAGATGGGCGGGGAAGGGGGGGACTTGGCTCTCCGGGTATTGGGGGGGCGGTGCGGGGACGAGAGGTGGACGAGACTGCCGAGCCAGAGCGTGCGTGCCTAGCTGCAGAGCTGGACGCATTACCACCGCGGGGTGTCGTGGAGAGTCCGACGGTGGACAAAGACGAAGGAAGTTGGGAGGGTCGCTGAGAGACGGGGATAGAGGGAGTAGATGAGGAGAAGGGTAAAGAACGCTGAGAGGCCATAGCCCATTAAGAGAAGTGGAAGGGTGAGGGAAGGGCTGAAAATGAAACACTACAACTGTGTTGGAGAAATGAGCGCGTATCCGTAAGGTGGATAAGCGTCGCCTAACCCACCGGCTAACACCGAACTTGCCACTTGGCTTGCTCGCTCGGAAGCATTTTGGATGTATTACACGAAACGAAGCGAGGTACAGGATCACTACAGTAGACCATTTTGCCGTGAAACAATCCACTGCCGTATGTACGTGCTACTCATTTTGGCCTGTTTCAGCGCATCGACGTCCTCGACTTCCAGTCGACGCGAGCTATGTGAGATGACGTCTATCACAAACATTTTTAATGGTGGGAAGCTCTTCGCTTCCCTGCATTCGTTTACTTGGTCACAGATGCATATAAGCACACCGCCAAGTAGAGCGACAATTACCATAAACCACTTACCGGCATTTCCACCCGATGCTGTTTCCTTGCTCACCACGAGTGCTTGTATGTTTGGATCGGTTGCCGTTGGCCCATAGACGTCATTTATGGGTACAATTTCGTAGACAAGGCTGGACTTGAAGAGCTCCATAAATCGTCGGACACCTCGTATCCGCTCCTGTAGACTCTCCAGCACATCCCTATTCTCTTTTTTGATTAGAAGCGCGTCGTCTGCACGTTATTTTTTGTGAACAGGTATCTTTCACTGTCAGCTTGACACGTACCTGTCACTCCGACGATGACCTTCTCGTCAGCAATCCACGCAGCCATGCTGAGCAATATTTTGTGACCAGCGTGCAAGTGGTCAAAGCTACCCCCCAAGACGACAACAGGATATGTCGACGGGTCTGATCCCGGCAGAGTTGGAGAATCGGGGTCGACTTGGTTGTCCATGACGTGGTCCCCAGGTTTAGACCATGCTGTCCTTAAGGAGGTGATAGACAGTGGAAGAGGGACGGGTATGCAATCTTAACCGTGAGGAATCAACCGACCGCCGCGCATTCCAGTGCGATTAAGGCTCACCTCCTTCAATCCTAATGACCACCTCAAACTCCTTTCCAAAGTCCTCGTCGAGGTCTTCGTCGAATCCCCGTAAAAGGACGTCCACCTGAAGCAAGACCTTGTCCAACTCCTGCGCAACCGCAGTAGCCTGCACGTAGACATAGGTCAAAAGCCTCTGGATATCGTCCCAGCACTCGGTGTGCGACACGCCAGCGGAGCTGGTGCTGTGGAAGGAATCGGCGCTACGCCCTCGCCTCCCTTTCTCGCTTCGAGCAGAGAAGGGAGAGCGTGGTCTTCGGCCAGTGTTGAAAAGGCGGGAAAAGAGGATGATGACGAGGCGATCTCGGGTGCATCGCGCAGCGCCTGCTAAGGCTGGGGCCAGGAAGCAGGGTGTACTCAGATCATTGATGGTGGCAAGAAGGAGGGTATGAGAAGCGGCGGCATTGGGGAGGGGCATGTTAACATTTTCCGTTGCCGGAGAGAGAGAAGAGGGTGTAGCGTCGGACATTTCTGCTGGTCCTGTTATGTTATGCGATACTCGATCGAGGGATTTGTGTCATAGGAGTATCATCTCGCTTCGTGGACCCCGCAGCTCGGGTGACCAGACACGGACACGGAACATGGCGCGTAGGCCCAGTTCCGACCCGGCCCGTCCCCACTTGGCATTTTCCATATATCCCAGTACTAGTGACCAAAAAACAAGGGTAATTCTGAAGGTCATTACGTTGTCGTGATATAGGCATTACAAAAGTCATCATGTCCGAGTTCGAGGCGAAACCCGACTCTGGTGTAGGTCTTTCACGTCGAAGAACACGTTAAGTCCGAGAACAAGCCCAAAGAGGCATGCTCCTGCCGTAGCAACGTTGTACGCGTTGCACCTGACACCATTCATATCAGAGCTCCGTGTTTAAGCGAGCAGGTCCATGGACGCACCATCCATTGAATCCCCCAGGTGGACACCTCTCCCCGATCAAGATCCATATAAACTCCACAAACCACAGGAAGAAAAAAACAATGTCCGAAAAGAGCATCCACTTGAGTTCCTTCCGAGCTGCTCTCCATTGTTCCTCAATAGCCAAACCCTCAAAAACGCTCCGTCTCTTTGGCCGTCGGCTCGTTCCGCTCTGACCGATACGAGTCGAGGATGAATGTTCATCGAGGTTTGCACTTTCCTCGTCGTCCTGATCCAAGGGGGACCTGAACATTGTTGGATCCACGATCAAGTTCACCTGGACATTCCCTTGCTCCTGTTTTCCTTTCTTCCCTTTCTTTTTCTTCTTGTCGTCACCTGATGGCCCCTGAACGGGCAACACGGCGAGGCCACTGGGACCAAAACTTGTGAGGTCTCGCTTCTTCCCCCGGCCTCCACAACAGCAAGGGCGAAAAAGGAAACGGTAGAGAAAGAACAGGGAGGTCAGGATAGACAAAGCGTACAACACCAAGGTATGGGGCTTAGATTGCGGTGGCGGAGGTTGGGGCGTCTTGATCCACTGTAACACCGAGGTCAGCGCTAATCGGGATGGAAGATGGTAAACGCACTAAAGCGGCGTAAACCAGAGAACTGGCAATTCCAAGAGCGAACAAGGTCTCGACGACTCTGATTGCCATTCTCTTCTTTGGACCGTCAGTGATAAGACGGCCATGCTCGTCCACGCTGCCCAAAGGCTCCTCCTTAGCTGGGGTATCTGGGTTCGAGCGAAACTCGTGTTCCAACATTCGAATGCGCTCTTCCTTCAACTCTGGGTCCAGTGGGAAATCATAATCCGTGCTGGACCAGGGAACGAAGTCCCGAGAAGATGTGCTATTGCTCCCAGTATAGAGGTCGTAATTGTTACCGGGAAAGGCAGTGGTGCGATACGAGGGGTCAAAAAAGGGTGCACGGGAGGCTTCCGATCGTGCTTCTGACTTTGGAGATTTACTGTCTTTCGTGTACCACCCGCGGGACCAGGCTGGAAATTGTGAGACGTCGATCTCCGAGTTTGGGACACCTCCGCGCGAGGAAACGGTGTCGAGGGTGTGGTGCAAGATGTTAGGTGAATATAAGGCATTATCAGGAGGCGTGTACACGGACGGCTGTGCGAGAGACGAAGGTATCGCAGGAAGGAATGACCTATGGTTGATGTGTCGCGATGACTTGGTATGGGATTGAGAGGTTGAGGTACCACGAGAGGAGACGAGAGATGGTGGGTTCAACGAGGCACGGCTGGTGACCGAAATAGATCTCGGTGGAGGAGGCAATGAGTAGTCATCGTACGCGGGGTCGGTGGGAATCGGGTGGGGGTTAAGCGTGCGCGCGTAGTCGGCAAGATCCAGCGCGTCGATAGAGGGTTCGGAAGCGTCATGCCTTGGATATGGATGTGTGGTAGGCGTCCAACCGTGGTCGTAAGCTTGGGATGTACGTACTACTTGGCCTCCGAAGGAGCGTACAGGGGGAAGAGGATCCGTCGGATCGGGAGACCAGGGACGTGGGCGAGAGAGCGAAGGTGGAGGTGATACCTCGGAGCTGTAAGTTGGAGAGTACATGGGTCGTTAAAAGGTCGTTACTGTGGTCATAAAGTAAAGATGAGGAAGGTATAATGGTGATGGCCTGAGGCTTCTAAAGGCCGTGGGGCAGCAATTAACGACGACCCATCATAATCTATTGCCACGTGCCAAATTACTAAATCAGGGCTTGCAGCCAATCCAACAGGCTTTCGATCCCTTCTCCACCTGTACCCTTCTCATCATCCGACTCGACTCTCTCTCCGACAGTTACCCAACTTCCTACAAAGTTAATCTCGCCGCCATCCCATTCCGCGAATTTGAACGGCTCTCCGGGAGGACCGGTGCAGTCCAGGCCTCCCAATTCCGAGTTGTCTTCGCCCTCGGCTCCGAGTTCGTCGATAGCTACGCTTCCTGTATGCGATCGACGCCGCTTGTCCAGCTCTCGTTCCAAAACAGTCCGCACTCGATTGATTCCGAGCTGTTCCAAGGACGACGTGGCCGAAACGCTCCCCGTCTTGAGCAGGTCACATTTGTGAGCTAAGAGGAGGATCGCAGGGGGCTTTTTTGATGGGGGGATAGTGGAAATAGCGTGCAGGATTCTATGCAGGTGCCTAAGGGTCGAAGGCAAAACATTAGTAGGCGTGGTGCAACGAACATCACACAATGACACGTACTCTGCTACAATGGGGCCATTGCGAGATATATTGCTAGCGTCCACGACGAAAACAATTGCTTTCGCATCAGGTAGATGTTCGCGGAACTGTTCGCGAATACGAGGGTGACCAGGAACGTCCACCAAGGTGATGACCTTCTTGTTTAATGGGAAAATGCACGTATTGGTTTGTAGCGATGTGTGGCTGGGAAGCGTCTGGCCGTAGGCCAGCTAGACCGAGCATCGGAATTAGAAGAATAGATGAGATGACTACCACACGTACTGTGGATAGTATAGCAGTCTTTCCAGCATCTGATGTTCCTACCAATACGACGCTGTTTGCCCGGGACCGCGACCCACGACGAACGAAGTAAAGGACGACTGTAGGTCGTGAGTGAGTTAGTAACTAGCAAGTACATATGTAAAAGTACCTGCCCACAGCAAGGATAGCAACAAGTAAGGTCCCCACCAATACTCTTGGTTGTAGTGGATCCATGGAAGAGAGTATTATGTAACACCAAGGTAAAAGCGAAATTTCACCCGATGGCCACAATTAATGGCAGTCGACGCGGACGATGACACCGTGCGCCCTCCCCTCAAAAGGGTTCGCCCTTCACCTACAAGTTCTGGGGATGCAACACGCCCTGGAGAGATACCAAATTCGCGTCGATTGTTCGCGCCATTTCGCGCGCTTGGACTCCTAACAAATCATGTGCCGTTTGCTCTGCAGCTTCGAGCAGTTAAGGGTTCAGCTGAGGGACCGCGTTTGCACATCTTGACATGTCTGGGAAATTCATGGGCTTTATGGGAAGGCGAAAAGATGGCGCTTCTTTTTGTCGGTGAGTGCGCATTACCATGTGTCCGCTTCGCAGTTTTTAAAGATAAGTCCTCCCTCGTAGGATCAGAAGCTCCGGACTCGATCACTGGTCTGGCTTTTGAGGATGATTACATATGGGCCGCTTCTGGTCTCCATGTCCTGAAATACGCTCGAGGGAAAGAGGTGAGTGTGTCTTTGGGCCTCCAGTGTCCACGGTGCTCATCTGTTCGGAAGGTTGGCAGGTTGGCCAACCCATTGGGAACCTCGATAACCTCGCCTCTTGTGTTTGGCTCCCACTTACTCGCCCTGACGGAGGATGGGCGAAATCTCCTCACTTGGGACATCTCAGAAGAAGGTGAGGGTATGTCAAATGTTTCCGTGGAGAGTGTGCTGATGAACGTGAAGTATTACATAGTCAGATTAAATTCGAGCCTGGTTTCACCGCCGTCCACCTGCTGCATCCCGCCACCTACTTGAATAAAGTCCTCGTCGGGGGTAAGGACGGAAGTTTGCAGTTATGGAATATTCGTACCCGGTAAGTACTACACCAGACGTCTCGAGATAACTCAATAGAATGTTTGTCTTAGGACTTGCATACACAAAATACCCTTCGCTCGCCTGTCAGACTCATCATCCAGCCACTTGCCTTCTTCCGTCACGGCGTTGGCTCAGTCTCCTGCCATCGATGTTATGGGTGTCGGCTTTGCCTCGGGAGAGATCTCAATCTATGACATTCGCACAGACGAGAAAATGATGCGCATGTTCGTGCGAGATGGCCCGGTGCAGTCACTCGCCTTTCGAGGGGGTAAGAAAGGCCCAAACATCTGAAGCTTCATCAGTGTCTTATTCATAGCAGATGGTCATCCAACACTCGCCTCTGCATCGGAAACGGGACATATTTCCCTCTGGGATCTCGGCTCTGGCGCGCGTCTGTTACATACGATACGAGGTGCCCACGACGGCAGCATATCTGCACTGCAATGGATACCTGGCCAGCCACTGCTCCTTAGCTCTGGAGATGATAATAGTGTCAAGGTTTGTGTGCCAAGTGGGAGATGTCGCGTATCTTACTCACACACCGCAAGCAATGGCACTTTGATTCGCCGACCTCGCCGCCCCACCTTTTGAAGTTTCGGTCGGGCCATCAAGCGCCTCCACACCTCATTCGCTATTATGGCGAGGACGGTAAACAGTTGCTAACAGCATCGAGAGATCGCTGTCTCCGATATACGTCTGTTGTGCGTGACTCACGATCATTCGAACTGTCCCAAGGTTGGCCTACCTTTTCGGCGGAAGTTCGATTTGATCACTCATACCTTTCTAGGCTCCCTCGCCAAGAAGGCCACAACATTATCTGTGCCGCTTACCTCGCTTAAGCACACACCCGTCACGGCGTTATCATTTTCGGCGACGCGATCTAAAGATTGGGATGACATCTTGACAGCACATTCAGACGAGCCATATGCTAGAACGTGGAGCATGTTGAACAAAAGGTTAGGCCAACACGCGCTCGGCATCACGGAGAAAAGCAAGACGAGGACTGTCGGGATTATCAAGGCAAGTCCCAGTCTGTTTGTGTCCTCTCGATCGCCCTGATTAAACTAGCGATAGGCCGTCTGCGTCTCAGCATGTGGCAATTTCGGGCTGGCGAGTTCTTCCACAGGCGCCATTCACATGTGGAACATGCAATCTGGAGCCCGTCGTAAGACCTTCGACATCGGGCCTTGTCCGGAAGGCACTCGTACGAAGTATCGGCCTTCTCCTGGAAAACAAAGGAGCGAAGAGCGCAGTATTACGGGACTCGCTACGGATTCACTGAACAGAGTGGTGATTGCTACCACTCTTGATGGAACTGTCAACGTACGTGCTCATACATACATTGGTGGTCAAAGGCCAAAATGAAGAATTTCGTCCCCGATTAGTTTTTTGACTTCCACACGTCGAAACTAGAGCATACTGTTGTGATTCCCGCCACCATCGTCTCCATGACCCTCCAACGAGACAACGGTCTGCTTGCAATCACATGCGATGACCTTGTCGTACGTCTCTTGGATATTGAGACTCGCAGAATCGTTCGAGAGTTTGATGGATTTGGCGGGCGTGTTCTAGACCTTGTGGGTTTATTCGCGCCCGATTTATGGTCCTGGTCTCATCACAACAATACTCGTAGACCTTCTCTTCTGACTCTCGATGGCTCATAACGACGTCACTGGACTCGATTATTAGGACATTCGACATTCCTTCGGGGCGTCTGATCGATGCTTTTCGAACGGCAAGCGTTGCCACCAGCATATCGTTCTCGCCCACTGGTGATTTCTTAGCTACTGCCCACGTTGACAGCGTAGGCGTGTATCTCTGGCACGTCCACCTCGCAGCGCCGTTAGCTTGATCTGACAATACCCTCCACAGGGCGAATCGAGTTCAGTACGCAGACTTCTCGTTCCGCAGCATTGTTGAAGAAGATGTCGAGCGTGTCAATCTACCATCTATGCATGGCTCTGCCGAAGACGAAGGTTTGTTTAACGCTTCATAGCGGTTGCCCGTGATCAACATTGCTCCCCAGTGCCAGAAGACTTGTCCGCTCTCGTGGTCCATGACCAACATCAATTTCAAGGCAGTGTCGGCTCCGCGCCTGATCTGGAGGGGGATGTGGTTACTCTTACGCATTTACCACGATCGAAGTGGCAAACATTGTTAAATCTTGATGTGATTCAGGTTCGCTTTTGCTATGCCCTTCGTTCCTACGCTTTCACTGAACTATGTATTCAGCAAAGGAACAAACCAAAAGAGCCCCCAAAGGCTCCGGAGAAGGCGCCGTTTTTCCTGCCCACACTTGCAGGCGTTGAAACACGGTTTGTGGTCCAAGACGACGAAAAACAGAAGTCCTCTGCGAAGACGTCCAGAACAGCTGTCGCAAACGCTGACCGTGTTTTCATTCAAAAATTATCGCAAGAATCAAAAGATAGTAATTGTAGGTGTACCCTCTTCGTGCGAAGACCTCGGATTTATATTCCGCACCAGACGAAGCGTTCTTCACTTTCGCGAAATCGCTCTCCCCCGCCGCGGCCGATCTGGAAATACGCTCTTTAGCGACGGTCGAGGAATTGTCGCTTTTCTTGCGCGCCCTTTCGCAGCGTTTGAAGTCGCGTCGTGATTTTGAAGCGGTACAGACGTATCTGAATCTATTCCTGCGCGTGCATGGAGAACTCCTTGTCTCTAACCCTGAGCTGCGAACTGACCTTGAAGCGTTCTTGTCGTTGCAAAAGCAGGAGAGCAGTCGATTACTGGATTCTGTTGCGTCGTGCTTGGGTACTCTTGCGTTCGTTCGAGATACCCTCTGATTTTTATTTCTGTTCTCTTGCCTGTACACGTGTATCGTTTAAGTTCGGGGCACTGCAGATAATAGATTACATTCAGTGAGCAGAATCATGAATCGTGCTACCGTGCTACCAGTATTGGGAGCGCCGGGAGAAGCCGACATTCTCTCTTGCTTGCTTGCAGGAGCGCGCTCGTCGCGTCCTACTCGGCGCTTTTGCTTATTGTCTTGTCCCTGTGTCCCACTATGGACGAATCAACACCATTTACCGTCGCTGCGGGGACAATAATATCATGCACGTTCGTCTTTCTCGTCTCGCGGAACACCCCCACCCCTGCTCATCCCGGGCCTCCTCCACAGCCGTCTCTGGTGCCCTGATTGCTGGCACATATGCGTTAGCTAAACGAAGGGGACAGGCCGTCGCCAGCATATACGCCGCCTCAGCGGGCCTTAATTGCGGAATTACGGGAGCCACCTTCCTCAGTACGTCGCCCCATCGTGTACTTTCCCCCCCTTGTGACCCCTTCTCACTCAGTTCTTCTCACTTTGTAGGTATTCGGGGATATGTCGTCATGCCCTTGCTGGATCAAGTGCTGCCATCGAGGCAGCATGGGCAAGAGAACGTACGAAGAGCCCCGGCATCGTCTGAGGTGTCCGGAGACGGTGCGGTGACCTGGGGAGCAATGAGGTTACATCGCACGCTGGATGCTGCGTTGAGTGGGGGAATCACGGGGGGTGTCTTGAACACTTGGAGGCGTTCGTCCCTTCTGCTTCCTTCACCTCCGGGTCAGATTAGGCTCAACTCAAAAACGGCGCTTCCTTTCTCTTAGGTGGTGGGACGCGAGCTGCATTCACTGGGATGGTGTTTGGATCCGTCTTCTGCACTCTCGGACAGGTGCTCTACAATGAACTCGGCGTGCAACGCATCAAATTCATTTCTCGAAGATACGCCGTTCCAGCATCACCAGTAGTTGCCGTGCTCCCGGAACCTCCCGTGCCAAAACAACCCCTGTTTGACCGGATGATACATGCTCTCGGTCTTAAAAAACTCTCGGATGAAGAATACATAGCTCAGATGAAGGAAAAACGTGCTGCGTACCTGCGGAGGATAGCGAAGTTGGAAGCCCAATTAGAGGACAAGAACTCAGAGCCTCCTGAGCCGTAGATGTGACGTCGCACGTTACGAGTATCCTATCTGCTATGTCTATATCTATTCCATCATCCATTAATTCCGACCGTCGCCACGTTACCTGCTATGCCAACTTATCTGTGAGCCCTTATCCTTCCCCGGTCAAATCATATAGGCACAGTCTTTGTGTGGAAGTTTGTCGGCCCCTCTAAGGAACAGGCTAGTCTCTCTTACGACAGCAAACCCGGGGCGACTACCCTGTCATGGAACTGCACGGATTCTCCGACTTCGCAGAGCCACACCACTTGGCTACTCGCATCGCCCACTCACAGTGCGAGAAGACCGCAGAGAATGGTTTTCGCGCGTCTGGTTGCGTCTCTCGATACAAAATAGTCATATGAACTGACAAGCGACGACAGTGCAATACAATGCGAGATACCCTCTAGCGTTACTTTATACTCTGTGATGCTCATATACCTCTGCCACACCTTTCCCGTCCGCCCTGAATCCTCCCACGACAATGTTGTCGTCGTGAACAGCTAGCCCGTTGACCTTTACGATAGACTGCGTTTGTCCAATGGCGATGGACTCGATTCTCCGATCTTCGGCGTTGCCTTCAATGAATAGGGTGTGTCGAGAAATGACACCGAGTAGCGTGCTTGTGACGATCGCGGATGGACCGAGGAAAGCTCTAAGCACGTACGAAGTGAGTGCACTCAAAACACGCGAGATGAGAGAGCGTTGCACAGTGCGACAATAGGGCCATCAGCAATTTTATTAGAAAGACTCATATCTTCACGTAGGCCTCCCCACTTGCGGGCCTTCTTCGAGGACACCCTTTTGTCTCCGCCAAGGCCAATCCATAGACAACCGTCGGCGGTGCCTGCGGCGATGGCACCAGTAGATGAAATGGCAAGACAAAGCACGAAGGGAGGAGAGAGTGATATATCAGATGACTGCGGCGGCGAGGCTGGAGACAGATATGTGAAGTTGTGCACGCCGCCGATCCTACGAGGAATCACGTACCAGGGCTGCACTCTCGTCGTGAAAGTATCGTGCCTTGCCTGAAGTCGAAGTGAATCAAGGTGGAGTCATAGCCCCCGCTGACGAGCTCGCTGGGGCGATCAGGGATGAATCTTGCAACCGCGCAGATCTTAAAGGACCTGGTCACTGAGTACTATGATCTCATAAAGCTAATTGATACTCACACTATTATGCCGCGTCTTCATCGTCTGGATACTTTTTGTCGCCAGATCTACCACACCCACAGCACCGCTATCCATAGAGAATGCGAGAGTCTTGCAGTTCTCACTGATACATATCTGAAGGTAAGTTTTCAGAAAGTGCAGGGAGGATTCCAAGAGTACATGCCTCGTTCATCACATCCGCTTCATTTTCGCCTACTTGGATGACAGCCAATGCATGTTCATCAGACTGGATGAGTTGTTGTGCATCCAAGTCGAATAGTTTTAACTGTAATTGGACACTGAGCATTCGTTTGACGAGAGGGGGGGGCACTCGAACGACTGACAGAACGCCCGCAAGCTACCCATATGTGGCCGAAAGTACCCGCGGTCTGCGTAACGGAAGCGACTGAAGAGACTTCGGATTCAAGTCCTCGAATCGCTCTGATGACTTTGGTATCTGGTGGGCGATAGAGTCGAAGACTCCCATCATCTTTCACGAATCGTCAGAGCGTCTCGCTGATGAACGGGACTCTCAAAATTTTCACCCGAACCCAGGATCAACACTCCATTCTGCGTATAGGTCAGCGCTGATACGTGAGCGGGTATGAGCAAGGTATGCTGTAAAGCAAGTGCGGGACTCATGGTGATCAAGATGGGCCAGTGCCGTAATTTGATAAAAAGATAAAAAAAATAAAATTCAATCGCCTCACCACGATCGATCGGTCCTTCTACAGCCATGGTAGCCGTTTCACCCACCAAATATGCCCCCAAGTCAGCGGAGGACTTGAAAGCCTTACTAAGTAATGATAGAAGGATTAAAGTCGCAGGTCGTGTATTTATGCGTGTGCTCCCGTCAAGCGTTCCACTGATCTAGTAGCCACACAGGTTTCGATGGTAGGTCTGAGCACATCTTCTGGCTCAACGTCTGACCACAAGTAGCGGATGGGCTCTTGCGTGGAAAATACATGGTGCGCCTATCCTATCCTCCCTACATTTGAGCTTGCGTAACCGATAGTTCCGCCGATCTACCCAGTCGAAGGAGAAGTTCCTCGGCGCTGTTTCCGCGGACGGTTTCGGGTTCTGCAGCGTTGTTTTGTACGTCATCGCAGCACGTTTGCTACTATCAGCGACGGTGCATTTATGTGGAGCCATCCAGTGGTTGGGACCTGCATGATACCGTGTATTCAAGAGAGCTCCTCGTTGCCAATTCGGCCAACGGCTATCATGACCTCATCGCGACCATAGATCTATCCACATTCAGAAGGATTCCCTGGGAAGATAATGCCCCTTTGTTTTTGATTTATTTCTTAGACCCGGAAACGAAGGCACCCATCAGCGTCTGCCCACGTGGGGTGCTGAAGAAGATTGCGGGCAAGGTAGAGCAAAGCGGATGGCAATGCATTGCCGGAGTGGAATTTGAGGTACGTGCGCCTGCCATTGGTGAGGTGGACAAGACAATACATGATTAACACTTCATGTAGTATTTTCAATTCAAAGGTAACCTCAGTATATTCAATCTAAGGTAAAAGCTGATCCGTCATGATGTCCGTAGAGACTCCGCATAGTCTCGCCGAGAAAAAATTCAGCACTTTGGAGCCTCTAACACCTGGAAGTACGAACCACGGCACGACGACCCGACAGTGATGCACGTTTTGACCCTATTTTGTTTTCTAGTGCACGGCTATTCGCTGCTACGAACGCAACTGAACAATCGTTATTTTCTCGATATATTCGATCAAGCCGAACTATTCGATATTCAAGTCGAAGGGCACCGTGCGTGGATTATCTAGGTTGCCTCTTACATGCGATGATATTTTGAATAGATACGGAGACCGGCCCAGGAGTGTTCGAAACTGCGCTCGCTTACACGACCGCCCTGCGTGTGGCTGACAATGCCCTGCTGTTCAAGTATCTCGTCAAAAGCTTGGGGATGAAATACGGCATCACGCCGAGCTTCATGGCAAAGCCCTGGGGTAACGTAGGGCTGTCCTTTCTTGCGGTCATTCTCATTTCTTATCAATTATGGCTATTTGGTCAGTTACCTGGGTGTAGTGGGTATGTGCAAAACTGGCTGGTGTCACCTATTGTTAACTGACTGAACATTTGCCCTTGAAGTCACATTCACGTGTCTCTCCGGGACAGTAATGGTCGCAACGTCTTCGCCGTCCAACCTGAAGAACTACAGAAAGGACGTGAAGGTGCTGCTTATGACGAACTCAAATACATCAGTCAGACAGCCGAGTATTTCCTCGCTGGAGTGTTGGATGGATTGACAGATGGTAAGGCTTCTGCTTCCCACGAAGCAGAGCGGTGCTGAAGTATCCCCAGTTATGCCCACGGTAAGTAACATCCTTCCGGGGTTCGTTCTCCCTGTGACCTCGGAACCTGTCAGCTTGTACCAACGATCAATGGTTACAAACGACTGCTCGGTGGAGAGGCTTTCTGGGCCCCTAATACCGTGACGTACGGTTATGATTCACGCGCTGCCTCGCTGAGGGTCATCTCTCCCCCTTCTGTCCCGCCGGCGGCAACGCGCTTCGAGTTCCGTGTCACGGGCGCAGACGTGAACCCGTTTTACGCGTTGACCGCAATTTTCGGACTCGGTCATAGAGGCATAGAAAAGAAGTTGAAGCTGCCCACCCCACCGATCTCGCAATTCACCCTCGAGGATAAGAAGGCAGGAAAGGTCAGTGTCCTCACTTAATGTCGTGATAATGTTTGACCAACAGAGGCGATGGAAAAGATCACCATGCTGCCGTTATCGTTGGAGGCAGCGACGGAGAGGATGATCCGACCAGACAGCATTGCACGTGAGGTATTTGGAGATGAGTTTGTAGATCATTTCGGTGGAACGAGAGAGCATGAAATCAAGGTCTGGAACGAGGCGGTTACAAACTGGGAAGGTCAGTCCGAGATCACGATTTCTACCACGAGACGAGACGACTAATTCGCAAACAGTGGAGCGCTACCTAGAGTTAGCGTAGGTAATGGCAATCCTGGATGTGGTCCAATAAAGTGTACTGTATGTATATTTTCCAAAGATCGACGTGTCCCTTTAGCTATGCAAGTCCTGTATTTCTGCATGACGTGAGGCGGCTATGCGGCGGGGTGATCGACAGGAGACTGCTCTTCAGCTTCATTCTTGTGTCTTATTGTCTGGAACCACTTGAGGAAGTGCGGGACGTCCTATCATCATTCGCATATGGCTAATCAAGACCAGTGTTCGTTGTGGATTGCCTTGCAGTACTCACCGCGGAGATAGTCTTGGGCAACGCGATCTCGACGATGAAGGTGGGTAGGCGGCCAAATGGGCTGCTAGAAGTAGTCATGCGCCATTCGGTGTTCCCATCGGTCAGCTCCTTGACACTTTCGACGCTGACATAACGACCTTTGACACCCTTCTCCTCGAGTTTCGCCAGCTCGGGGTCGCTGGTCAGGTCTACAGGAATGGAGATGAATAGACTGTTGGTAAAATAGTAGGGTGTGTGTGACTGATTTATCAGATGACTCGGAAATGGATGGACGCACCCTGTCCGGGGGCTGCTTGATTC
>Ga0209488_10000927_pt1 | contig 24778 bp, 23 predicted proteins | sample Rivendell_Oct201_8_FD_188349 | JGI IMG/M metagenome (GOLD analysis project Ga0209488, IMG submission 188349) | Vadose zone soil microbial communities from the Eel River Critical Zone Observatory, Northern California, USA -... | ecosystem: Environmental > Terrestrial > Soil > Vadose zone >...
CACGGCCCGCTGTCGGCGCCGCGCATCTCGAGGTACCGCTTGAGGCGGACTTCGGGAAAGGCCGTGGTGAGGTGATCGTTCCAGTCGGCGGCGGTAGGCCGCTCGCCCGGCAATGCGGGCAAGCGACCCTCGAGGAAGGCGCGGAAAGATTGCCCGGCCACGTCGATGTAGCGACCGTCGCGATAGGCGAAATACATGGGCACGTCGAGCATGTAATCGACATAGCGCTCGAAGCCGAAACCCTCCTCGAAGACGAAGGGCAGCATGCCCGTCCGGTCGGGATCGACATCGGTCCAGACATGGCTGCGATAGCTGAGATAGCCGCTGGGCCTGCCTTCGACGAAAGGCGAATTGGCGAAAAGCGCGGCCGCAATCGGCTGGAGCGCCAGGGCGGTGCGGAACTTGCGCACCATGTCCGCCTCGGACTCGAAATCGAGGTTCACCTGGACGGTACAGGTGCGCAGCATCATGTCGAGGCCGAGCTTGCCCTTCTTCGGCATGTAGCGGCGCATCACGGCGTAGCGCCCCTTGGGCATCCACGGCACGTCCTCGCGCCGCGCCGTCGGATGAAAGCCCATGGCGAGCAAGCCGACGCCGAGCTCGCCGGCGACCGCGAGCACCTGGCGCAGATGCTCGTGCACCTCGCCGCAGGTCTGGTGCAGGCTCTCGACCGGCGCCCCCGAAAGCTCGAATTGCCCGCCCGGCTCGAGCGAAATGGCGCCGCCATCGCCGTCGCTCAGGCCGATGAGGTTGCCGGCATCGAGCACCGGCTGCCAGCCGAAGCGGGTGAGTCCTTGGAGCAGCGCGCGGATGCCGTCCGGGCCGTCATAGGATACCGGTTTGCGATCCTTCAGGCGGAAGACGAATTTCTCGTGCTCGGTGCCGATGCGCCAGGCCGCACGCGGCTTCGCGCCGGCCGCCAGATATTCGACGAGCTGTCGCTTGTCGGTGAGCGGCGCACCGCCGGAAGGCGATGGAGACGACATGGCGCTGGCGCGGGCTCCCGATCCCCTGATAAGGCTCTTGATCAGCGTGAGGTTAACGCTGGCGCGTTGCCTGCCAATCGCCGACCAGCGCCTGGAAGGTCGCGAGCGCCGCGAGCGCCGCCGTATCGGCACGCAGCACGCGCGGTCCCAAACCGACGGGGCAAACAAACGGGAGTTTCTTGAGGGCGTCAAGTTCCGTTTGGGTGAAGCCGCCCTCGGGCCCGGTGAGCACCGCCCAGGAACCGGGCGGCGCGCCGCGCAGCGACTCGGCGATGGGCGGCGAGGTCCCGCTTTCATCGCATAGCAGCAATCGCCGTTCCGCGGGCCAGCGCGCCAGCAACCGCGCCAGCGGCTCGGGCTCGCGCAGCGTCGGCACGGTCAGTCGCTCGGTCTGCTCCGCCGCCTCCACGGCGTTCGCCCGCAGCCGGTCGAGGTTGACGCGCTCGACGATGGTGCGCTCGGTATAGACAGGCCGCAGCTCGCTCACGCCGAGCTCGGTCGCCTTCTCCACCAGGAAATCGATGCGTGCCCGTTTGATCGGCGCGAAGGCGAGCCAGAGGTCGCCCTCGCGCGCCTGCGGCCGGCACTGCTCGTGAAGCGTCACCGAGCACCAACCCTTGCCGATGCCATCGATGCGCCCGAGCCATTCGCCGTCGCGGCCGTTGAAGAGCGCCACCGTGTCGCCGGGCGTCAGCCGCAGCACCGCCTTCACATAGTGCGCCTGCGACGGATCGAGCCCAACCGACAATCCGCCGGCGAGATCGGTCGCGACATGAAGGCGGGTGCTAGGCGTTGTCATCGCTAGGCTTGGCCGCGGCGCCCGCGGCGGGGCAAGATGCGCCGGGTTCAGAGCTTAGCCGCCCTGATGGTGTTCGTCATGGCCGGGCTTCGCCGGCCCTTGGGGACCGCGGCATCGAGATGACCGACATTCGCAGCGGCGATTGGGCGGAGCGCTTCGCACCGGCGGCGCTTGTCCCCTATATTCGCCTGGCCCGGCTCGACCGCCCGATCGGCACCTGGCTGCTGCTGTTCCCGGGGTGGTGGGCGATTGCGCTGGCCGCCCCGGGCTGGCCGGATTGGCGCTTGATGGCGCTGTTCGGCGTCGGCGCGGTCGTCATGCGCGGTGCCGGCTGCACCTTGAACGACATCATCGACCGCGATTTCGACGCGCGCGTCGCACGCACGCGCACCCGGCCGCTGCCGAGCGGCGCTGTCAGCCTGCGCCAAGCCATCGCATTTCTCGGGCTACAGCTGGCGCTGGGCGCGGCGGTGCTGTTGAGCCTCGATCGCCTCGCCATCGCGCTCGGCCTCGCCGTGCTGTTGCTCATCGCGACCTATCCGCTGATGAAGCGCGTCACCTACTGGCCGCAGTTCTTCCTGGGGCTCAACTTCAATTGGGGCGCGCTTATGGGCTGGGCAGCGGCGACCGGCAGCCTCGGCCTTGCCGCTTTCCTGCTTTATGTCGGCGGCATCGCCTGGACGCTCGGCTACGACACGATCTACGCGCATCAGGACAAGGAGGACGACGCGCTCATCGGCGTCAAATCCTCCGCCCTCGCGCTCGGCCGGCGCACGCGGCCTTGCCTCTTCCTGTTCTACGCCGCGGCGGCGGGGCTATGGGGCGCCGCCGGCTGGGCGCTGTGGCTCGGCTGGCCGTTCTGGCTCGGGCTCGGCCTCGCCCTGCTGCAGCTCATTTGGCAGGCGGCGCGCGTCGGTATCGACGATCCCGCCGACTGTCTCGCCAAGTTCCGCTCGAACCGCTGGACGGGATGGCTGCTGCTCCTCGGCATCATCGGCGCGCATGTCCTTTAGCGCCGCCGACGCCGCGTCCTTCATCCGCGCCAACACGGCGGTGACGTCGCCGCCGCTCGTGCCGGAAATCCGCCTCCATCTCGCCGGCGAGATCACGCCGCTTTGGCACGCAACCGAGCAGATGCTCGCGCGCGACCAGCTGCCGCCGCCTTACTGGGCCTTCGCCTGGGCCGGCGGCCAGGCGCTCGCGCGCCATGTGCTCGACCATCCGCGGCTCGTCCGCGGCAAGAGCGTGCTCGATTTCGGCGCCGGCTCCGGCCTCCTCGCGCTGGCCGCCGCCAAGGCCGGCGCCGCCGCGGTGACCGCTGCCGAGATCGACCCTTTCGCCGCCGCCGCGATCGCGCTCAACGCCGCGCTCAATGCAGTCGAATTGCGCGTCGAGACCGCCGACGTGATCGGCCGCGCGCCGGCGCCGTGGCAGGTCATGCTCGTCGGCGACATGTGCTACGAGCGCCCACTCGCCGAGCGGCTGACGGCGTGGCTGCGCATCATGGCCGCCGAGGGGAATCTAGTGCTGCTCGGCGATCCGGGGCGCAACTACCTGCCGAAGGAAGGATTGACCGCCCTCGCCCGCTACACCGTACCGACCCCGCTCGACCTCGAGGACCGCACGACGCGCGAAGGCGTCGTGTGGCGGCTGAGTGGGTAGCTGCCGATCGACGTTTCGGGTCGACACCACCGCGCGCAAAATGAGTGCTATGCCCCACGAAACGCATCTTGAGGTCCGCGAGATTGGCGCTGCCGGCTACCGAACGCTGCGGTCGATCCGCTTTCCCGTCAGACGACTCAGCGTCTTTGTCGGCGCCAACGGCGTCGGCAAGACCAATCTCTATCGCGCTCTGCAACTGCTCCAGGCCGCCGCGGCCGGGAATTTGTCGCGCGAGCTGGCCGCCGAAGGCGGCATGGAGTCGGCGCTCTGGGCGGGCAAGCGTCAGGCCAAGAAGCCGTCCCGGATACGACTGATGGTCGGCCTCGGCAATGGCGCGGCCGCGCCGGAAGCCGGCGCCGCGCGCTCCGACTACAGTTACGAGGTCTCCACCGGCCTGGTCCATTCCTACGCCGTCGATATCGGCGCTCGCGTGCCGACCGGGGCGGCGTTCCCGCTTGAGCCGCAGGTGAAAGAGGAGGCCCTTACCTTCCACCATGGCCCGCGTCAGACGAAGCTGCTCGAACGGCGTGGGCCGAGCGTCCGTGCGCGCGACGTGGACGGACGCCTCTCCGAACTCGGCGCGGATCTCATGGCATCCGAGACTGCCTTGGGCTCGCGGGCCGATCCCGCGCGCTTCCCCGATCTGCACATGATCCGCCAGATCATGCTCGACTGGCGCTTCTATCACAACTTCCGGACGGACGCGGCGGCCGCGTTGCGACGGCCGTGCCTTGCCGTGGCTACGCCGACGCTCGCATCCGACGGTTCGGATTTGGCCGCAGTCTTCGCCACCCTCGTCCACATCCGAGAGGACACGCACCGGCTGGACCGCGTCATCGACGACGCTTTCCCCGGCGCGACGCTGGTCGTGCCCGAGCCTAGCCGCACGGCGTCATTCGGCCTGATCTTTCCCGAATACCCCAAGCGCCTGTTCGATGCGAGCGAATTGTCCGACGGTACGCTGCGCTACCTCGCACTCGCAGGCGCACTCCTTGCCTATCGCTTGCCGGCGTTCGTTGCCCTGAACGAGCCCGAGACGAGCCTGCATCCCGATCTTTTGCCCCCGCTCGCGCGCCTTATCGCCGAAGCCGCGGAACGCACGCAGATCTGGATGGTGACGCATTCCCAGCCGCTCGCCGCGGCGTTGGCCGAGCACGCCGGCGTTAGACCGCTGCACATCATCAAGCGCGATGGCGAGACATGGATCGAGGGCTTGAAGCTCGACGGCGGCTTCCGCGACGATGACGAGTAATCGAGCATCGCCTTGGGGCATCGTGCTCGACTTAACCCTTCTCCTCGACAATCCTGAACCGCACCAGCGCGTCATCGATGGTGGCGCGGGCGCGCTCCTGCCATTTGACATAGGCCTGATCGTAGGTCGCGAAGGGGCCGTGGCGCTCCTCGCGCGCGCCGGGGGCGAGCTGCTCGAAGCGTGCATCTGCGTATTCGCCGCCAACCACCCAATACTGCGCCATGACCTGCTCGTCGCCGTCGCGCCCGCCGCAAGCGCCGATGGCCTGGTGCAGGTGCCCGACCTATAGTGGCTGCCCCACCGCCACGGCAAGGTCCCGATGCCCTACGCCTCGCTCCGCGACTTCATCGCGCACCTCGAACGGAAGGGGCGTCTCGTGCGCGTCACGACGCCGGTATCGCCGGCGCTCGAGATCACCGAGATCCACACGCGCCTCCTCGCCGAAAAGGGTCCGGCGGTGCTGTTCGAGAATGTCGTGCGCGGCGGCGGCGGGCGCTACGCCATGCCGGTGCTGACGAACCTGTTCGGCACGGTCGAGCGTGTCGCCTGGGGCATGGACCGCGAGCCCGAGCAGCTGCGCGAGGTCGGCGAGACGCTCGCCTTCTTGAAGCAACCCGAGCCACCCGGCGGCTGGCGCGAGGCGCTTGAGATGCTGCCGCTGCTCAAGACGGTGCTGGCGATGAAGCCCAAGACGGTCGGCGGCGCGCCCTGCCAGGAGGTCGTCCTCACCGGCGGCGACATCGACCTCGCGCAGTTTCCCATCCAGACCTGCTGGCCGGGCGAGCCGGCGCCGCTCATCACCTGGCCGCTGGTCGTCACCAAGGGACCCGGCGAGCGCCGCGAGGACAATTACAATCTCGGCATCTACCGCATGCAGGTGACCGGGCGCGACACGACGCTCATGCGCTGGCTCAAGCACCGCGGCGGCGCGCAGCATCACCAGCGCTGGGCTCAGGCGAAGCGCGAGCCGCTGCCGGCGGCGGCGGTGATCGGCGCCGATCCCGGCACCATCCTCGCCGCGGTGACGCCGGTGCCGGACACGCTGTCGGAATACCAGTTCGCGGGTCTGCTGCGCGGCCGCAAGGTAGAGCTCGTCGACTGCAAGACCGTGCCGCTCAAGGTGCCGGCGCAGGCGGAGATCGTGCTCGAGGGCCATGTCGCGCTCGACGAATACGGCGATGAGGGCCCTTACGGCGATCACACCGGATATTACAACACGGTCGAGCGTTTCCCGGTGTTCCGCCTCTCCGCCATCACCATGCGGCGCGAGCCGATCTATCTTTCGACCTTTACCGGCCGCCCGCCTGACGAGCCCTCGGTGCTGGGCGAGGCGCTCAACGAGGTGTTCATTCCGCTGCTGACGCAGCAATTCCCGGAGATCGTCGATTTCTGGCTGCCGCCCGAGGGCTGCTCCTACCGCATCGCCGTGGTGTCGATGAAGAAGGCGTATGCCGGCCACGCCAAGCGCGTGATGATGGGCGTGTGGTCCTTCCTGCGCCAGTTCGTCTACACGAAGTTCGTCATCGTCGTCGATGACGACATCGATGCCCGCGACTGGAAGGACGTGATGTGGGCGATGGCGACGCGCATGGACCCGGCGCGCGACATCACCGTGGTCGAGAACACGCCGATCGACTATCTCGACTTCGCCTCGCCGGAATCCGGACTCGGCGGCAAGATCGGCCTCGACGCCACCAACAAATGGCCCGGCGAGACGCGCCGCGAGTGGGGCCGCAAGATCCGCATGAATGACGAGATCATCGCCGAGGTGACGTCGAAATGGCCGAGCTACGGCCTGCCGGGCAGCGGCAAGCCGATCTGGAAATGAGGGCGAAGGCCGGCCGCGTCAGACGTCGAGCAGCTTGTCGATCCCGTCCTGGTCCAGGATGGGCCCGCGACGGCCGAGCTCGGCGGCCCCTTTCGCCTCGAGCCGCGCCTGCTCGGCTTCTTCCTGGCTCGCCTGCTTCACCATGTTGGAGAGGGTGCGCTCGATGTGCTGCAGCCGCTCCAGCGCGCGGCGGATGCGCTGACCGGTGAGGTCCTGGAAGATGCAGGCCTCGAAGATGACGCTGATCTGCTTGGTGATGGCGGTTTCGGCGCCCTTCTTGCCGATGACGGCGCGGATCGCCTCGGCCGCGTTCATGATGCGGTGCGCAGCCGACTCGGCCTCGCGCACGACGGCTTCGAGTTCGAGACCCGAGCTGTGCGGCAGCGCGGCCGGCAGCGCCACGACGCCGGTGATCTGCTGATGCATGCGCGCCAGCTGGCGCGACAGGTTCGCCTCGCTGAAATCCACCATCTGGACGGTGGCGTTGATCTCGTCGCTGAGATCGGCGATGCGCCGGTCGACCCGGGCGATGCGCTCGTCGATGAAGGAGCGCAGTTCGTCGAACATGCCGCCGATATCGGCAGCCGCTGCATGGCGCGCTGGTTTCTTCTTGGGGGTGCCCGCTTTGCCCGCCATGACTCAACTCCTCCGCCGATACGCCCCCAATGGCGGGCGCTCGACCGGGCTGAATATTCCTCGATGATGCTTAAAGCGGCGTTAAATCCGGGGGTTTGCGCCCTTGTGTGCCGTCATTCCGGCAGCGGGATAAACTCAGTCTCGCCAACAACCTGGGCAAACCGGCCAGCTTTCCAATCGGCCTTCGCCGCCTCGATCCGTTCGGGCGAGCTCGAGACGAAATTCCACCAGATATGGCGCGGCCCGTCCATCGGCGCGCCGCCGAGCAGCATGAGCCGGGCGCCGGATGGCGCCGCCAGGACGATCTCGGCGCCGGGGCGGAAGACCAGGAGCTGGCCCGCTGCATGCGTTTCGCCAGCGAGGTCGACGGCGCCCTCGACGAGGAAAGCGGCGCGCTCCTCGTGTTCGGCCGGGAGCGCCAGCCGCGCGCCCGGATCGAGCAACGCGTCGGCATAGAACATCGCGGAGAAGGTACGCGCCGGGGCGCGCGCGCCGAACAGCTCGCCGGCGATGAGGCGCAGGCTCTTGCCCTCGCCGTCGATCACCGGCAGCGTGGCGCCGGGATGATGGGCGAAGTCGGGCGCCGCCTCCTCGTCGCGCTTGGGCAAGGCGACCCAGGACTGGATGCCGAAAAGCCGCGGCTCCTGCGCCAGCCGCGCGCGATCGCTGCGCTCGGAATGGGCGATGCCGCGCCCGGCGGTCATCCAATTCACATCGCCCGGCCGGATCGCCTGCACATTGCCGAGGCTGTCGCGATGGATGATCTCGCCGGCGAAGAGATAGGTCACGGTGGCGAGCCCGATATGCGGGTGCGGCCGCACGTCGAGGCCGTGCCCGCCCTCGAACAGCGTCGGTCCCATTGCGTCGAAGAAGATGAAGGGCCCGACCATGCGGCGGTTGACGAAAGGCAGCACGCGGCGCACCTGGAAGCCGTCACCGAGGTCGCGGGTGCGCGGGACGATCGCCATCTCGACAGGATCGGGTGACCGGTCGGCCGCCACCACGGGTTCTTTTGCCGGCTGCCAGCTCATCTCCTGCTCCCTCCCGTCCGCTCTGCCTATAATAGGCGCGCCTTGTCGCCGCGAAAATACCCATGCTAGCGTGGGCGAACCGCGAGCGAGAAGAACGAGGAAAGACAATGCCCGTCATCGACGTGCATACGCACATGCTCAACCGGCAATGGCTCGAGCTGCTGCGCCGCCACGGCAAGCCGCGCTATGCGGTGCAGAAAAGCATGGACGCGCCGGAGGGCATCTTTCTCGACGGCGCGCCCTTCATGACGCCGCAAGAGGGGCATTTCGACTATGAGGCGCGTATCCGGGCGATGGATGATGCCCGCGTCGACATCGCCATCCTGTCGCTCACCTGCCCCAATGTTTATTGGGGCGGCGCCGAGGTGAGCCACGAGGCGGCGCGCATCGTCAACGACGACATGGCGCGCGCCGAGAAGGCCTATCCTGGCCGCATCCGCTGGATGGCGTCGCTGCCGTGGCAATACCCGGACCTCGCGGTGGCGGAGCTGAGACGCGCCTGCGACCGCGGCGCGGTGGGTGTCATGGTGCTCGCCAACATCGATGGACGCTCGCTGACCGACCCGCTGTTCGCGCCGGTGTGGCAGGAGATCGACCGCCGCGCGCTGCCGGTGCTGGTGCATCCGACGGCGCCGCCGGGGACGCCCGAGATGGATCTGCGCGCCTACAATCTCATCGCTTCGATCGGCTTCATGTTCGACACCAGCTTGGCCGTCGCGCGCATGATCTTCGATGGCTTTTTCGACCGCTTCCCCAACCTCAAGCTGATCGCGTCGCATGCCGGAGCGGCGCTGCCTTATCTCGCCGGGCGGCTCGACATCTGCTTCGAGAACATGAATGCGTGCCGCACGCGCACCGAGACCCCGCCGCGCGATTACCTCCGCCACATCTACTACGACAGCGTGACCTATCGCCCGGAGGCGCTCGCGCTGTGCATCGACGTCGGCGGCGCCGACCACGTCATGTACGGGTCCGACTACCCGCATAACATCGGCGACATGAAAGGCTGTCTCGCCCGCGTCGATGCCCTGCCGGCGCTCCAGGGCGACGCCGTGCGCGGCGGCAACGCGCAGCGCATCTTCCGTCTGTGACGCCGGTGGCCACCGGCCATCCGCCCGCCCATATATGTCTTCACCGTTCGCGTGTCGCCGCAAGGATCCCGTCATGCCGCCACCCACAGACGCCCGCGCTCTCCTCGACGCTCTCGTCGCCAAGGCGCGCCGGGCCGGCGCCGATGCCGCCGATGCCGTGCTGTTCGAGGGCGTGTCGCTCAGCCACGCCCAGCGCCTCGGCAATACCGAGAAGCTCGAGCGCTCCGAAAGCTATGATCTCGGCCTGCGCGTGCTCCTCGGCAAGCGCCAGGCGATCGTGTCGTCGAACGACCGTGGCGCCGAGCGCTTCGACGAGCTCGTGGCGCGCGCCATCGCCATGGCCAAGGCGGTGCCGGAGGATCCCTATTGCGGCCTCGCCTCGCCCGAGGAGATCGCGCGCGGCTGGCCCGACCTCGACCTGGTCGATTCGGCGGAGCCCACGCCGGAGACGCTGGTCGCCCGCGCCACCGCCGCCGAGGAAGCCGCGCGCGCCGTGCCCGGCGTCACCAACTCCGAAGGCGCCGAGGCAAGCTGGGGCCGCTCGCGCGTGATGCTGCTGGCCTCGAACGGCTTTGCCGGCGGCTATGCCAGCACGGGACACAGTGTCAGCGTCTCGGTGCTCGCCGGCGAAGGCATGGCGATGGAGCGCGACGACGACTTCAGCAGCGCTGTCCATGCCGGCGACCTGCGCGATCCGCAGGCCGTCGGGCGCACCGCCGGCGAGCGCGCCGTGCGCCGGCTCGGCGCGCGCAAGGTGCCGACCTGCCAGGTGCCGGTGGTCTATGACCCGCGCGTCGCCTCGAGCCTGGTGCGTCATCTCGCCGGCGCGATCAGCGGCCCGGCCATCGCGCGCCGCACCAGCTTTCTGCAGGACAAGCTCGGCAAGCGCATCTTTCCGGCGAGCATCTCCATCATCGACGACCCGCACCGCCGGCGCGGCTTGCGCTCGAAGCCCTTCGACGGCGAAGGCATCGCCAATGCGCGCCGCGCCATTATTGCGGACGGCGTCCTGACCACCTGGCTGCTCGATCTCGCCTCGGCGCGCCAGCTCGGGCTGCGCAGCACCGGCCATGCCGCGCGCGGCACGTCCTCGCCACCGGGGCCGTCGCCGAACAATCTATGGCTCGAGCCGGGGCCGATCACCGCGGGCGAGCTGATCGGCGACATCGACAAGGGCTTCTACGTGACCGAGCTCATGGGCATGGGCGTCAACGGCGTCACCGGCGACTACAGCCGCGGCGCGGCGGGCTTCTGGATCGAGCGCGGCAAGCTCGCCTATCCCGTGAGCGAGGTCACCGTGGCCGGCAATCTCAAGGACATGTTCCAGCACCTGACCGCCGCGAGCGACCTCGAGTTCAAGACGGGCATCGACGCGCCGACGCTGCGCGTCGACGGGATGACCATCGCCGGTGCTTGAAGCCACCGCCGTGCTATCAACGGCCGCCGCGCAGCACGCGGTCGATGAGATCGCTCGCGCCCGATGCGGGCACGGTGAAGGGTTGGCCCGTCTGACGCATCTGTGCGCTGATCCGCTCGGGGCTCCAGCCGGTGAGGTCGGCCAAGGTGTCCGCCTCGCGGGCGAAGCGCGGCGGCAGCGACGCCCAATAGCGATCGCCGGCGCTGCAATTCGCATCGCCGCGCCAGGGATGACGCAGCACGTAGCGGCCCTGGAAATTCTCGCGGTCGCGCGTCTCGATGAAGCTCAAATCCTCCGGGAAATGCGCGGCGTCGTAGCGCACGTGGAGCCGCGTGACGAACCCGCCGCCGCCGCTTCCTGCCCAGCGCGCGCCGAGCGTCTGCAGCTCAGCGATGGCCAGCGGCTCGGCTGAGCAGGGATCGCACGAGCCCAGATCCCAGGCATATTCGAGGAACACGGCGCGCCGATCCTCGCGCGCGACGGCGCGGTCGAACATCGCGGTGTAGAACTTGCCGAACTCGTCCTTGACGTAGAGCGGCACATCCATGCCGGTGGGCAGCTTCACCGTGCGGTAATTCGTGGTCTCGACCCGCCCTTTGCGCGTCAGCGCCAGCACGATCAGGTCCTGCGGCCCGTCGGCGTTCACCGTGCCGAGGCGCAGCGGCAGCATGAATTTCCTGGTCTCGTAGCGCACCTGCAGCGGCCGCAGGAAGCGGCGGCCGGCCGATTCCATGCGGCCGAGATTCACCTTGGCGACGAAGAAATGCATGCTCTGCTTGATGTAGCTGCCGAGTACCGCCTCGACGCCGGCCGGCATGCGGTAGCCGTTGTCGGTCAGCCAATCGACCAAGCCGTCGCTTTGACGCGCCGAGAGGATCTGCACGTCGTATTCGCCGACCTCGTAGCTCGCTTCGACCGTCACGCCGTGCGCCCGGCTTTTTTCCACGGGTGCGCTGGCGACCGGGGCCATGCGGAGCGCGAGGCCGGACCAGCTATCGTAGTTGCGCTGGACACAGGGGTCGGGGTCGTAGTACTCGACGAGCCGCGGCGCGGTGAAGGCGTCGAGATGGTCGATCGTGTTCATGGCGACGACGCCGATCTGACTCTTCTCGATGAATGTCGGCACCGGGATGACCACGGCGAATTCCTTGGGATCGCCTTCGTAATCGCTCGCCATGGTCACGGCGGCCTTGCCGTCGTCCCAGGCAAGCACGACCTTGGACGCCTTGTTGAAAAGCTTGGCGTCGGCTTTGGCGACATAGAAGCCGCAGAATGCCGAGGCCGGCGTGGCGAGCACGCCGAGTTGCGCGGTGATCGCGACGACGGCGACGGCCGCCTTCATTCGGCGCGAGAGTCCTTTGGTCATCGCAACGCTCCCTGTCTGTTGCTTCTGGTCCATTCGAATCGCTTGGCCGGAAACACCCGGTCGAGGATGGGATTGAGCGGCGAGAGCGCGATGAGCGCGAGATAGAGCGCCGGGCGCATCTGCATGAAGAAGGCGAGCCAATGCGCGAGCAGCGCCACGGCAAGCGCGAAGAGAAAGCGCGCGAGCCGCGCATCGGGCGACGTCTTCGGGTCCGAGATCATGAAGAACGAGAAGATCAGGAGCGCGCCGCTCTCGAGCTGGTGGATCGGGATCGCCAAGGGATCGCCGAGCCACCAGCCGCGAGCGAAAAGCAGCGCGGCGTGGCTGCCGAGGAAGAACAGGGCGATGTCCGACCGGCGCGACGCCTGGAGCACGAGGATGGCGAAGAAGGCAACGAAGGCCGCAAACCACAGGCTCGCACCCCATTGTCCCGGCGAGATCCAGGCATGATCGGTGCCGAACAGCAGCACGACGATGGCGAAGCCGGCGGGGTTCCAGACATGCTTGCCGTCGATGCGCAGCGCGAATTTCGACAGGATGGCGATGGCGCCGGCGGCGGCGTGAAGCCAGGGCTCGTCGGCGCGCAGCAATAGGCTCAGCGACAGCCCGGTGATGAGCGGCGAGCGCCAATCGATGCGCGGCAGGCGCCACAACCGCGAGCACAGCGCCTGGGCCGCGAGGGCGCTGCCGATGGCGAGCGCGCTCGGCAACGGCCGTGCGCCGAGATCGAGCACGGTCATGTTGACCGCCAGCAGCGAGCTCAGCGCGGCGATCTGATAATAGCGGGCGTCCGCTGGCCACCCTTTCGGAAGCACGGGTCACGCTCCCGGCGCGGGCCTAACGCCGCGCCCCAAGGCAAAGGCTCAACCGTCAGTCGGGCGAAACTGCGGCGGCGACAGGTCGAAGCTGTGGTTTTTGCGCTACGCGCCGGGCTGGATGAGCTGCAGCGGCGTTGCGGCGATGCGCAGCGTCACCGGAAGGCGGATATGGACGTCGCCGTCGAGTTGCACGGCAGCGCCGGGCGGCTCGATGAGCCGCACCTCACGGGCAGGCACGATGCGCACGCTCGGGCAGCGTTGCAGCACGCCCGCGGCCATCGCCGCCATATAGCCGAGCGCCGCGGCGCGGCCGGCGCGGCCGAACAGCACCACCTGAAATGCCGGATCGTCGAGGCGAGCCGCCGGCGCCAGCATGAAGCGGCCGCCGTAGAAATGCGCCTTGGCCGCCACCAGCGACGCGCTTTCGACGGCGACGCCGTCGATCTCGGAGCGGTAGCTGCGTCGCCGGTAGTCGCGCAGCCGGCCCATGATGCTCACGACATACGCGAGCTTGCCGAGGCGGCGCTTCAACGGCAGGTCGAGCGCTTCGACCACATCGGCGTCGAAGCCGATCCCCGCCATGATCAGAAAGCGCCGGCCCACGCCGGCTCCGTCCCCCATCGCCTCGCCCGGCCATACCGGTCGCGCCGGCGCGAAGGCGAGGATGCGCGCCAGCGCCATGGCCTGGCGCGGCAGGCCGATCTCGCCGGCCAGGACATTGGCGGTGCCGAGCGGCAGGATGCCGAGCGGCAGCGGCGATCCAGCCAGCCCGTTCACCGCTTCGTTGATGGTGCCGTCGCCGCCGGCGGCCACCACGGCGTCGACCGAGGCCGGGTCGGCCGTGCGGGCGAGCGCCTCGGCATGGCGCGGCGCAGTCGTCTCGCGCAGGCTGACGGCGGCGCCCAGGCGCTCGAGGCAGGCAATCCACCCGGCGAGCCGCCGCCGCGCGCGGCTCCCGGCCGTCGGGTTGTAGATCACCAGGAGGCGGCGTGCCCGCCCCTCGTTATTGTTCATGCGCCCCCATCTCCACGGCCTTCCTTTAACCCAAGGTGGCCTCGCGGTCATCGGCCATCCGTGCTCCAGCCGTGGCGGCGCGGAACTTGCCTGCCGGCAGAGGCTTCGTTAACAACATGCACGCCATGCTATGATTGCCACACAACGAGGGGAAGCCGTCCGCATTGAGCGCCGAGGTCGATCAGCGAGAGCCGCCGGGCGCGCCGGGCGCCGAGTTCAGCCATCGCACCTCGCCGCTGGTGCGCCGTCTCGTCGGCAACTTCCTGCGCCCCTACACCGGACGCATGGTCGTGGCGCTGCTGTGCATGGCCCTGGTGGCGGCGGCCACGGCGGGAAACGCTTGGCTCATGCAGCCGATGCTCGACCGCGTCTTCGTCGGCCATGACGAGCAGCTCCTATGGCTGATCCCGCTCGCTGTGGTGGCGCTGGCGCTGGTCAAGGGGTTTGCCGGCTACTGGCAGTCGGTGCTGATGACCACGGTCGGCCAGCGCATTGTCGCCGATATCCAGCTCGCCCTGTTCGCCCGGCTGATGCGGGCCGACCTCGCCTATTTCCACGCCAATCCCACCGGCAGCCTGATCTCGCGCTTCACGAACGACGCCACCATGCTGCGCGGCGCCACCACGACCGTGCTTGCCGGCATCGGCAAGGAGGCGGTGACGGCGGCTTTCCTCATCGCGCTGATGTTCTATCAGGATTGGCTGCTGGCGCTGATCTCCTTCGTCGTCTTCCCCATCGCCATCCGCCCGGTGGTCAGCATCGGACGGCGCATGCGGCGCGTCTCCGCCAACACCCAGAGCGAGCTTGGCCAGTTCACCACCCTGCTCGACCAGACCTTCCAGGGCGCGCGGCACGTCAAGGCCTATGGCATGGAGGCCTATGAGACGAAGCGCGCGCAGCGCCTCATCGAGCGCCTCTACGCTCTGGTCGAGCGGGCGCAGCGCATCCGCTCGGTCGCCTCGCCGCTGATGGAGGCGCTGGGCGGCGTCGCCATCGCCCTGGTGATCCTCTATGGCGGCCACCAGGTGATCAGCGGGCTGCGCAGCCCCGGCACCTTCTTCTCCTTTATCACCGCGCTGCTGCTCGCCTATCAGCCGGTCAAAGTGCTCGCCGGCCTCAACGCCAATCTGCAGGAGGGGCTGGCCGCGGCACAGCGCATCTTCACCGTGCTCGATGTCGAGCCCGAGATCCGCGAGGCGTCCAACGCACGGGCGCTCACCGTCAAGGGCGGCGAGATCCGCTTCAACGACGTCCGCTTCGCCTATGCCAACGGCACCCAGGCGCTCGAGGGCGCGACCCTCGCCGTGCCGGCCGGGAAGACGGTCGCACTGGTGGGCGCGTCCGGCGCCGGCAAATCGACCATCCTCAACCTCATCCCGCGCTTCTACGACGCCGCGTCGGGCGTGGTCACCATCGACGGCGTGGACGTGCGCCAGGCGACGCTCGCGTCCTTGCGCGGCACGATCGCGCTGGTGAGCCAGGAAGTGAGCCTGTTCGACGACACGGTCCGCGCCAACATCGCCTATGGCCGGTTCGGCGCCGGCGAGGCCGAGATCGTCGCCGCCGCCAAGGCGGCAGCGGCCGACGACTTCATCCGCGCGCTGCCCGACGGCTATGACACCATCGTGGGCGAGCACGGCGTCAAGCTCTCGGGCGGCCAGCGCCAGCGCCTCGCCATTGCCCGCGCCATGCTCAAGAACGCGCCGATCCTGCTGCTCGACGAGGCGACCTCCGCGCTCGACACCGAAGCCGAGCGGCAGGTGCAGGCGGCGCTCAAGAAGCTGATGCGCGGCCGCACCACGCTCGTCATCGCCCACCGCCTCTCGACCGTGGTCGACGCCGACCTCATCCATGTCGTCGACGGCGGGCGCGTGGTCGAGACCGGGACCCATGCCGAGCTGTTGCGCCGCGACGGCATCTATGCCCGGCTCTATGCGCTGCAATTCGCCGAAGAGGGGATGCCCGGCCCTGCGCGCGGCGCACGCGCGGTCGGGGCCTGAGCGATGCAGGAGCAGGCGAAGCGGCTGCTGCGCTCGGACACGGTCCGGCGCTTCGTCTGCTGGCTCATTCATCTCTACATCCGCCTCGTCTACGCGACGAGCCGCTGGACGGTCGAAGGCGCCGACGTCGCGCGCTGGCTGCGCGCCGAGAACCGGCCGTTCATTTTGGCTTTCTGGCACGGCCGCCTGCTGATGATCCCGATGGCGTGGCAGCGGCTCGCGCCCATGCACATGCTCATCTCCGGTCACCGCGACGGCCGCATCATCGCCGACGCGGTGCGCTATTTCGGCGTCGATTCGATCGCCGGCTCTTCGAACCAGGGCGGTATGGGTGCGCTGCGTGCCATGATCCGCCATGTCAAGGACGGCGACTGCGTCGGCATCACGCCCGACGGCCCCAACGGGCCGGCGATGCGCGCCACCAGCGGCATCGTCATCGCCGCGAAGATCTCGCGTGCGCCGATCGTTCCCGTGACCTATGCGACGCGCTGGCGCTGGGTGCTCAAGACCTGGGACCGCTTTCATCTGCCGTTGCCGTGGAGCCGCGGCGTCTATCTCTGGGGCGAGCCGATCGTCGTGCCCCCGGATCTCGCTGATGCCGAGATAGAGAATTGGCGCTGGCGCATCGAGGAGCGCATGATCGCCCAAACCGCCGAGGCCGACCGCCGCGTCGGCCGCGAGGCCATCGCGCCCGGCACCTTGGCGCGCGATGCGCTACGCGCCATGCGCCGCACTGCGCCGGGCGAAACGCCGTGAGCGCGCTCACGCTCTACCGCACCCTCACCACGGTGCTCGGGCCGGTGGTGATGCTGTACCTCATACGCCGGCTTGCCGCCGGCCGAGAAGATCGTGGTCGCTTCGCCGAGCGCCGGGGCGTGGCGAGCCGTACGCGGCCGGATGGACCCCTCGTCTGGGTGCACGCGGCGAGCGTCGGCGAGGCCGTGTCGATGCTGGCGCTGATCGATGAGCTCGTGGCCGAGCGTCTGTCCCTATCGGTGCTGGTCACGACGGGCACGGTGACCTCCGCGCGCCTGCTTGCCACGCGCCTGCCGGAGAACCGCGCCTGGCATCAATACGTGCCGGTCGATCGCCTCGCCTATGTGCGGCGCTTCCTCGATCATTGGCGGCCCGACCTGGCGCTCTGGGTCGAGTCGGAGCTGTGGCCCAACCTCGTCCTCGAGACCAAGGCGCGCGGCGTACCGCTGGTGCTCGTCAACGCCCGCATGTCCGCGGACTCGTTCCAGGGCTGGCAGCGCTGGCCCAGCATCATTCGCCCGCTGCTCGGCGCTTTCGATCTGTGCCTCGGCCAGGACGTGGTGCAGACCGAGCGGCTGCGTCAGCTCGGCGCGCCGCGCGCCCTTTGCGTCGGCAATCTCAAGACCGCGGCCGGTCCGCTGCCGGTGAGCGAGGCCGAGCTTGTGCGCCTCGCCGCGCAGACCGCCGGCCGCCCGCTCTGGCTTGCCGCCAGCACCCATGCCGGCGAGGAGGATACGGCGGCAGCGGCGCATCGCGCGCTGAAGCGCCGCTGGCCCGACATCCTGACGATCATAGTGCCGCGCCACCCGGTACGTGCCGGTACGATCGCGGCCATGCTGAAGGGCGAGGGCTTCAGCGTCGCCCGCCGCTCGCTGGCCGAGCCGATCGAGGCCGCGACCGAGATCTATCTCGGCGACACGCTGGGCGAGCTCGGCCTGTTCTATCGCCTCGCCGGGGTCGCGTTCATCGGCGGCTCGCTGGTGCCGATGGGCGGGCACAACCCGCTCGAGGCGGCGCTGCTCGATTGCGCCCTCCTGCATGGGCCGGATATGAGCAATTGCGCCGCCATCGCCCGCGATCTTGCCGCGGCCGGGGCAGCCCTCACCGTGCGGGACGACGCCGAACTCGCTGCCGCGGTCGCGCAGCTCATCGGCGATCCGGTCGAGCGCGCACGCCGTGCCGCCGCGGGGCTCGAGGTGGCCGCCGACAACCGCGCCGTGCTCGATGCGGTGCTGGAGCGCATCGCGCCCTGGCTCGACCGCCTGACGCCGCATGCCGCATCTGCCTGCGCCTGAATTCTGGGCCCGCCCCGGCCTCGTCGCAAATCTCCTGCAACCGCTCGCCTGGGCCTATGCCGCCGCGGGTGCCGCGCGCCACGCCTGGACGCATCCTTGGCGCGCGCCGGTGCCGGTCATCTGCGTCGGCAATCTGGTGGCCGGAGGCGCCGGTAAGACGCCGGTCGCGATCACGCTGGCGCGGCGACTGCAGGCGGGCGGCCATGCGGTGCATCTGTTGAGCCGCGGCTATGGCGGCAGCCTCGCCGGCCCGGTCGCGGTCGATCGCGCGCGACACGACGCCGCGCAAGTCGGCGACGAGGCGCTGCTCCTGGCCGACGCCGCGCCGACGTGGATCGCCCGCGATCGCGCCGCCGGCGCGCGCGCCGCCATCGCCGCCGGTGCCCAATGTCTGCTACTCGATGACGGGCTGCAGAACCCGACGCTCGCCAAGGATCTCTCGCTGCTCGTCATCGACGGCGCGTACGGGCTCGGCAATGGCCGCGTGCTGCCGGCGGGCCCGCTGCGCGAGCCGCTGCAGTCGGGCCTCGCCCGCGCCGATGCCGTGGTGCTCATGGGCGAGGACCGTGCCGGCGTAACGCCGCTGCTTGCCGGCAAGACCGTGCTGCGAGCGCGCCTCGCGCCGGAGAATGCTGCCGCGTTGGCCGGCCGTGCCGTCGTCGCTTTCGCCGGCATCGGCCGCCCCGCGAAGTTCTTCACCACGCTCGAACGGATCGGCGCACGGCTCGCGGCGCGTCACGCTTTTCCCGATCACCACCCGTACCGCCCTGGGGAGTTGCAGCGCCTTCTCGCCCAGGCCGACGCGGCGCACGCCGTGCTGGTCACCACCGCCAAGGACGCGGTACGCCTGCCCACAGAATGGCGCGCCCGCGTCGTGGTGCTCTCCGTAACCGCCGAATTCGATGACGTCGCGGCGCTCGATCGCCTCATCGACCGCGTCAGCGCTCGCTGAGCTGCCCGGCCGAGACTCTGTGCTGCGAAGAAAGCGTTTCGCGTATAAACTGGGGCTTGCACCACCTTGCGCGAGAGGGAGCGCGTATCATGGGCAATGAAACATTGAATGTCCTGCAACTCGACCAGATCGCACGGATGGTTTTGAACAGCATCCTGGCGCAATCCATTGCCGAGCGAAAGGAATATGGCGGGATGATCTACATGAAGGGCAAATCCTTGGTCGCGATGCCGCCACGCACGCAAGGCGACCCCACGATGGTTGATGTCGGCCAGCACGCGGCGAATTGCAGTTGCCCGCCGGGCACGACGCCCGTCGCCTATTACCACACGCACCCAACATATTCGGTCGGCGGGATGAAGGCCGACTTCAACGAGTTCTCTCCTGAAGACAAGGACGTCGCCAAAGATTATGGCCTCGTGGCGGCCTATGTCGGCACGCTCGACGGTAGCTTTCTTAAATACGATCGCAAGAGCGACAAGACCGTGGCCATGCCAGGCAAGCTGAACAACGCGACCTGAGAAGCATGACGTTCAACGCGGCTCCGGCATCGGTCCTGCGACGAGCAGGGGATCGAGGCGCACCTCGTACCAGTTGAGCGACCAGTGGAGATGCGGGCCGGTGACGCGGCCGGTGGCGCCGACGGTGCCGATGCGCTCGCCCGCCTCGACATGCTGCCCGACCGTCACACCGACGCTGTCCATGTGCTGGTAGGTCGTGGCGAGGCCATGGCCGTGATCGATGATGACGGTGCCGCCGGTATAGAAGAGATCGCGCTCGGCCAGCGTCACGGTGCCGCCGGCCGCGGCGACGACCGCGGAGCCGCGCGCGGCCGCGACATCGACACCGCCATGCGGCGCGCGGGGCTCGCCATTGAGGATGCGCTGGCTGCCATAGACGCCGGAGATCGGGCCGGTCGTCGGCCAATGCAATGGCTCCTCGAAGAAGGGCAGGTCGGTGTCGGCCGCGCGGGCACGCGCGATCACCGCGCCCTCGCGCTTGATGCGCTCGAGCGTCACCGCATCGGGCGAGACCTGTTGCTCGGGCAGCCCGTTGATGCGCTGCACATCGTAGTGTCGCGCCTGAACCGCGAGATCGCGATGCTCGCGGCTGCCCTCCGCGAAGGTGACGTCGAGCGCGGCGTGATCGGGCGCGTCGCGACCGAAGCCGAAGATGAAGCCGCCGTCGGGCGCGACGCGCACGGCGCGGCCGTCGAGCGTCACTTGCGCGCCGGGATCGGTCTTGCCGCGCACGAGGCCGCCCTGCTCGATGGCGCCCTCGAGGGTCAGCGTTCCGGCCCAGGACGGAGCCGCGATCAGAGCGGCGAAGATCGCCGCAGCGGCACGCCTCACAGGAGCGACCCCTGATCGGGCGATGACGGTTTCCTCGGCCGGGCGCGCGGCTGCTTGGCGGCGTCTTCCGCCGTCACCGTGATCTTGCCGTCATGGAAGATGAGCGTCAGCGTGTCGCCGGCGGCGATCCCATGCGCCGACTCGACGATCTTGCCGGTGGCGTCGCGCACGATGGCATAACCGCGCGCCAGCACTTTCGCGACGGCCTGCCGGAAGGCTTCCAGCCGCCCGCCGACATTCTCGAGCCGATGCTGCTGATGGTCCACCAGGCGACGCAGCGCCTGCTCGAGCCGCGGCAGCGCGTCGGCGAGCCGGTCGTGCCCGCGCACGAGCTGCGCCTCGAGCAGTCCTTTGCTGAGGCGTCCGCCGGCGGTCTCGAGGTGATGCCGGCGCAGCGCGATCGCCTGGCGCAGGCCAAGCTCGAGGCGCTCGGCGCGATCGTCGAGCCGCTGCCGCGCCGTATCGAGCAGGCTGCGCGGATCCGGCAGCCCGCGTCCCAGCCCCTCGACCCGCGTGCGGCGCTCGCTGAGGAAGCGCGACAGGCCGGAGACGATGCGCATCGCCTTCGCCTCGAGCTCGGCGATGAGATCGAGCCGCACCGGCACCGCCATCTCGGCCGCGGCCGTCGGCGTCGGCGCGCGCCGGTCGCTGGCGTAATCGATGAGCGTCGTGTCGGTCTCGTGGCCGACGGCGGAGATGAGCGGGATCGCCGAGGCCGCGGCCGCGCGGACCACGATCTCCTCGTTGAACGCCATCAGATCCTCGAGGCTGCCGCCGCCCCGTGCGACGATGAGCAGATCGGGCCGCGGCACTTTGCCGCCGAGCGACAGCCTGTTGAAGCCGGCGATCGCCGCGGCCACCTGCTCGGCCGCGCCCTCGCCCTGCACCGCCACCGGCCACACCAGCACATGGCGCGGGAAGCGATCGTTGAGGCGATGGAGGATGTCGCGGATGACGGCGCCGGTGGGCGAGGTGACGACGCCGATGATGCGCGGCAGGAAGGGCAGCCGCTTCTTGCGCTCCTCGTCGAAGAGCCCCTCGGCAGCGAGACGCTTGCGGCGATCCTCCAGCAACTTCAGCAGGGCGCCGACGCCGGCCAGCTCCATCGATTCGATGACGAGCTGGTACTTGGAGCGGCCGGGATAGGTCGTGAGGCGGCCGGTGCAGACCACCTCCATGCCGTCCTCGGGCTTCACCGCCAGCCGGATCGCGGTGCCGCGCCAGCACACCGCGTCGAGCACCGCCTCGGCGTCCTTGAGCGCGAGATAGCAATGGCCGGAGCCGTGGCGCTTGAAGCCGGACACCTCGCCGCGCACCCGGACATAGGAGAAGTCCTGCTCGATGGTGCGCTTGAGCGCGGCCGAGAGCTCGCTGACCGTGTATTCGGGGAGGTTCGCCCGGACCGGTGGCGCGGTCTGGAGGGGGGTTCCTGTCATCGCCGCCCATGATACAAGACCCGGCGGCGGCGGGGAAATTGGCGTGGCAGAGGCATGGTGCCGCGGGCCGCGAGTGCTACAGGTTTCACCATCCCGGAAAACGGCGAGAACCATCTCGCCCAGGCGCGGCGGCGCTGCCGGGTCGCGGAAACCCGCGCGAAAAGCGCTCGGATGTGCCACGTGAAACCTATACATCCCGGCCCGAGTGGACCATTCGGCCGCGCCATCCGCTACATCTACGCTACCGCACCGGACCATCCCGAGCACCAATACTGCGCCACCGCCGCACCATCGCCGCTATCGCTGGCGGCAGCGAAGAGCGCTTTCGGCGGCAGGCTGCATTCCTGGTATAGAAGCAAAGGCACCGGGCTGCGAATTTGAGGCCGGCCTTCAAGGAGAACGGGATGCGGGTATTGGTGATCGGGTCGGGCGGGCGCGAGCATGCGCTGTGCTGGGCGATCGCCGCCTCGCCGCTGTGCGACGCGCTCTTCTGCGCGCCCGGCAATCCCGGCATCGCCGAGGAGGCGACCTGCGTCCCGGTCGCGGCAACGGATATCGAGGGAATTCTCGCCCTCGCCCGGCGCGAGCGGGTCGACTTCGTCGTGGTCGGGCCGGAGGCGCCGCTGGTCGCCGGCCTCGTCGACCGGCTCGAAGCGGCTGATATCCGCGCCTTCGGTCCGACAGAAGCGGCCGCCGCGCTCGAGGGCTCCAAGGGCTTCACCAAGGATTTCTGCGCCAAATACGGCATCCCGACCGCCGCCTATGGCCGCTTCCGCGACGCCGCCGAGGCGAAGGCCTTCGTGCGCCGGCGCGGCGCGCCCATCGTCGTCAAGGCCGACGGGCTGGCGGCGGGCAAGGGCGTCACCGTGGCGACGAGCGTCGCGCAGGCGGAAGCGGCGATCGACGAGGCCATGGTGGCGCAGCGCTTCGGCGCCGCCGGCGCGGAGGTCGTGGTCGAGGAGTTTTTGGCAGGCGAGGAGGCGAGCTTCTTCGCGCTGATCGACGGCACGCATGCGCTGCCGCTCGCCACGGCGCAGGACCACAAGCGCGTCGGCGATGGCGACACCGGGCCCAATACCGGCGGCATGGGCGCCTATTCGCCGGCCCCCTGCCTGACGCCGGCGCTCGAACGCGAGGTCATGGACCGCATCATCCTGCCGACCATCAAGGGCATGGCGGCGGAGGGCCGGCCCTTCAAGGGCGTGCTCTATGCCGGGCTGATGCTGACGCGCGAGGGGCCGCAGCTCATCGAGTACAATGTCCGCTTCGGCGATCCCGAATGCCAGGCGCTGATGCCGCGGCTGATGAGCGACCTGCTGCCGGCGCTGCTGGCGGCGCGCGACGGCGTCCTCGACGGCTTCGACCTGCGCTGGTATCCGGACAGCTCGGTTGCAATCGTGCTCGCCGCGAAGGGCTATCCCGACGAGCCGGTGAAGGGCACCGAGATAAGCGGCCTCGCCGAGGCGACCGGCGGCGATCCCGCGGTCAAGATCTTCCATGCCGGCACGAAGCGCGTCGACGGCCGGCTCGTCGCCGATGGCGGCCGCGTGCTCAATGTCGTCGCCTGGGACAAGGAATTGGCGGCGGCGCGCGACAAGGCCTACGCCGTCATCGACCGCATCGAATGGCCCGGGGGCTTCTGTCGGCGCGACATCGGCTGGCGCGTGGTGCCGCCACGGCAGCGATGAGGAAGGCGCGGCCGCAGCGCGCGCCAGCGGAGCGCAAGGACGCGAGCAAGCTGCTGCGCATCGCCGGGCTCCCTTCCGTATCGGCGCTCTTCGCCAAATCGCCGGAGCGCGTCGAGCGGCTGTTCTTCGACGACCGCCTGAAGCCGCTGACCGGCGCCTTCTGCGCCGCGCTGGCGCGGGCGCGCAAGCCCTATCGCATCGTGCCGCCGGAAGAGCTCGAGCGCGTCGCCGGCACGGTGCTCCATGGCGGCATCGTCGCGGTGGCGCAGCCGCGCCCGCTGCCCGAGCTCGATCTCGCCGCGGCGCAGCGCTGGGCGGAGGACGGCCAGCCGCTGCTCCTGCTGGACGGCATCGGCAACCCGCACAATCTCGGCGCCATCGCGCGCACCGCCGCGTTCTTCGGCCTGCCGCGAATCGTGCTGTCCGACCATGCCGAGCAAGCCGGGCCATCCGACGCCAGCTACCGCGTCGCCGAGGGCGGACTCGAGCACGTCGCGCTCTACCGCGCGCCGCGCATCGCGGCGATGCTCAAGGGACTGCGCCGCAGTTACCACGTGATCGGCACCGCGCTCGGCAAGGGCCAACCGCTCGCGGCGCTGCGCCGCAGCGAGAAGCCGGTTGCGCTGGTGCTGGGCAATGAGGAAGACGGGCTGCCGCGCGCCACGCTCGACGCCTGCGACGGCGTCGTCACGATTCCCGGCGCCGGCCAAATCCAGTCGCTGAACGTCTCCGCCAGCGCCGCGATCTTCGTATACGCGCTGCGGCACTTGGCCGACCTTAAGAAAGTCAGCTAAGGAAGCACGAGTGGCGACAGGAGAATCCCTCGTGACCGATGAGGAGCTTATAGAAGTATGGCTCGAAGCGGATGAGGCGCGCAGCCGGCCATTCCGTGCCAAGCGCCTTCGGAAGCTTGTCGAGATTCTTGAAATACCCGACCGCGGACTGCTCTTCTCCGGCGTCATGGTGACGATGCAGGCCTTCACGGAGCTTCGCCTCGCATACATCCATGGCCTCTTCCTGGCCGTTGTCCTTCAGGTGCTGCTTATAATTGAGCGGAATCTGGCAGGCCATCTGTACGCAAAGGGAATCGAGGAGGCGAAGCAAATGAGACTGGAGAAGCTCCTGACCAGCGCCGTTGAACATGGATACGTGACTCAGGACGAAGCGCGCATATTCGATCGATTACGAAGCATAAGAAACGCCTACACCCATTTCAGAGCGCCGGGACACGCGTCTTCATCGTTACAGCGGGCAATAGAATCCGACCTTCCGTTTCACGATCTTCTTGAAGCGGACGCTACCGACAGCATTCTGGCATTAGCTTCGTTGGCAATTATCACCTTGACTCAGCATGCCCCGCAAGGATACGCAAGGCGCGTTGCGAACGTCGCGGCCCATT
>Ga0209488_10000928_pt1 | contig 24776 bp, 17 predicted proteins | sample Rivendell_Oct201_8_FD_188349 | JGI IMG/M metagenome (GOLD analysis project Ga0209488, IMG submission 188349) | Vadose zone soil microbial communities from the Eel River Critical Zone Observatory, Northern California, USA -... | ecosystem: Environmental > Terrestrial > Soil > Vadose zone >...
GGGGTTTCCGAGAATAGAATCAGACTGCGGCTTCAATTTGGGCTCCCCCCGTTGTTCACCGGATTCAGACAGCTTCGCGAGTTGCTGAACATATGTGATATATCAGAGGCTCGTCAATACCGGAAGTTCCGATACAGGGGATGTGAGCGAGGGACGTGAACCATAGGGCGGACAAGAAGTCGATCGCATGCTGGCGCGTGCGGACCGGCGGAAGCGCTTGCGCTGGATCTAGCCTGGGATAGTGGGTATGGCGGTGTCCATGCCGGCAACCGCGTCCGCGCGTGCCTGCGCGCGCGCCGCCCAGATCCAAATGCAGCCGCCGATCACGACCGCAATGGGTACTATTTTGACGGCCTGGGCCAGGGAGAAATGATCGGACAATGCGCCGATGAGGGGGGGCGAGAGTGCGTCGCCGAAGAGATGAATGGCGAAGACCGCCAGGGCGATCGCCGTGGCCCGCTCGGTGGCAGCGACCAGATTGACGATGGCCGCGTTGATCGGACCGGTCGACAGGAACAGGCACAATTGCGCGGTCACCATGCACACCAGGTACATCGTGTGTGAATCCGCGGTCAGAGCCAGCCACACGAAGGGAGCCGAAACCAGGGTGGAGATCGCGGATAACCAAAGGTGGGCCTGACGTGAGTACTTGGCGCAGTAGTCGCCCAGCCAACCGCCCACGAATGTGCCGATAAACCCGGTGATCACCACGATGGCGCCGAAGCTCACCGTGGCCTCGCTGCGCGGGATGCCGCGGGCGCGCTCGAGAAACGCCGGCATCCACACGGCAAGTCCGCCCACCGCAAATGTATATGCGGCATATCCCAGAACGGTGAGCACGTACGGCTTGTTCTGCGCGAGCCGCCGGTAAGTCGCCCACGTGTCCTTGCTCATGCTTGCAAACAGGGATTTCGACGCCGGTGCGGCGGCAGGCGCTGCGCCCGCAGCGTCCGGGTGCTGGGCGCCTGCGTCCTGCACCCCGCGGGGCGGATCCCTCAGCAGCAAGCACAGTGCCGCCAGCAGCAAGCCGGGAACGCCGGCGACGAAGAATGCCATGCGCCAGCCATAGTGCTTGTCGACCAGTCCCCCGACCACATAGCCCAGTGCGGAACCCACCGGTATTGCACAGAAGAAAATGGCCATTACGCGGCCGCGCTGACGCACCGGAAAATAATCCGAGAGCAGGCTCGGTGCGATCGTGACATAGGCCGCTTCACCCACGCCCACGGAGGCGCGCGCCGCGAGCAGGGCGAGATAGCTTCCCGCAAACCCCGAGAGAGCGGTGGCGAAGCTCCAGCAGGCCACGCCGAGAGCGATCAATCGAGGCCGCGAACGCCGATCGCCCAAGGCGCCGAATACCGGCGCCGTCAGCGTGTACACCACCAGGAAGCCGGACATGAGAGATCCCAAGTTCGCATCCGAGAGACCCAGATCCGAATGCTTCAGGCTTTCGATCAGGGCGGAAACGACGTAGCGATCCAAATAGCTGAACAGGTTGATGAACGAGAGTATCGCGAGACCGAAACTCGCCGAGCGCACCCAGGACTTTGATGTTTGATCCGTCACGTCCCGATATAGTAACAACGCGTTTTACGTTGCGCGCGTTATACAATTCGACGGCACGGCCTCCTGCCGCGATTGTTATGCACTGCCATGGTGCGTAACGGAGAAGTATGTCGATCCATATTGCCCTGAATCACGTCACTCATTATCGCTACGACCGATTGGTGGGTTTGAGCCCGCAGGTGATCCGCCTTCGCCCCGCCCCTCACTGCCGCACTCGGATTCTGAGCTATTCGCTCCAAGTGCGGCCGACAGACCATTTCATCAATTGGCAGCAAGATCCTCAGGCAAACTACCTGGCGAGACTGGTATTCGCGGACCAGACCCGCGAGCTTCGAATCGAAGTCGATTTGGTCGCCGAGATGTCGGTCATCAACCCGTTCGACTTCTTTCTCACGCCGTACGCGGAAAAGTTTCCCTTCAAATACGACTCGAATGAGCGCCGGGAATTGGTGCCGTACCTGGTCAAGGCGCCGCCGACACCGCTCGTCGCGGGCTACCTCGCCGGCATCTCCCGTCAGCGCTGCCGCACCATCGATTTCGTCGTGGGTGTCAACCAGCGTCTCGCCCACGACATTCGCTATCTGATTCGCCTCGAACCCGGTGTGCAGTTGCCCGAGGAAACGCTGGCGAACCGCTCGGGATCGTGCCGGGATTCAGCCGCGTTGCTGGTGCAGTTGATGCGCCACATGGGTCTCGCAGCCCGGTTCGTTTCCGGCTATCTCATCCAACTGGTGCCCGACGTGAAGGCGCTCGACGGACCCGTCGGAGCCAAGGAGGACTTTACCGACCTGCATGCCTGGTGCGAGGTGTACCTGCCCGGCGCCGGTTGGATCGGACTCGATCCCACCTCGGGATTGCTGGCGGGCGAAGGTCATATTCCCCTGGCTTGCACGCCGGAGCCGTCCGCGGCCGCGCCCATCAGCGGAGCGGTCGATGAGTGCGAGACGTCCTTCGAACACCGCATGAGCGTGCAAAGAGTCTGGGAGGCGCCGCGCGTCACCAAGCCCTACAGCGATGCAGAGTGGTCGGCCATCGAAACGTTGGGCCGCGCGGTCGACGCGGACCTCGAGGCACAGGATGTGCGGCTCACGATGGGCGGAGAGCCAACGTTCGTGTCGATCGACGATCCGGACGGCGCTGAATGGAACACCGCCGCGCTGGGTCCCAATAAGCGCCGGCTGGCCGCGGATCTATATCACCGCCTGAAGACCAGATACGCCCCGACGGGCCTCGCGCATTTTGGCCAAGGCAAGTGGTACCCGGGCGAGCAGCTGCCGCGCTGGTCATTGAACTGCTATTGGCGCAAGGACGGGGAGCCTTTGTGGGCGAACCCCCAATTGATTGCCGACGAGCGAACTCCGTACCCGGTGACCGAGGATACGGCGCGGCGCTTCCTCGTGCGCGTCGCGGAGGAATTGGGATTGGATCCGAAGTTCGTATTTCCGGCGTACGAAGACGCTTTCTACTATCTATGGCGAGAGCGCCGTTTGCCGGCGAATGTCGATCCGCTCGATTCGCGGCTCGAAGATCCGATGGAGCGTGCGCGTCTGGCGAAGATCTTCGAACAAGGCTTGGGCGAGGTCGTAGGCCACGTGCTCCCCATTGCACGCACGGCGCAAGGCGATCGATGGCAGAGCGGATCGTGGCTCCTGCGCAGCCAGCGCTGCTACCTGATTCCCGGCGATTCGCCCATCGGGTATCGATTGCCGCTCGATTCGCAGCCCTGGGTCGCCGCCGACGACTATCCCTTCATGCATGCGCCGGATCCGTCGCGGAGCTTCCCCGCTCTGCCGCGGCATGCCGACATCCGCCGGCAGTTCCGCGAACACGACGCTGCACGCGTGCAAGCGGCGGTCGAGCCGCCGGCGACCGCGGACGAACTGCCCGCGTCCGCAGACGAACGGCCGCCCGCGTCCTTGGCCGAACGAGCGCCGCTGCCGAAGGAATCCGCCGCAGGCATCGCGCGCACGTCCCTGTGCGCAGAAACGCGCGACGGCGTGCTGTACATCTTCATGCCGCCGGCAAGCGAGCTCGAGCACTACCTGGAAGTGGTGGCGGCCGTGGAGGCCGCGGCCGAAGCGCTGGCGCAGCCCATCATTCTCGAAGGCTATGAGCCGCCGAACGATCCGCGCATCACCAATTTTCGCGTGACGCCGGATCCCGGAGTCATCGAAGTCAATGTTCAGCCCTCGGCCGATTGGGATCAACTGTCCGAGCGCACCTCGTTTCTGTACGAGGCTGCGCGGGAGTCGCGCTTGTCGGCCGAGAAATTCATGCTGGACGGCCGGCATACCGGCACCGGCGGCGGAAATCACTTCGTGCTCGGCGGTGCGAGCACACCGGACTCGCCGTTCCTGCGCCGCCCCGATTTGCTGCGCAGCCTGCTCAGCTACTGGCACAATCATCCCTCGCTGTCCTATCTCTTTTCAGGGTTGTTCGTCGGTCCCACCTCGCAGGCGCCGCGCGTGGACGAAGCGCGCAACGATTCACTGTATGAGCTGGAAATCGCCTTCCGCCAATTCCCGAATCCCGGCGAGAGAGTGCCGCCGTGGCTGGTGGACCGCCTGCTGCGCAATCTTCTGATCGATGTCACTGGAAACACGCACCGGACCGAGTTCTGCATCGACAAGCTGTATTCGCCGGACGGGCCGACGGGACGGCTGGGATTGCTCGAGATGCGCGCGTTCGAAATGCCGCCCCATTCGCGCATGAGCCTCACGCAGCAGTTGCTGCTGCGGGCCATGGTGGCGCGGTTCTGGCGCAAGCCGTATAGCTTCGCGAAGCTGGTGCGCTGGGGCACCGAGCTCCACGACCGTTTTTTGATGCCGTATTTTGTGGAACAGGACTTTGCCGATGTGATCGCGGAAATGCGGCAGGAGGGGTTCGGCCTCGAGCCCGGATGGTTCGCGCCGCACTTCGAATTCCGTTTTCCCAAGTACGGCGATTTCGCCGCGCGCGGCATGCAGCTCGAACTGCGGCAGGCTCTCGAGCCATGGCACGTCATGGGTGAGGAGGGTGCGGCGGGCGGCGCAGTGCGCTATGTGGATTCCTCGGTGGAGCGGCTGCAAGTCAAAGTGTCGGGCCTCGCGCCGAACCGGTATCTGGTCACCTGCAACGGCCGCGCGGTGCCGCTGCAGCCCACCGGACAGGTGGGCGAGTTCGTCGGCGCGGTGCGCTACCGGGCATGGCAGCCTGCGTCCGCATTGCACCCGGGCATCGGTGTGCATTCGCCGCTGACCTTCGATCTTTTCGACTCGTGGATGAATCGCTCCCAGGGCGGCTGTCAATATCACGTCACTCACCCGGGCGGTTTGAGTCACGAACGATTTCCGGTCAATTCGTTCGAGGCGGAGAGCCGCCGTTTGGCGCGCTTTTTCCGGATGGGACATACCCCCGGAGCGATGGCGGCACCGCCGCCCAGGACGGACGCGGAATTTCCATTCACCCTCGATTTGCGCTCGAGTGATGATCGACGCGCGCCTTGAATCCTATCTGAGCGATTCGCGCCGCTACGATGAGCTGCTCGATAGTGCAGGGGACGTGCGCACGCATTGGCGCCCGGTGATCGACGCGCTGGCGAGAGACGGCGCCGACGCCGTGCGGCGCGGCGTCGAATTGGCGCGCCGGTTGATCCTTGAAAACGGCGTGACCTACAACGTCTATGCCGACAGCCAAGGCCGCGACCGCCCCTGGGTGCTCGACCCTCTGCCGATTTTGCTGACTGCCGCAGAGTGGCGTGAAATCGAACTGGGCGTGGCGCAGAGAGCACGGCTCTTCGACTCTCTGCTTGCGGATATTTATGGACCGCAGCAATTGCTGGCGGACGGCACGGTTCCGGCGGAACTGCCGTTCGGTCATCCTAATTTTCTCTGGCCGTGCCATGGCATTACGCCGGCGGGCGGCAATTGGCTGCATGTGCATGCCGTCGACATTTCCCGCTCCGCGGACGGCCGCTGGTGGGCGCTCGATGATAGAACCCAGACTCCTTCCGGGCTCGGCTACGCGTTGGAGAATCGACAAATCGTCTCGCGGGTATTCCCGGACTTGCTGGGCGACCTCGGGGTGAGTTCGCTCGGCGGCTTTTTCATGGCCTTGCGCGAAAATTTGTTGCGGCATGCGCCCGAGGAAGAGGTGCCCTTGGCGGTGGTGCTCACCCCGGGCGCGTTCAACGAGACTTATTTCGAACACGCCTACCTTGCCCGTCAGTTGGGTCTGCCTCTGGTGGAGGGCCACGATCTCACCGTGCGCGGCGACACGGTCTATTTGAAAACGCTCGGCGGCCTGCGCCGGGTGCACGCCATCCTGCGCCGGCTGGACGATGATTTCTGCGATCCGGTGGAGCTGCGCGCCGACTCGGCGCTCGGCGTGCCCGGTCTCATCGGTGTGGTGCGCGCGGGCAGGGTGGTGCTCGCCAATAGCCTCGGCAGCGGCGTGCTCGAGTCGGCCGCGTGGATGGGGTTCATGCCGGCTGCCGCGGAGCGCCTGTTGGGGGAGAAGTTGCGGTTGCCGTCGGTCGCAACCTGGTGGTGCGGCGAGCGGCTCGCCCTCGACTATGTGCTGCAAAACATCGAACGCCTGGTCATCAAGCCGGCATATCCCAATCAGAATTTCCGCACGGTGTTCGGCCGCGACTTGGGACTCGCGGCGCGCGAGAATCTGACCAAACGTCTGATCGCCCGGCCGCACGCCTACGTCGCACAGGAGCGCCTGGCGTTCTCTCAGGCACCGGTGTGGCACAGCGGCGGCGACGGCGGCGACTCGGGATTCTCGGCACGTGCGCTCGGCATTCGCGTCTACGCCATTGCGACCCCGTCGGGCTATCGTGTGATGCCGGGAGGGCTGGCGCGCATTGCATCGGACGGCGCGGATATCGTGTCCATGCAGCGAGGCGGCGGCAGCAAAGACGTCTGGGTGCTTGCGCCGGATCGGCGATCGATCGACGAGAGCATGGCCGCGAGCGCGGCTCCACGCGCCGCGGCACGCCACGACGATTTGCCGTCGCGCCTGGCGGAGAATCTGTTCTGGCTTGGCCGCTACAGTGAGCGATGCGAGGACAAGGCACGGCTGCTGCGCGCAACCTTGCGGGTGCGTCCCAACGCACTGCTGTGGCCGCAGGTCCTCGAGACGTGCGGGCATTTCGTCGCACCCGCATTGTTCGATGACGTGAATCCGCTGGGTCTGCCCGCCGATCTGCAGCGCCTGGGGTGGTGCGCCGCACAGGCACGCAGCCGCTTGTCGGCGGAAAACTGGCGCGCCATCGGCGTCCTGCAGCGCGATTTTCAAGACGCCGCCCTCGCCAAGCGCGATCCTCGGGGAACTTTGAACGCGCTGCTCTTGTCCTTGGCGGGCCTCGCGGGCTTTGCATTGGACGACATGACCCAGGATGACGGTTGGCGCCTGATGATGATCGGCCGCCGCCTGGAGCGTCTGCAGTTCCTGGCCGAATTGCTGGCGCAACGGCTCCTGTCGGGGGAAACACCCGTACAGAGTGAATTGGAGTGGCTGCTCGACATCGGCGACAGCACCATCACCTACCGCACGCGTTATCTGGCAGCGCCGCGGTTGGGGCCGGTCATCGACTTGCTGGTGTTCGATCAGACCAACCCCCGGGCGCTCGCGTTTCAATGGCATGCGCTCGAGTATTCCTTGGTGCGGGTGGCCGCTTCGCTCGGCGGCGCTCCGGACGACACGCTCGACGAGGCCGTGGGACTGGTCGAGGAAATGCAGTTGAGCGCCATCGAGGGCGACAGCCCTCGCGCCGTGCGGGCGCGGCAGGCCCTCGCGGAGCAGCTGAGCGGCCTTGGACTCGCCGCCGGGAGACTGTCCGACCGCTTGTCTCTGAAGTACTTCTCGCTCATCGATACCGAGATTCGCACGGTGGCCGCGTGAACGCCGCCGTGCGCTACCGGGTGCGCCACCAAACGGTCTATCATTACGGCGGCGACGTCGCGCATTCGCATCAGCTATTGCATTTGACCCCCCGCGATTTGGCCAATCAATTCTGTCATTCGCGATCGATTGTGCTTGATCCGGAACCGAGCACGCGCCGCGAAGACATCGATGCGTTCGGCAATTTCGTCACCCGTCTCGAATTCGATCTGCCGCACGATCGCCTCGAGGTGCTGGCCGAAGTGGGTGTCGAGGTGAGGAAGGCCCGCGGCGCGACGGACGCGGAATCGGCTGCCTGGGAGGAGGTTCGCGGCGCGTTGAACTATTCGGGTCGCCCAATGAGCGCCGTCCATCTCGATGCCTGTCGATTCCGGATGGAGTCCAGTTATGTCAGGATCAAGCAAACATTCAGCGACTACGCCGCTGATTGCTTCGCGCAGGGCCGCCCGCTGCTGCTCGCCGCCGAAGACTTGATGCACAAGATTCATCGCGATTTCAGCTACGCGCCGGGCGCCACGAGCATCAGCACCAAGGTGTCGGAGGCGTTCACGGCGCGCCGCGGTGTCTGCCAGGATTTCGCCCACATCATGCTGTCCTGCCTGCGCTCTTTGGATCTGGCGGCCCGCTACGTCAGCGGCTATCTGCGGACCACGCCGCAGCCGGCTTCCGATGCTGCCTTGCTGGGCGCGGATGCATCGCACGCCTGGGTTTCGGTGTTTTGTCCGCCCTACGGGTGGGTCGACTTCGATCCGACCAACGACGTGCGTGTGGGCACCGACCACATCGTCATCGCCTGGGGCCGAGACTTCGGCGATGTCTCGCCGCTGCGCGGCGTCATCGTCGGCGGGGGGCGGCATCGTTTATCGGTTCGCGTTTCGGTGCAGGCAGAGTAAGATCGAAATCACAAAATTTAGAAACATATTTGGAGAATTCCCTTGGCCAAGCCGAATTATCGTCACGCGAAGAAGCAGAAGGAGGCCGCCAGAAAGGCGCGCCAGGACGCAAAGCAACAGCGGCGGTCGCATGTGCCGGGGGCAGCCGACGCTCCGGCGCCCGACGCCGCCGACCTGCCCGTGGAACCGGCGCCCGCCAAATCCGTCCGGTGACATGAACAATTACGTATCGCCTTGGATGGATGACGGCGGCACAACGAAATCATGAAGGAATCGATCTCCCGGGCGCTGTAGCCGTCCCTGTCGCCGGTATGCTATAGGCAAGCGTTGCTAGACCCAAGAATCACTCGCCGCGATTTTCTAAAAGCAGCTTCGCTGCTCGCCGCGCCGGCGGCTTACCCCTACGCGGCGAATGCCCCGGCGGTCGGTGCGGCGCCGCAGGCTTATGCTTACGCTTACGTCGGCACCTACACGCCGAATGGCGGCGGCATTTACCTGTTTCGGATGGACAAGGCCTCGGGCGCGCTGACGCAGCTGCACGTGTTCGACGACATTCGCAATCCATCCTGGCTTGCCTTCAACCCGGCGCAGACCCGCCTGTACGCGGTCAGCGAGATCGACAATTTCCAGGGGACACGCAGCGGCGCCGTGGTCTCGTACGCCATCGACGGCGAGAGCCTGCAGATCAGGCGATTGGGCACCGTGAGCTCGGCCGGCACCACCCCGGCCTATGTCAGCGTTCATCCGTCCGACCGGTTCGTGTTCGTCGCCAACTACGGCGGCGGCAACGTCGCGGTTTTCCCCGTGGGTCCCGACGGCGCGCTCGGCGAGGCTTCGGACGTGAGGCCGAGCGTTGGCCCACGCCACCGTGCACGCGCGGTGGACGATCCTCCGGGGCAATTCGCGGTCAGCGACCACGACAGTCCGCATGTGCACATGGTCGCGGCGGATCCGAGCGGGCAATTCGTCATCGCGAACGATGCGGGACTCGATCTGACATTGGTCTGGCGCTTCGATTCGCAAGCCGGACGGCTGCTGCCCGCCGACGTGCCCGTCGTGGCCGCACCGTCCGGTTCGGCGCCGCGCCACTTCGCGTTTCATCCGAACGGTCGAATTTTTTACAACCTCTATGAGCACGATGCAAAGATTGCGGTCTACGACTACGACGCCGCGAAAGGCGGGCTCAAACCCAAGCAACTCGTGTCGGCATTGCCGCCGAAATTCAGCGGCAGCAATCTGTCGGCGGAAATTCTCGTCAGCGCCGACGGCCGCTTCGTCTATGTGTCGAATCGCCTGCACAATACCGTCGCGATTTTTGCGGTGGCGAATGACGGTCAGCTGCGGATGATTTCGGAAAGCTGGGTGCACGCGGATTATCCGCGCTGCCTGACCATCGATCCCGGCGGCGAGTTCCTGTATTCGTGCAACCAGAGAGGCGATTCGATCACCTCGTTTCGCATCAGCTCGGCAACCGGCGGCCTGCAATTCACGGGCCGCTTCGAACCGGTGGGGAGCCCGGCCGTCATGATCATGCTGAAACGTTCCTGACGGCACCGCCGCACCAAGATCCCGCTGTACCTCGCCTCCCGCCGAGATCTATACTCAGTGCTGGTGCATTCGCACGGACGGGTTGAAATTTATGCAAATCGCAATGATCGGCTTGGGCCGTATGGGCGCCAACATGGCGCAGCGACTGCTCCGCGGCGGTCACAAGGTGGTTGGTTACGATCCCGCCGATGCGGCACGTGCGGCGCTCGAGCAGAAGGGCGCGGAATCCGCGGCCTCGCTGCAACAGCTGGTCGGGAAACTCCAGGCTCCCCGCGTCATTTGGCTGATGGTGCCGGCCGGAGCGATCACCGACTCCACGATCACGAGCCTCACCCCTCTGCTGGCGGCGGGCGACACCATCATCGACGGCGGCAATTCGAACTACCGCGATACTCAGCGCCGCGCGGCCGCGGTGGCGCAGCGCCAGATTCACTATGTCGATTCCGGTACCAGCGGCGGCGTGTGGGGGCTCGCCGAGGGTTATAGCCTGATGATCGGCGGCGACGAGGCCGTGGTCGAGCGTTTGCGGCCGATTTTCGAGACCCTCGCGCCGGCGCCGGACCGCGGCTGGGGTCGAGTCGGGGCCGTCGGCTCGGGCCACTACACCAAGATGATCCACAACGGCATCGAGTACGGCCTGATGCAGGCCTACGCCGAAGGCTTTTCCATTCTGCAGCACAAGAGCGAGTTCAAGCTCGACTTGCACCAGATCGCCGAGATCTGGCGCTACGGCAGCGTGGTGCGTTCGTGGCTGCTGGATCTGACCTCCGATGCGCTGGAAAAAAACCCGACCTTGCACGGGATCGCCCCCTACGTGGCTGATTCAGGCGAGGGCCGCTGGACGGTGGCCGAAGCCATCGAATTGGGCGTGCCGGCATCGGTCATTACCCTGTCATTGCTCGAACGCCTGCGTTCCCGCGACGCCGATTCGTTCACCGACAAGCTGTTGTCGGCCATGCGCAACCAATTCGGTGGGCACGCGATCAAGGAGGAATAGGTTCCCCGGCCGGCCGCATCGCGAGGCGTCACTTCATTCGAGCGGAGCGCTTCGAACCAAGGCAACCACTGCAGGCGTCCTGTCTTGACACCCACAGCGCCTCGGTCATAGCATCTTTTTTGCCACACCAAGAATTAGTCGGGAGATTTCAATGAGATCGAGAAATCCGGCCTTTTATTCTTTGGTTCTACTTGGGTTTGCCGTGAGTCTCATGGCCTTTCCGCTACACGCTGCGCCGCCGGCAACCACGACAAACATCGACGTCAGCCAACTCTCCAACAACGAGTCCGAGGAGACGATTGCCGTCAATCCAACCAACCCGAACAATATCGTGATCGTTACCAATGTCGTCGTTCCGGCGGCGGGTATGTTTGCGGCCGTGAGCCTCGACGGCGGCGCCACCTGGGACACGAGAATCATCGCGAACAACGATAACCTGGGGGCCGCATGTTGCGATCCGAGCTTGTCCTTCGACGAATTCGGCAACCTTTTCCTCACGTATCTATTCAACGTTGGCAATACTGTGCCGGTCGCGCTCAGCACCGATGGCGGGTTGAGTTTCAACCTCATTGCCAATATCGCAAAACCTGCGAGTTCAAAGACGCAAACCAGCGACGAGCGCCGCGGTTTGTTCCGCTTCGTAGATCAGCCCACGATCGCGGCAGGAAAGGGTGAGGTTTGGGTCGTGTTCAATGGAGGCGGTCCCATCGTAGCCACTGGTGCGCCAGTGACCGGGTTGGGCGAGGTGGGCAGCTTCATTACGCCGGAAGTCGTCGGCGGCACGAACAATTGCACCTACGGCGATGTCGCCATCGGTCCCAAGGGCCAGGTAATGCAGGTCTGCACGCTGACAGAAAGCGGCCAGGGTGGCGGAAAGATCCAAGTGAATGTCGATCCCGATGGTTTGGGTCCAACTGGATTCGGCGATCACAGCATCTTCGTCGTCGATACCCACGTTGGAGGTTTCGACTTCATACCCGCGCAGCCGGACCGCTCAGTTGACGCCGAGCCGGGTCTGGCTTGGGATCGTACCGGTGGCCCGCACAACGGCCGGGTGTACCTGGTGTACACACTGGAGCAGAAGAACGAAAGCGATAACACTGATATTTACGTCCGCTATTCGGACGATGTCGGCGCGACTTGGAGCGCGGGCGTACGGGTGAACGACGACGACACCAAGAATAGTCAATTCCTCCCAAAGATCTCGCTCGACCCCACAAGTGGGAATATCGCCGTCATTTGGTATGACGCCCGTAACGACCTTGGCACCGGGGGCGCGGGTGACACAGACGGTATCCCCAACACCGACGCCCAGGTCTGGGGAGCTTTTAGCACCGATGGAGGGCAGACGTTTACCAAGAACATTCAAATTAGCGCCGGAACTTCGAACTCCCATGACGCGCAGAACGGCATTGACTACGGCGACTACTCCGGGCTGTCGTTCTACGGCGGAATCGCGCACCCGGCATGGTCCGACAATTCAAACAGCACCGGGAATAATCCTGACGGTACTCTCCACCAACTCGATATCTACAGCGCGAGTGTGCCGGTGCGCGGGCGATAAGCGATTAGGAGGTTGGCCATATCCTCACGACCATATCGATCATGACCTTGGGTGGCGGGTCTCACGGCCGGCGCTTCGAAGTGGCTCCGCCGGGCAGCTATTCCGCCTCGTGCAGAACGCGCGCTGCAATAACGCCCGCGATCGGCAAGGCTGCGGTGGCGGCGGGTGACGGGGCGTTGAGCACATGCACCATGCGCCGCGTGTCCGCAAACATGAAATCGTGCACCAGGGTACCGTCGGCGAGCACTGCCTGGGCGCGGATGCCGGCGGGATAGGGTTGCAGATCCTGCAGGTCAAGCTCCGGGCAGTACTTGCGGCATTCCTGCAAGTAACGGTTCCGCAGCAACGAGCCACTCAGCTCGCTGAGCGTCGAGCGCCAGTGCTTGCGAACCACGCGCCAGAATCCCGGAAAACTCAAGGTCTCGGCCGTATCCCGTAGATTGAATGAGAAGTGAGGGTATCCTTCGCGCGCAAATCCGAGCACGGCGTTCGGTCCCACCGTCACGCGGCCGCCGATCATCCGGGTCAGGTGCACGCCGAGAAATGGGAGCTCGGGATCGGGTACGGGATAGATCAAGTGACGCACGATCTCCGACTTGGGTATGGGCAGTTGAAAGTATTCGCCGCGGAACGGAATGATCCGTAGCTGCACGTCGAGGCGCGCGGTGCGCGCCAGCCGGTCCGCCTGCAGGCCGGCGCAGGCGATGAGTTGGCCGGCGCGAATGGGCTCGCCCTCGGTCAGGACAACCTCCACTTCGGCGGATTGCTCGGTGATGCTGCGCACGCATGAGCGCAGCCGCACTTCGCCACCGTGCTTGCGGATGTCCTCGGCCAGCGCCAGTGAGATGCGTCGGTAGTCGACGATGCCGGTGCTGGGCACTAACAGCGCCGCGAGCCCGGCGATGCGCGGCTCGAGCGCGATCAGGTCCACGCCGGCGACCTCTTGCGCAACGATTTCGTTGAGATCGCAGCGCTTGCGCAATTCCGCGAGGCGTTGCACCTCGATGGGCGAGGTCGCAACGATCAGTTTGCCGCATTCCTCTATCGGAATGCCGTGCTCGGCGCAGAATTGCTTGGTTTGCTGATTCCCGGCGCGGCAGAGGCGTGCTTTCAGGGAGCCGGGTGCGTAGTAGACACCGGCATGAATGACGCCGCTGTTGTGGCCGGTCTGATGGGTGGCAAGGTCCGCCTCCTTCTCGAGCAGCATCAGGCTGGCGCCGGGGCGGCGTCGCAGGATTTCACGGGCGGTTGCCAAGCCAACGATGCCACCGCCCACAACGCAAAAGTCATAACGCATGCATGCTCACCAGGGCCGCCAAAAGCGTTGCGTCAGGATGATCGATGCCGCCGAGCTTGCCTGAGAACGATGCTCACCCCGTCGGAAGCTCGGCCTTGTGGCGGCTCACCGCGTCGCCATCGCCGATCTTGAGTTCATTGAAGACGACGGTCGACACGATGGTCAATGCGCCGAGCGCCCACAGTGCGAGGTGAATGCCGTGGATCATCTGTGGTGCGGAGGCATGGAGGCGGTCGGGAATGAAGAGGTTGGCGGCGAACGAAGCGGCGGCCACGCCGAAGCTGACCGCCATTTGCTGGACGGTGCTCGCGATGGTGCTGGCGCCGCTGGCTTCCCGCTCGTTCACGTCGGCATACGCCAACGAATTCATGCTGGTGTATTGCAGCGACGTGAGGAATCCGTAGGTGAAAGCCATCAGCACGATCATCCATACCGGCGTGCCGGCATCGATGGTCGAGAACAGAAAAATCATCAAGCCCAAGAAGACGGTGTTGGCGATCAATACGCGGCGGAAGCCGAATCTCTTCAAGATGGGCGGCATCGTGAGCTTCAGAGACATGGCGGCGAGGGCTTGCGGCAGGATGAGCAATCCGGATTGGATCGGTGAATAGCCCAGGCCCACTTGGTAGAGCAGCGGCAGGAGAAAGGGAATTCCACCGATCCCTAGGCGAGTGAATAGATTGCCGGTCACCGCGACGCGGAAGCTGCGAATTCGCACCAGACCCAGGCGCAACAACGGATGCGGGGTGCGCATCGTATTGAGTCCGTAGGCTCCGAGCAGTGCGGCGGATATGGCCAGCAATCCCAGCATCTCGCGTCCGCTCAAGGTGGTTTCGCCGAATACTTCGAGCACATAGGACAGCAGGGAAATACCGGAGCCGAACAGCACCATCCCTACGATGTCGAGCGGAGTGCTGCGTTTCTCGCGGTAATTGGGCAGATGCCGATGGGCGAGTACCAAGCCGCACAGGCCGATGGGTATGTTGACGAAGAATATGACGCTCCAATGGAAATATCCGATGATCAGGCCGCCGAGGACCGGGCCGAGCATGGGTCCGATCAGGCCCGGCATGGCGACGAAGGTCATGGCGGCGATGAGCTCGGATTTGGCAAAGCTGCGGACCATGATCAGCCGACCAACCGGGAGCATCATCGCGCCGCCGCCGCCCTGCAGCACCCGGCAGGCCACCAGCCAGTGGATGTCGGTCGAGATGCCGCAGAGAAACGAGCCGAGGGTAAAGATACCGATCGCGGATGCAAATACTCGCCGCGTGCCGAAGCGATTGGCCATCCATCCGCTGATGGGGATGAATACGGCGAGACTCAGCGTGTAGGTCGCGAGCACGGCCTTCATGCTGAGCGGCGGCACCTTGAGCGCGTGCGCAATGGCGGGGACGGCGGTGTTCAGGATCGTCGTGTCCAACGATTCCATGAAAAAGCCGACCGCCACCAGCCACGGCAGAAGGCGCTTGGCTGTGTGGCTTAAGGTGACGGTGTCGCGCGCTTGCAAGGCGATTGAACGCTCAGCTTCAGTCGGCTGCGAGCGCCGCGTCCACGATGTGCTGCGCCTCGGCGATCAGCCGGTCCAAATGCCCGGCGCCATGAAAGCTCTCGGCGTAGATCTTGTAAATATCTTCGGTTCCCGACGGCCGCGCGGCGAACCAGCCGCCGCGCGAGGTGACCTTGACGCCGCCGATGGGTGCATTATTCCCGGGAGCAGAGGTAAGAATTTGATCGATGGGTTCGCCGGCGAGTTCGGTGATGCGCACTTGTCGGCGGTTGAGCTTGCCGAGCTTTTTCTTCTGTTCGGCGTTTGCCGGGGCGTCCACGCGATTGGCGTACACCGCGCCCAATTCCTGAGTCATGGTGCGGTACGCGTCGCCGGGATCCCGCCCGGTGCGCGCCGTGATCTCCGCCGACAGCAGCGCCGGCACCAGACCGTCCTTGTCGGTCGTCCAGACGGTGCCGTCGAGCCGGCTGAACGAGGCGCCGGCGCTTTCCTCGCCGCCGAAACCGAGACTGCCGTCCATGAGGCCGCTCACGAACCATTTGAAGCCCACCGGGACCTCGTACAAGGTCCGGCCGAGCCTTAAGGCTACCCGATCGATCATGGCGCTGCTCACCGCCGTCTTGCCGACGGCCGCGTCCGCACGCCAGCGCGTTCGAAGGCGAAACAAATAGTCGATCGCAACGGCCAAGTAGTGATTCGGCGGCATCAGGCCGCTGCTGGCGGTGACGATGCCGTGGCGATCGTGGTCGGTGTCGCAGGCAAAGGCGATGTCGAATCGATCCTTGAGGCCGATGAGGCGCTGCATGGCATAGGAGGAGGAGGGGTCCATGCGAATCTTCCCGTCCCAATCCAGCGTCATGAAACGAAAGGTGGGATCGACCTCTTCATTGACCACGGTGAGATCGAGGCGGAAAGCTTCGGCGATGCGCGCCCAGTAGTGCACGCCCGCGCCGCCCAAGGGGTCGACGCCCATCCGGATGCGCGAGCCGCGTATCGCGTCCATGTCCAGAATGGCGCCGAGATCGCCCACGTAACTCTCGAGGTAATCGTGAGTGCGGGTGGTGGCGGCACGCCGCGCCGCGGCGAATCCCATTCTGTCGATCGCGCCGGCACCTGACCGCAGGAGATCGTTGGCGCGGGATTCGATCCACTTCGTCACGTCCGTGTCCGCGGGTCCGCCATTCGGCGGGTTGTACTTGAAACCACCGCTGTCGGGAGGGTTGTGCGAGGGTGTTATCACGATACCGTCGGCAAGACCCGTCTCGCGGCCGCGGTTATAGGTCAGGATGGCGTGCGACAAGGCCGGCGTCGGGGTGTATTCATCGCCCGGCGAGATCATGACCTCGACGCCGTTGGCGGCCAGCACCTCGAGGGCGCTCGCGAACGCCGGCGCCGAGAGTGCGTGAGTGTCGAACCCCATGAACAGCGGACCATTGATGTTCCGCTGCCGGCGATACTCGCAGATGGCTTGACTGATCGAGAGCACGTGAAATTCGTTGAAACTCGAGTCGAAGGAGCTGCCGCGATGGCCGGAGGTGCCGAAGGCAACCTGTTGCGCGGCGATCGCGGGATCCGGCCGCTCGCTGTAATAGGCGGTAATGAGCCGCGGGATATCCACCAGCGACGCAGCCGGCGCGGCGTGGCCTGCGAGGGGATTGACCTTTGGCGTCAAGACGTGGCCAGTGCCGTGCTTTTCTCGGCGATGCGGCTCATGAGCTCCCTCCAGGACTTGACGAACGACTCCGCTCCCTCCAGTTGCAAGCGGGCGGCGAGCGCATCGACGTCGACACCGGCGTTTGCAAAGCGCGCCAGCACCTGTTCCGCGTCGCCGCCGTCCTTGGCCATCACGGACTTGAGGGTTCCGTTGGCGGCAAATGCCAGCAGTGTCTTTTCCGGCATGGTGTCGATGGTGTCGGGAGCCGCCAAGGACTCGACATACAGGCCGGCCGGCGCCTTGGGGTCTTTGGTCCCGGTGCTCGCCCAGAGCATGCGCTGCTTGCGCGCGCCGGCGGCTTCGAGATCGCGCCAGCGCTTGCTCGCCAGCAATTCGCAGTGCGCGCGGTAGGCGCGCCCCACAATGGCGATGCCTAGGCGATTGCGCAATTCTTCGGGCACCTTGTCGCCGACGGCGCGGTCCCAACGGCTCACGAACAGCGACGCGACCGAGCTCACGCGCGGATCGAGGCCTGCGGCGATGCGGCGCTCGATGCCGCGCAGGTAGGCCTCCGCGATGCGGAGGTAGTGCTCGCGGGAGAATAACAGCGTCACGTTGACCGGCACGCCGGCGAAAATGGCCGCTTCGATGGCGGGCACGCCGGCGGGGGTGCCGGGAATTTTTACATACAGATTCGGCCGGTTCGCCTGTTTGTGAATGCGCAATGCGGCGTCGATCGTGGTCTTGGTATCGTTCGCCAGGAGGGGCGACACCTCCATGGAGACCCAGCCGTCGATTCCTTGAGTGCGGTCAAAGACAGGCCTGAACAGATCGGCGGCGCGCCGCAGATCCTCCAGCGCCAACTCGATGAACAGCTCTTCACCCGCGAGGCCGGACTGCGCCTTCTGGCGAATGCCGCTGTCGTACGCCGATGTATTGCCGATCGCCTCGTCGAAAATAGTCGGGTTCGAGGTGAGGCCGGTGACGGACAGATCGTCGATGTAGCGGCGCAGCGTACCGTTGTCGAGAATCTCGCGCGTGATGTTGTCGAGCCAGAGGCTTTGCCCCAAATCGTGTAGGCGTTTCGTGACTTTCATCGAAATTCTCCGCACCGGATACTCCGGCATTGATGCTGTGTAAGAGCGTCAGTCATGACATGGGAAGATGTCAAGGCCGCTCCTGGAAGTCGGATAAAGTGTGGTTCATAAGATCCCCGATGCGCTCGATGATCATATCGGGCGCCGGGTCCACGGAATTGGACTGCGCGGCGAGTGCATAGTGCCCCTGGCGCACGAATACCGTCGTCAGTCTATCCTTCAGGACGGATTTCATGGCCGCAAGCAGATTCGGCTTGTCGTCGACCATGACATAGTGCTTGGCCGGATAGCGCTGCTGCATATGGTCGAGCACGCGTTCCTTGTGCAGGTAGATCATGACGCGGCCTCGGACCGCATCCCATATTCCGGAGCGTTGTATTTTGCGCGGTTGGAAAACGATGTCGCCGTCCGACAGCACCACCGGACGGCCCAGAGTGTTCAAGTGAGCCACCGCCTCGAGCGCGCGCGGGAACAGCCGTGCGGCAAAGGGGTATTCCAGCAGAAACTCCGACATGGCGAGCAAGTCCGGATGGTCGTCGAGTCCGGATCGAAACGCCTGCAGGCTTGCCAAATAATCGGCGAGCCCCAGCTGCTCGCGCAATCGGCCGAAGATCTCCCAGTAGCGCGCACGTTCCGAGGCGCCGAACGCCTGTTCCAGCCGGTCGCCGAGATCCGCCCCGAAGCGGTCGTTGTCCAACAGGGTGTTGTCCACGTCCAGCAGAAAAATCACGTCTCCGGCGTTCAACACGGCAAGGACCTCTCGGTTACAGGATCATGCCAGGTGTCTCCGTCGTTCACGACGTCGAGCGAGGCTCCGGGTCCCCAGGTGCCGGGTTCGTACTCCTGCACCGGGAGGGCCGCCGTCAACACGGGATCCACCACCCGCCACGCCGCTTCCACGCAGGCATCCTGGGTAAAGAGCGAGGGATCGCCGCGAATGGCATCGCCCAGCAGGCGTTCATAAGGCGATTTCTCACTCTCGGAGTGGTGGCGGGCGATCAGTTCGACAGGCTCGCCGTGCATTTGTTCGCCGTTCCGCTTCACCAGCGCGCCCTCGCTGATCACCACCTCGGGACTCAGGCGCAGGCGGAAATAGTTTCGCGGCATGGTTTCGTTGGGATCGAAGACGGACAGCGGCGGGCGCTTCAGGGTCACCGTGACTTCCGTGGCGCTGATGGGAAGGGATTTCCCGGCGCGGATATAGAATGGGACGTCGGCCCAGCGCCAGGTGTCGATGTGCAGCTGCAGCGCGGCGAACGTCTCGATCTGCGAGTTCTTGGCCACGCCCGCTTCATCGCGATAGCCCTTGAACTGTCCGCGCACGACTTCCTTCGGATCGAGCGGCCGCATCGCGCGGAACAAGCGCAGCTTCTCCGCCTGCATGGCCTCGGGTTCATGACCGGTGGGAGGATCCATCGCGAGCAGCGCGATGACTTGCAGCAAGTGGTTCTGCACTACATCGCGAATGGCGCCGACTTCCTCGTAGAAAGCTCCGCGTCCCTGCACCCCGAATTCCTCGGCCATGGTGATTTGTATGTCCTTGACATAGTGGCGATTCCAAATGGGCTCGAGAAAGGTGTTGGCGAAGCGGAAATACAGAAGATTCTGTACGGCCTCCTTGCCGAGATAGTGGTCGATTCGAAAAATGGACGATTCCGGGAACACCTGGTGCAGCGTGCGATCGAGCGATTGCGCCGACGCGAGATCGCGCCCGAAAGGCTTCTCGACGATGACCCGGGCATTGTCCGCGCACCCCGACTTGGCGAGGCCCTGCACGACGCTCGCAAACATGCTCGGGGGAATCGCGAGATAGTGGATCGGCCGGGTCGCAAGGCCCAAAGTTTGCTTCAATTTCGCATACGTCGCGGGGTCCGCGTAATCGCCGCATACGTAGCGTAATTGCGCGGCGAGTTTCTCGAAGCACCCGGAGTCGAAGTCGCCGCCGTTCTCGACGCTCTCACGGGCGCGTGCCTTCAGCTTGTCGAGCGACCAGCCGGCGCGCGCCATGCCGATGATCGGAATGTCGAGACCGCTTCGCCGCACCATGGCGTAGAGAGCAGGGAAGATTTTCTTGTAGGCCAGGTCGCCCGTGGCACCGAAGAAAACGAAGGCATCGGAATTGAGTTGGGTCATTTAGCGTCTCGCCCCGAGTTCGCGCCGTAAGCGCTCCACCTCTTCCATCAGTTCAAGCGCCAGTGCGAGGCCCGCGAGATTGATTTCAAGATCCCGCTCGAGACGCAGCGCCCGGCGCGCCCGGCGCAGAGCCGCGCCGGTAAAATGCCACTCAGCCGCATTGATTTCGACGACGTTCAGCACTCCTTCTTCGACGAATTCCACGATGTGCCGTTCGTCGACGGCGCACATGCGGCTCAAGTCCTTGACGGTAAGGAGCGCGGATTCCTCGAATATGGCGCCGGACAGCGCCTGATCTTCGGATGAAGTCATGATGGCTACACTCCCAGATTTGCGCGGGGATTGAAGGGCAGCGCCGCAGCCATGGCCGCATAGGCGGCCTTGGCCTTGTCGTCGTCGGCGGGGGGCAGGGCAATTTGCAGGATGACGTAGAAGTCGCCGGGCGGGGAAGCCGGAATGCCTCGGCCCTTCAGCCGCAGCTTGGTCCCTGCGTGCGAACCCGGGGGAATCTTCAAGTCCACCGTTCCGTTCGGCGTCGGCGTTTTCGCCGCAACACCCAGCGCCGCCTCCCACGGGGCGACCGGCAGTTCGAGATACAAATCGCGTCCATCGATTCTATACAGGGGATGCGGCTGAAATTCGACCTCGATGAACAAGTCGCCGGGCGTTCCCTCGCCGGGAGGGCGCGCGCCCTGGCCGGCCAGGCGGATATGCTGGCCCGGCAGAATGCCCTTGGGCACCTGAACATTGAGCACTCGCTCTTTCGAGACCAGCCGGCCTTCGGCATCGATCTCCGGGACCCGCAGGCTGAGCTGCCGGGTGCCGCCGTGCAGCGTGGCATCGAGATCGAGCAGCACTTTCGCATGATGATCTTCACCCCGTCCGGGATGAAATCCGCCGCGCCGATTGTCGGCTCCCGCCCGTGCGCGTGCGCCGAACAGCGCCTCGAAAAAGTCGCTGTAGTCCGAATCGCGGGCGCCCGCTCCGCTGAACTCAAAACCGGCGCCCCAATCCGGAGGCGGGCGAAAATCCTCGCCCGGCCGAGGCCCCTTTCCCAGCTGATCGTACGCCGCGCGTTTCTCGGGACTCTTGAGTACTTCGTAGGCCTCGCCGACCTCCTTGAAGCGGGCTTCGGCGTCCTTTTCCTTGCTCACGTCCGGGTGATATTTGCGGGCGAGCTTGCGGTAGGCCTGCTTGATCTGCGCCTCGGTGGCGTCGCGCGCCACACCCATGACCTTGTAGTAGTCCTTGAACTCCATCGTACCTGCCAATACGTCGCATCCGCCGCCAGCGCAGAAGAATACTATGCGTCGCGCAATGCCGACCAATAATCCTATGTAGGCGCTTTCCTACGTTACAGAGGGAAGACACGCGGAGATCGACGTCAGGCGCTACAGCTGATAAGCGACGGTCAGGAGCAAGCCTTCACCGATGTCGCGCAATAGACTGGGGGCGCGGGGATCGAAGGGGTGCGCTTCGGGGATGAGGGCTTCAATCCAATTGGCCAGCCAATCGATTTCACTTGCTCCGTAGAAGACCACGGCGCTTTCATAGTTGAGCAGCAGACTGCGCGAATCGAGATTGACCGACCCGGAAATGGCGAGCGAGTCGTCGAACACCACGGCCTTCGCGTGGTTCATGTGCGGCAGCAAATGAATTCTGACGCCGGCAGCGCTGAGGGCGCGCAACGCGCGGTTGCGCGCGAAATCCGCCAGGCGATGGTTCGATACGACGGGAATGCACAAGTCGATTTTCACGCCGCGCCGCGCCGCCAGGCGCATCGCCGTTCCCAGACTTACGTCGGGGACGAAGTAGGGTGTCACGGCCAGCAAGCGTTCGCGGACATGGAAACACGCGTCGATGAGCAGCGCATGCACGGTGTCTTCGGCCTGGTCCGGACCGCTGGGCACGAACTGGGCCCGGCTGCCGGCAGGCTGCGGCACGGACGCGGCGGCTCCCGGTGCGACGGCGCGCGCAGCGGGTATCCCGCCGGCGGCGACCCAGTCGGCTTCGAACTGATACGCAGCCGCAGTCGCCACCGGTCCCTGCAAATCGAAGGACAAATCGCGCCACGGCGGCGCGCCTTTGAGGCCGGTGAAATATTCCGCGGCGAGGTTTCTGCCCCCCGCCCAGAGGTGCGCGCCGTCGGCGATGGCCAATTTGCGATGATTGCGCAAGTTGCGCGGGCCCTGGGTCTTGCGCGCGAACAATGGACTGAAAATCGCGGTCTGAACGCCGGCGAGGTTCAATTGGGCGAAACACGCTCGCGGCAATTGAATCGCGCCGACACCGTCGATGAGCAATCTCACCTGCACGCCGGAGCGCGCGCGGTCGATCATGCGTTGCATCGCCTCTCGGCCGAACGCGTCGTTGCCGAGAATATAGGTGCAGATATCCAGGCGATCGATCGCGCTGGACATGGTGGCGAACAAGGCGGCCGCGGATTCGCTGCCGTCCTGGTGCAGGCGAATCGAAGAGGGTGCGCACGGCGCCAGCCCGAAACTCTCGATGAGATCTTCGGCCCAGTGCGCGCAATGCGAACCAATCCCGGACCACCGGAGCACCTTGCGCGGCAATTTGCGGCGGCCGAACAGGAGATACGTGGGCAACGCGAGATAGGGCAGGGCGATCATGCCGAGGACCCACGCGATGGCGATCGACGGCGGGCGCCGCTCGTGTTCCGCGCGCGTGGTCAAGACGTAGACCAGCACGCTGATGGCGACGACCAGTGAATGAAGGGTGACTGGGGGAAACCAGGTGTTCACCGGCCGGCGCTCACGCGTGTTCGAGCCGGCGCAGCACGGCGGGCACCAGATCGGGGAGATCTTCGGCCAGCAGCCCGGGCCCAAAGTCCGCGGCCGCCGCACCATGCAGCCAGACGCCGGCGGCCGCCGCCGGGAAGGCATCCATGCCCTGTGCGAGCAGACCCAGGATCAATCCGCCGAGAACGTCGCCGGAGCCGGCGGTGGCCAGACTCGCGGGGGCATTGGAATTGACGATGGCTCGGCCGTCGGGAGCCGCGATGACCGTGTCCCCACCTTTCAACACGATGACGGCGCCGCTCTGCCGCGCGGCGGCCCGGGCGCGGCTCAGCTTGTCGCCATGCGCCGCGAATACCCGGGCGAACTCGCCGTCATGCGGGGTCATGACGCAGGGTCCGCGGACTGCTCGCGTGAGCTCGGCCGCTCTCGAGGCAAAGACGCTGATCGCATCCGCATCGAGCAGCACGGGCCTTGCGGTCTTGAGGAGTTCGATCGCGGTGTCGCGCGTGGCGTCATTCACGCCGGCGCCGGGCCCGATCAAGAACGCCGTGTACCGCGAGTCGGACAGCAGGCGTCCCAGGTCGCCGTCCTGCTTCAGCGACTGCACCATGATGCTGGTGAGGGCTGCGGCATAGAGAGAGAATGCAATCTCCGGCACCGCGATCGTGGTGAGGCCGGCACCGATGCGTGCCGCGGCCCGCGCCGCCATTCGCGCCGCGCCGGTCATGGGATAACCGCCGTACAGCAGCGCATGGCCCCGCGTGTACTTGTTGCCCGAGGATTTCGCGCGCGGCATTTCTGTCCGCCACAGCGCGGGATCGTTCTCCCAGGTGTCGACGCGCAGTGATTCGAGCACGGAGAGAGGAACGCCGATATCCGCAACCACGATCTCCCCGCACAGTTCCCGGCCCGGCAACAACACATGACCGGGCTTCTTGCGTACGAAGGTGACGGTGCAATTTGCCGGTGCTGCACCTACGCTCTCGCCGGTATCGCCCATCACGCCGCTCGGCACATCGACCGCGATCAGCGGTGAGCCGCGCTGGGTGACGGCGTTCAGTGTGTCGATGATCGGCGGATCCAATCTGCGGCGGAGGCCGGACCCAAACAGGGCGTCGACGACCAAGGCCGCGCCCTCGATCACTCCGGGGGTCACGCTCTCGATGGCGCCGCTCCAGCGCGCCGCATGAATTCCTGCGTCGCCGCGCAGGTCTTCCCTGCGCCCCAGCAAGGCGACCCGGACCGGCCAGCCGGCCTGCGCAAGGGCGACGGCCACCACGAAGCCGTCGCCGCCATTGTTTCCGGGACCGCACAGAACGGCGACGGGCCGCGGTGACCAACGGCGCGTGATCTCGCGCACGACCGCGTTCCCGGCATTTTGCATCAGCGTGGCGCCGGGTGTGCCCGCGCCGATCGCCGCACGATCGGCCTCGGTCATTTGCGCGACGCTGAGCAGCGCGGTTTGGAGCGGGCGCGCATCGCCCGTCAAGCGGCGACTCCCTGCGGTTCACGGGACGAGCGGTTCATCCCATCGATCCGGCGATGGCGCCGACCAGTGCGGTTACCGCCATCGCGAGTGCGCTCCAGAACATCACGCGCAGCGCGCCCGTGCGAACATCGGCGCCCCCGACCTTTGCGGACCAGCCGCCGAGGATGAGCAGACACAGGAGAGACACGACCACGACGGCAATCATCCGATTGTGCTCCGGGGCCCACGCCGCCACCAGCAAAGGAAGAACGGCGCCGCTCGCAAAGCTGCCGGCCGACGCCAGTGCGGCCTGCAAAGGGCGCGCCTTGGAGCCGGCGGAGAATCCCAGTTCGTCGCGGGCATGCGAGCCTAAGGCATCGTGTGCCATCAGCTGCGCG